>Ga0105044_10009232_pt1 | contig 13507 bp, 13 predicted proteins | sample MAT01_FD_78092 | JGI IMG/M metagenome (GOLD analysis project Ga0105044, IMG submission 78092) | Freshwater microbial communities from Lake Fryxell liftoff mats and glacier meltwater in Antarctica - MAT-01 | ecosystem: Environmental > Aquatic > Freshwater > Ice > Liftoff microbial mat | place...
CTGGACCAGCACTCTCCCGCGCATTCGCTGGAGTCCATGCACTGCTTGCCCCCAGTCGGCGAGGTCATCGTGCAGGCCTCAGTCCCCAAAAGGCCGACCGGTCCCCAATTGCCGCCGGCCGCGAGGCAGCCCGTTTCAGTTTCCGGTGCCACCGGCATTTGCGGCTTGCTCACGGCCACCTTTGGCGCGGTCGTCGCGCCCGGCCCCGCGCAACCTGCAAGCGCCAGAAGACCGAAGAGTATGAAACGGCGGATCATGCTGCCTCCTGCAGGGCCTGCCAGACGCGCAGCGGCGTTGCAGGCATATCGATGTGATCGATCCCGCGCACTTTCACCGCATCTGCAACGGCATTCATGACTGCTGCGAGCGCCCCGACCGTGCCCGCTTCACCGCAACCTTTGACTCCGAGCGGGTTTGACGGGCAAGGCGCGCCCTCATTAAATGTGATGTCGAAGTCCGGCACATCGTCGGCGCGTGGCATGCCGTAATCCATGAACGAGCCGGTCAGGAGCTGGCCTGACTCGGAATCATAAACGCAGTTTTCTATCAGCGCCTGCCCGATGCCCTGCACGATGCCGCCGTGAACCTGCCCGGCGACGATCATCGGATTGATGACCAGGCCGAAATCGTCGACCACCGTGTAGCGCAGGATGCGCGTCACGCCCGTTTCAGGATCGATCTCCACTTCGCAGAGATGCGCTCCGTTCGGGAACGTCGAGTTGGTTGACTGATAGCTCGAGGTGGAATCGAGGCCTTCCTCCAGCCCTTCGATCTCGCGGCGCTTGGCCTCCTGCGCCAACGCGCCGATGGTGATGGTGCGGTCGGTGCCGGCGATAGCGAACTGACCGCCCTGCCCCTCGATCACGTTGAATTCTATATCGACGGGCGCAGCTTCCAGCACATGGCTGGCGGCGATTTTACCTTTGCGCACGACTTCGTCGGACGCCGAGAGAATGGCGCCGCCTGACATGTGCAGCGACCGCGATCCACCTGTGCCGCCGCCGTCGATGTCACGGAAACTGTCACCCTGTTTTATGCTGACAGACTCAAACGGCACGCCCAGCCGTTCGGCAATGACCTGGGCGAAACTCGTCTCGTGCCCCTGTCCGTTCGACTGCGTGCCCAGATAGACATCGACACCGCCATTGTCGTTGAACCGGATCACCGCCGGTTCCTTGCCGCCGCCCGCCGTGATTTCGACATAATAGGCGACACCGAAGCCGAGCAGCTTGCCTTCCGCTGCGGAAGCTGCGCGGCGTGACTCGAAGTTCACATAGTCCGCATTGGCCAAAGCGGCGTCCAGATTTGCGTGAAAGACCCCGGAATCGAACTCGATCCCGGCCCAGTTCTTCACCGGCATTTCCTGCGGCGTCAGCAGGTTGCGGCGCCGGATTTCGACCGGATCGACGCCAAAAACCGCGGCACAGCGGTCCATCAACCGTTCCATCAGATACGCGGCTTCCGGCCGTCCGGCGCCGCGATAGGCGTCAATCGGGCCGGTATTCGTGAAGTAGCACTTCACATTCGCAAAAACGTTGGGGATGCGGTAGACGCCGCCGAAAATTCGGCCGCCCGCCAGTGTCGGGATAAAAATCGCGAACTGCGAGAGATAGCCGCCGACATTGCCAGTTCCGGTGATGCGCAACGCTGTCAGCTTGCCGTCAACATCCATCGCCGCTTCAGCCTTCGTCCGCATGTCACGGCCATCGGCATCGCCCATGAAGCCTTCGCTCCGCTCGCCAGTCCATTTGACCGGCCGGCCGGTCGCACGCGCACCAAGCAACACACAAAGCTGCTCGGGATAGATGAAGTTCTTCATCCCGAAACCGCCGCCCACATCGTTTGTGAGAACGTGGACCTTCTCTTTGGGATGCTTGAGGAACAACGCGATCCGATCGCGCGCACCTGCCACGCCCTGCGAGGCGGTGTGCAGGGTGTAGAGGTCCGATGCCGGGTCATAGACCCCGTTCGCGGCGCGCGGCTCCATGGCGTTGCAGACGATGCGGTTCTGCACGACGTCGATTGAAGCCGTGAAGGCCGCCCTTGCGAAGGCGTCGGTCACGCCGCTTTCGTCGCCCTGCGCCCAGTCGAGGCAGAGATTGTCCGGCGCGCTGTCCCAAATGGCGATCCCGGCGCCCTGCTCGACGGCCTCCAGCGTGCCGACGGCCGCCAGCGTATCGTAGTCGGCCACCACCAGGTCGGCAGCGTCCTTGGCTTGTTCCGGCGTCTCGGCAATCACCATCGCGACCGCCTCGCCGACGAAGCGGACTTTTCCAGTGGCGAGAAAGGGTTGCTCGGACGCCTTGAACATCGAGCCGTCTTTGCTCTTCAGCGGTGCCATGCAGGTCAGGCGCCCCGCTCCCATCGCCTCGATGTCATCAAAGGTGAGAACGGCGATCACGCCAGGCGCTTCACGCGCTGTCGACGCATCGATGGAGAGAAGCTTGGCATGGGCGTGCGGGCTGCGTGCGAAGACGGCAAATGACTGGCCCGGCAGATCGACGTCGTCCGTGTAGTTGCCGTGCCCCGTCACCAAACGCACATCCTCGGTGCGACGGACGGATTGCCCCATGCCGAATTTCATGTCGAAGCCTTTGCGATGATTGGGAATGGCACTGCAGTCAGTCTAGAACGCGAAACGCCCGGCGCAAGCCGGGCGTCTGCGATCCTTGTCGATAGGAGCGCTCAGCTGCGATAGCTCGGGTCTTTGCGGTCCATCAGGCGGATCAAGGCCGGCCAGGCCATCGCGCCGATAAAGCCGTCAAAACCCTTCTCGCCGATGCCGGCCGTCTTTTCGGCGACACCCTGATTTGTGGGATTCGGCTTGGCGCCGCCCGCCAGCGCCCGCACCTGCATTGAGCAGGCGCGCTCCAGATAGTACATGCGCAGGAACGCATCAGCGCAGGTCTTGCCGGCCGTCAGCGTGCCGTGATTGCGCAGCATCATGACGTTCTTGGTGCCGATATCGTGGACCAGACGCTCGCGCTCGTCGAGATCGAGGGCGACCCCTTCATAGTCGTGATAGGCCATGTCGCCAGCCAGCATCATGGCGTGCTGATCGAGCGGCAGCAAACCATGCTCCTGGGCCGAAACGGCAACGCCATCGGTCGAGTGCAGGTGAATGACACAGTGGGCATCCTCGCGCGCGCCATGAATGGCAGAGTGGATGGTGAAGCCGGCCGGGTTTACCGGATGGGGGCTTTCCTCGACCTTGTTGCCGTCGAGGTCGATCTTCACGAGGTTCGAGGCGGTGATTTCATCGAACAACAGCCCGTACGGGTTGATGAGGAAGTGATGCTCAGGCCCCGGCACGCGGGCCGAGATATGGGTGAAGATCATGTCGTCCCAGCCATAATGGTGGACGAGACGGTAGGTCGCGGCGAGATCGACGCGAACCTGCCACTCCTCTTCGGAGATCTTGCCCTTTAGCGTCGGAGCGCGGGTTTCGATTGCAACGGCCATGAGAACTCCCTGAAGCAATATGCCGGCTGCGGGCTGGCGCCCGTTCAATGTTCTGGCTGCAGTCTAGCCCGCGCAACCGCCTGTTTCCACAGTTCGTATCGGGCATCCCGCTGATCCTGCCCCATGGCAGGCTCAAAGCGGCGCTCGAGCCGCCAGGCGTTCGCGATTTCCTCGGTCGAACTGAAGAGCCCGGCTGCGAGGCCCGCGAGATAGGCGGCCCCCAGCGCGGTCGTTTCGGTCACGATCGGGCGTTCTATTATGCGGCCCGTGAGATCCGCCAGATTCTGGCAAAACCAGTCATTGACGACCATGCCGCCGTCGACCCGCAGGGCATAGGGGGCGGGTTCGCCAGCCGCAGCAAGATCGGCTGCCATCGCCACAAGCAGTTCGCGCGTGTGGAAGCTGACGGATTCAAGACCCGCCCGGGCGATCTCCGCCGCCCCGTCATTGCGGGTCAAGCCGGATATCGCACCCCGCGCACTGGCGTCCCAGTAAGGTGCGCCGAGGCCCGTAAAGGCTGGCACCAGCATGACATTTGTATTCGGATCGGCGACCATCGCGAGCTCGGACGACGTCGCCGCATCATCAAACAGCCGCAGCTTGTCGCGCAGCCACTGGATCGTCGCGCCCGCCATGAAGATCGATCCTTCCAGCGCATAGGACGTATGCCCGCAGATCCGCGATGCGACGGTCGAAAGCAGCCGGTTCTGAGAGACAATGAAGCGCTCGCCGGTATTCGCGATAGCGAAACAGCCAGTGCCGTAGGTCGATTTCATCAGGCCGGGCTGCAAACAGGCCTGCCCCACCGCCGCCGCCTGCTGGTCGCCCGCCACGGCGAGGATCGGGATTTCCGCGCCGATCAGCTCGGCCTTCGCCACGCCGAACGAGCCTGAACTGTCGCGCACCTCAGGCAGCACAGCGCGGGGGATCCCGAACCACGACAGCAGATCGCTGTCCCAGCTCTGGGTCTGGATGTTGAAGAGCGAGGTACGGGAGGCGTTGGTCGCGTCGGTCGCATGCACCGCCCCACCCGTCAGATTCCAGATCAACCAGGAATCAATTGTCCCAAACGCGAGTTCGCCAGCTTCCGCACGCGCCCTGCCGTCTTTCGCATGATCCAGCAGCCAGCCGAGCTTAGTCGCCGAGAAATAGGGATCGAGCAGTAGCCCCGTCAGTTTCTGGATACCCGGCTCCAACCCCTTCGCCTTCAAGACGGCGCATGCATCTGAGGTGCGCCTGTCCTGCCAGACGATCGCGTTAGCGAGTGGACGCCCGGTCGCGCGCTCCCAAAGAACGGTCGTCTCGCGTTGATTCGTGATGCCGATGCCTGCGATGCGGACCGCTCCAGTGTCAGCTATCGCTTTTGTGAGCGTCTCCCGCGACGCCCGCCAGATTTCCGCAGCGTCATGCTCAACCCAGCCATCACCTGGGTAGTGCTGGGTCAGCACAGCTTGATGCGTGGCAGAAATCCGCCCCGACCGGTCGAATACGACCGCGCGGGTGCTCGTGGTGCCCTGGTCGAGGGCGACGATCAGATCGTGTGACGGCTGACGCATGACGTTGACGCCTCAGTCAAGTTTAACGCGGTCTTAGGTTCCATCGGGTGTAAACTCGTTTTGGGGCGCGTTGTGGGGCTTGTCCATCGTGAGTGCGGACGGAATAGATCCCGAGATTGGCAAACTGGTCTCTCTGGCTCAATCGGAGTCGGCAGAGAGCCGGTCGCAATTGTATTTGTCCATCGCCGGTTTGATGGAATCGCGCGCTGGGGGCTTTTCGTCATCCGAACGCGACCTCCTCAACGCCATCATGCGACAACTGACACGCCAGGTCGAAATGCAGGTGCGGCAGGCGTTGGCCGAGCGCATGTCAGAGATGGACGACGCGCCGCACGATCTCATCCTTCTTCTCGCCAATGACCGCATCGAGGTCGCGCAGGATGTGCTCGAGAAGTCGACCATGCTCAACGAGAGCGAGCTGATTGACATCATCAACGCCGCAAGCCATCTGCATCAAAAGGCGATCGCGGGCCGGCCTGACGTGACCGAACGCGTCTCCGCTTCACTGGCCGAAAGCTCTGCGCCCGACGTGCTGTTGGCACTCGTCCGCAACCAGCGCGCCCGCATTGCCAACGAAACACTGGAACGTCTCGCCGAGCGCTCGCGCGACGATGTTGAGCTTCAGCGCGACATGCTGACAAGGCCTGAGCTTCAGCAGGACCTTGCGACGCGGATGTGCGGTTTCGTCTCCGACGCCCTGCACGGCTTCATTACCCAGCGCTTCGGCATTGATCCCGCGACCATTCGCAAAAGCATCGCCATGGCCTCAGCCGAGGCTCATTCCCGGATGACACAGGCGAGCGGCCCGGAGCGCCTCGTCTCCAAGCTGCACGCTGCTGGGCAATTGAAGCCGGGCTTTGCCGTAAAAGCTCTGGGCCAAGGCCAGCTCGACGTTTTCGAGCACGCCGTCGCCAAGCTGATCGGCGTACCGGCTGAGGCCATCGGGCGCCTGCTGAAAAGCGGCGACGTCGGAATGCTGGCCCTCATCTGCCAGGCCATTGGGATCGACAAATCGGTCTTCGCGACCCTGTTCTCCCAGGCAGAGACCCTGCGCGGGCGATCCGGCATCCTCAGCCAGCAGGACCGCGTCCGGGCCGACGAGGTGTTCCGGACCATCAGCCGCGACGACGCCCGCCGCACTGTCCTCAGGAAAGCCGCCTGACGCCCTACGCTCGGGCCTTCCGGCTTGCTATATGTTCTCCATGATCGATCCCTTTGGACGCCATATCTCCTATCTGCGCGTCAGCGTCACGGATCGCTGCGACTTCCGCTGCACTTATTGCATGGCGGAAGAAACGACCTTTCTGCCGAAGGCCGACCTTCTGTCGCTCGAGGAAATGGACCGGCTCTGCAGCGCCTTCATCGCCAAGGGCGTCAGGACACTGCGCCTGACCGGCGGCGAGCCGTTGGTCCGCAAGAATGTCATGTGGCTGGTCGACCGGCTCGGGCGGCATCTCAAGACCGGTGCGCTGCAAGAGCTGACCATGACCACCAATGGCAGCCAGCTCGCTCGCCACGCCGATGCGCTGGCCGCTGCCGGCATAAGGCGGATCAACGTCTCCATCGACACGCTCGACCCGGCGAAGTTTAGTGCGATCACAAGGCGCGGCGACCTCGCACAGGTTTTGGACGGCGTTGCGGCAGCAAAGGCCGCAGGGATGAAGGTCAAGATCAACGCCGTCGCCCTGCGTGGCGAAAACGAAGACGAGATCGAAGACCTGCTCAGCTGGGCCCATAACGGCGGTATGGATTTGACCCTCATCGAAACCATGCCGATGGGCGAGATCGCACATCGCGCCGAGCAGTATCTTCCGCTGTCGCTGGTTCGCGCTCGTCTCGCCAAGCGCTTCACGCTGACCGAGCTGGCTGATCGTACCGGCGGTCCGGCGCGCTACGTACGCGTTGAGGAAACTGGTGGGCGGCTCGGCTTCATCACGCCGATGACCCATAATTTCTGCGAGAGCTGCAACCGTGTACGGCTCACCTGCACCGGCACGCTTTATTTGTGTCTCGGCCAGGATGATGCCGCCGATTTACGCGCCGTGATGCGTGCTTCGCACGACGATGCCCCACTGGCCGCCGCCATCGACGATGCCATCGCGCGCAAGCCCAAAGGCCATGACTTCATCATCGATCGCCGCCGTCCGGCTGCTGCGGTCGCGCGAACCATGTCGCTGACTGGCGGATGAGCGGTACGCCCCGCCTCTTCTTCGCCGCCAGCAGCGCGCCGGATGCCCAGGCCGCACTCGTTGCGCTGCGTGCGCGTTATAGCGAGTCGCCCGAAAACGAAGCCGAGATCATCGTCGCACTCGGCGGCGACGGCTTCATGCTCGAGATGCTGCACAAGCATCTCGGCAGCAAGTTGCCGATCTACGGCATGAATCTCGGCTCCGTCGGCTTCCTGATGAACGAGCACAAACTCGACGATCTGGCCGGCCGGCTGAAATCCGCCGAGCGCGCGGTGATCCATCCCCTGCGGATGCGCGCGACTTCGGCCGACGGAACGCGCCACGCCGCCATCGCCATCAACGAAGTCTCGCTGCTGCGTCAGACACGGCAGGCAGCGAAGCTGAGAATCTCCATCGACGGCCACGTCCGCATGGACGAACTCATCTGCGACGGCGTGATGGTCGCCACCCCAGCCGGCAGCACCGCTTATAACCTCTCGGCACACGGCCCCATCCTGCCCATCGACAGCGCCCTCCTCGCGCTCACCCCGATCAGCGCCTTCCGCCCCCGCCGCTGGCGCGGTGCGCTATTGCCGCACAAGGCTCAGGTCCGTCTCGAAATCCTTGAGGGCGGCAAACGTCCGGTAAGCGCCGTCGCCGACCATGTCGAAGTGCGTGACGTCATTCAGGTCGACGTGGTGGAAGACCGCTCGATCTCGCTCACCATGATGTTCGATGCCGGGCGCAATCTGAACGAGCGCATCCTGACCGAGCAATTCCTGGACTGATGCCATGACAGCCTAAGTCGCGCTTCTCCGCGCCGTGAATGTCGGCAGCACCGGCAAGCTCACGATGACCGATCTTGCCAAGATGTGCGAGACAGCAGGTTTCGCCAAGGTGGAAACCTATATCGCCAGCGGCAATCTCGTCTTCACCAGCGCAAAATCCGAAAGCGCTGTGAAGGCGACTCTGGAGACTGCCTTGGCCGCCTTTGCCGGGAAGCCTGTAGGCGTGATGGTACGCACCGATGCCGAGATGGCCGCCATCGCCGCTGCTAGAGCATCATCCGAAGAAGTGGATACCGGTTCTTCGGATGATGCTCAATCAAAGACCTAGAGCCCCGTTCCGATTCCATCGGAACGGAAAAGGCTCTAGTCCATTCCCGGACGCGCCGGGCAATCGTCTCGTCGTGATTTTTCTCGATGTGCCGCCGCCCAAGACGACGCTCACCGAAGCGAGTCATATCGCCGACGAGGAAGTACGTATCGGCGAGCGCGAGATTTATGTCCGCTATACCGACGGCATGGCGAACTCTAAGCTCGTCATTCCGGCCGCCAGGACAGGTACGGGCCGCAACATGAACACCGTGGAAAAGCTCGCCGCCATGGCGGCCGCGCTTTAGCGCACGTTCGACAGCGGCTCCTGCGGATCGCCATAGCCGGCATCCGGCTGGATCCGCAGCACCGCCCCGCCCTCGCGCGGCTCGACCCACGGGGTGACCGTGACGACCGGGGTCGCCGCCGCGGTTGCGATGGCGGCCTCGGCAGACATTGAACGCCCGAGTTTGAGGAGATTCATTCGCGTCGGGAAAATCACCGTCCAGCGGTCAGGCTCGGCGATCGCCTGCTCCGGCGTCACCCAGACTGAATCGACGCTCTCATAGCCGTCATGTGCGCCGAGCTGGCCTTTCGGCGCTGCGGCGATGAAGAACCAGGTATCAAACCGCTTGGGCATCATGTCCGGCGTAACCCATCGCGCGAACCGCACCAGCGTGTCGGCAGCAAGCCGTAGTCCATTGGCTTCAAGAAACTCGGCAAGCTCCAGCTTTTCCTCATTAAGCGGAATCCGGTGCGCGTCCAGCGCCAGCACCTCCGGTCCATTCAGCAATTCGCGCGCGCCGTCTTTCCGCGCCAGCAGGATGCCGCTCTCCTCGAATGCCTCTCGGATCGCGCAGGCGGCGAGCGCCAGTTCGGCATCGTTATAAGCATCCTCGCCGTCGATCAGCGCCCGCAGACGCGGATCGTTGTCGCCGGGCGCCAACTTACCGCCTGGAAAAACCAGCGCCCCGGAGGCGAAGTCGATCTGGTGGTGGCGTTTCACCATGAAGACCTCCACACCTGCATCGCAATCGCGCACCATCAGGATCGTGGCGGCCGGAACGATCCGCGCGGGTGGCTTCGCCGTCTGGTTATCAGCGCTCATTGCGTGGCACTTTCTTAAAATTAGCGGAGATTTGGCCGTTTTCGCTTCGCGCGATCCTAACGCGCGGCAACGAGGATCGCGAGAACCAGCTTAGCCCGGGGTTCCTCGATGTTCGCCAAAACCATGTCGCTCGCCAAGTCCGATATCGACCGCGCCTTTGCGCAGGACGAGATCGGGCTGGTGTTTCAGCCTCAGATCGAAGTGAGCGATGGTGCCGTGGTCGCCGCTGAAGCCTTTGTGCGCTGGAACCACCCGACTTTCGGGACGATGACCCCGCAGCTTTTTCTGCCCTTTATCGACGCCCATGGCGAAAGCCCGCGTCTGCTGTCCGCCGTCGTTCGCCGGGCGCTTCAGGCCGCCCGCGGCTTCACAGAGGCCGGTCGTCCCTGGCGCGTTTCGGTCAATTTGGGCGTCAGCGATCTCCAGACCGGCATCGCCCCAGATGTGATTGCAGCGGCCCTCCGTGACGGGGGCGTGCCGGCGCGCCAGCTCGTTCTCGAAGCGCCTGAAGCGGCCCTTGCGGAAGGCGATGTCATTGTCCGCATGGCGCTCAAGCGCTTGCGGGATATGGGGTGTCGCATCGCGCTCGACAGCGGCGCCGCCCTGCCTCTCGACGCAGCAGAATCATGGCCAGAGCTCTTCTCCGAGATCAAAATCGGCGGCGCGGCGATCCTTCGCTTCGCCGAGATCGCCCGGAAGGTCGATGGCGGCCGCATCGCACGCCGCCTCGCCTTCGCAAAAAAGCACGGCCTCGGCGCCGTCGCGGTGGGCGTCGAGCAGGAAAAGACGCTCTCAGCCCTCGTGAAGCTCGGCTTCGGCGCCGTTCAGGGCGCGCTTGTCGCCAAGCCGCAATCGCTTGAAGCCTTGCTCGCCTGGGATGGCGGCTGGGCTGGTGAGACGATGAATGCGGCCGTAGCCGTCGAGCTCCGTCCCCGCCCTCGCCTTGTCGTGCGGGCGGAGCAAGCGCCGCAGCCTGAACCTGTCGCCGCATCCAAGCTGGTCGATGGGTTGATGCCGACGGCCGCAGACTTCGCGTTCGACGAGGATGACGATGAAGGCATGGATGTCAGCTTTGACGACGACGCTTTCGACGGTGACGCGCCCGCCTTCGCGCGCCATGTCGTGGAAGACGCAGAAGTCGAATTCGACCCGTCCGCCGACGTACAGGCCGATAGCGAAGAACTGAGTGCGCTCGAGAACGCCGCACCGCTTCACGCCGGCATGATCGACCGTCCGAAGAAGCGCCCAGCCCAGCGCGACGCCGCGCCGGCTTACGTCCCGCCGCCGATGGTTGCCGAAGAGGATGCGCCCGAAATTGATGAACCGGTCTTTGGTCGCACGCTCGCGATCCGCGTAAAACAGCCGGCGGCGAAGCAGAGCCTGATGGAAAAGCTTGGCTTCAAGAGCCTGCTACGCCGGTAACGGCCGCGCAACGACGATGCGATAGCCAGCATAGATCGCCAGCATCGCCGTCACTGCCGCCAGAACCAGAAAGAAGCCGCGCGGGCCGAAGACTTCCATCGCCCCCGACGCAGCCGCTGGCCCCAGCACCGAACCGATCCCGAACAGCAGGATCATCGCACCGCTCGCCGGAAGGCGATGGGCCGCATCGATGCGGTCGTTCACATGGGAAACTGCGACCGTGTAGAACGGAAAGGTCAGACCGCCGAAGAGCGCAATGGCGACCACAGTGACAGCACTGTCGGTGCCGTGGGCAATCGCGCCCACGCAGGCCGCAAGCGCCGCGAACCCCGCCATCCCGGCCAGCACAATGCGCCGGTCGCGCAAATCCGAAATCCAGCCGATTGGCAGTTGCAGCACGATGCCGCCAAGCACCAGCGCCGCAACGAAAAGCGCCACGCCCTCAGGATCGAAGCCTGCGCGTTGCGCATAGATCGGCGACATCGCCATCGCCACTGCCCAGACAAAACCCGACACTGTCGCGCCGGCAACACCCACCGGCGACGCCGCAATGAGTGCGCGGAATGAGGCGGGCACGAAGGGATGGCGCGCCGGCCGCTCGGCATTGCCGAGAACGACCGGCAGGATCGCGAGCACGCCGAACGCCGCGACCATCACCATTGACAGCGGCAGATTGTCTGCCAGCACTGGCACGAATGCCTGCGCCACCAAAAGGCCCGCAAGCTGAACGAGAATATAGACGGCAAACACCCGGCCTCGCGTCGCGTTCATCGAGCGGTCGTTCAGCCAGCTCTCCACCACCACGAATATTCCGGCGAGCCCAAAGCCGAAGACAAACCGCGACGCCGACCAGGTCACCGGATCGGTCGAGATCAGCACCGTCAGCGGCGACGATACAGCGAGCAACGCGAACGCCACATAGGCCGGCACATGGCCGACACGCGCGATGAATCGCGGTCCGGCAATGGAGGCCAGCACCTGGCCCGCATAGAGACCGCTCATTACCAGCGCGATTTCGCCCGCCGTGAACCCGGCGTCGTCACTGCGTAGTCCGAGCGCCGTCGACAGCAATCCATTGCCGAGCTGGATTGCAAGCACGCCGGCAAGCAGCGGCCACCAGATGCGGAAGATCATCAGCATGAGAAGAACCCGGAACTCAAAGGGGACTCCAAGCTGGGCGCGCGCCCAGGCCGGGTCAAGCTGAGGCGTCGGCCGTCCGGCGCTGGTTTTGCTCGTTCTTGAACAGCTGGTCGCGCGCCCGGTCCGGGATCGGATCGAGCGCGGCGAGCAGCTGCGCCATGAACGGCGTGACGACGTTCTGCGCCACCTCGGCAACATAGCCGGGGCCGACCTCGTTCGTCGTGTAGCTGGAATCGAAATTGTAGACGCTGCTGTTGTCAAACGAGCCGTCATCCATCGCCTCGTGTCCCATCAGGACCTGGGCGTATTGGGGGCCGACCACGATGTCATCCATCGTGCTGTCGGTGCCGCGCAGCTTGGCCATCAACTGGCCCTGGGCGACTTCGCTTTCGTCCGGCACGTCGACATTGCGATGCTTGGAATCCAACACCGCCAGCACGTCCGAGGCCGAGCGCGCGCCGCTCTTGCCGTAGAAGATCGAGCGGTTGGAGCGGGCCGCATCGGGGAAGATCGTTGCAGCGCTGCCTTCACCGGACTGCGCCGCCTTGATCAGCTGAAGCGCCCCGCCCGGCCCAAGGAAGTGGGCGGCGTAAAGTTCGCCGCCGGTCGGCTCGCGGCCGAGCGTGCCGCGCAGTGTGGCGGCGCTATCCTGCGTGAACTCGCCGGCCATCGTGGCCGAGATCTCAGGATCATAGCGCAGGGCAAGAATTTCCCGGCGAACCTGCCGGTCGGCAACAACGTAACGCCCGCTCCTGGTCTGGCTGATCTGGTCGGCGTATTGCTGGAGACCGTGTTCTGCGCCGTGCTCCTTGACCATTCCCAGCCACGTCTGGTCGATGAACTGGAAAAGGCCGGCAGCCGACGAAGTCCCTGCTTTTGCATCGGGATTCAGGCTGGATTCCCTGGCGGCGGTCTTCATCAAGTAGTCGAAATCAGTGCCTGTGCGGGCACTGGCGCGCTCGATGGCGTAGGCCACCGTCGCAACGCTCGTTCCCGCTTTCTCGATCATCGAAGGTCCCCCATCGGAGGTAACTTTGCAGACTCTGTGCCAGTTAGCCGGGTGCCCCCAGCGCCTCCGCCAGCTTCAGGCGCATCCCCTCGCGAAAGCGCGGAACATAGGGCTCGCGGGCGCCAAACCCCCATACCGGGCCGGGCCAGGCGGCATCGCTTTCCTTGCGCGCGACGATATGGATGTGGAGCTGGCGCACGATATTGCCGAGCGCCCCGATATTGATCTTCTCGGCCCCGGTCAGGCTCTTCAGCGTCCGCGCCGCAATCGCCGCCTCGCGCATGACGGCGCTCTGGTCGCCAGGCTCGAGGTCGAACAGTTCGGTGAGGCCCGGCAGACGCGGTACAAGGATCAGCCAGACGAACCTCGCATCGTCCATCAGCAGTACGTCGCAGCGCGGCATGGCGCACACAAACACCGTGTCGCGCTCAAGGGTCGGGTCTAGCCGAAAGGCGTCCATGCTCAATATGATTTGGGAAGGCCGAGCGCCTTCTCCGCGATGAAAGAGAGGATGAGCTCGCGGCTGACCGGCGCGATGCGGGCGATCA
>Ga0105044_10009235_pt1 | contig 13506 bp, 10 predicted proteins | sample MAT01_FD_78092 | JGI IMG/M metagenome (GOLD analysis project Ga0105044, IMG submission 78092) | Freshwater microbial communities from Lake Fryxell liftoff mats and glacier meltwater in Antarctica - MAT-01 | ecosystem: Environmental > Aquatic > Freshwater > Ice > Liftoff microbial mat | place...
CGGGGCTCGGGGCTCGGGGCCCTGTCCTCTAAAACGCGCCGAGCGACAGGCCCACCGTGAAACTCCGGCCGCGCGAGGGCGCGAACTGGAAGTGATCCCGATAGTAGATGTTGGCCAGGTTCTCGATGGCAAAGGTGACGCCGACCCGGTCGCGGGCGCGGGCGCGCGACAGGTTCACGCCCCAGGCCACGCGCTGAATGGTGAAGCCGTCGAGCGCCAGCAGGTCCTGTGGAATGAGGAAGGGCGACTTGAGCAGCGTCAGCGCCACCCGGTCCACTTCGGTTTGCGTGCGCACGCCGTACTCCAGCCACCACCGGCCCTTGCCCTCGGTGAAGCGCGCCGCGCCTACCACCTTGAGAGGCGTGATGTTGTCGGCCGGCGAGTTGTCGAGGTTGAGGCCGCCCGGGCCGATGCCTTTCTCGATCGTGCCGTGGGTGTAGGCGCCCGATCCACTGAGTGACAGCACTCCGGCCCGGGTCACGATCGGCGCGTCAATCGACGCTTCGAGGCCGCGGATCCGCAGGTCGCCGAAATTGATCGCCTGGGCGAGTGGACCTGCGGGAGTGATCGCCACGAACTCCTGCGAGATGAAGTTCGAGTAGTGGTTGATGAAGCCGTAGACGCCGCCCGACACGCGGCCCGCTCTGAACTTGGCGCCGACGTCGAAGTTGTTGCCCGTTTCGGGCTTCACCTTGATGCTCGGCGCGATGCTGCCGGCGGTGGCCGGGCCCGCAAAGAGCAGCTCTTCCAGATTGGGATGGCGATAGCTGCGGCCGAAGCGGATGAACGGATTCACCGCCCCGCCCGGATTCGCCACCAGGCCGATGTCGCCGGTGAGCGCGCTGCGCGTGATGTTCTCGCCGTTCACATTGGGTAGCGTCGCCGGATCGATGGCCGGCACGGCGCCAGCCACCACCGGCGCCACGTCGTAGCCCGGCGTGTTCTCGGTGGAGACGTTGTAGAAGTCGCCGCGCAGGCCGCCGACGACCGACAGACGCGGCGTCACCCGCCATTCATCCTGCGCGAACACGGCGATGTCACGAAACGCCGCATTCGGCACGCGCACCGGGCGCGCGGTCGAGGCGGGGCCGAGCGGCACTGGCGTGGGGAACACCACCGCGGCCGGGCCGCGGGCGCCCGACACCACCTGGCCGACCATCGACGTGGTGGTGCTGGTGAGGCGGTTGTCGCTGCTGCGGTCGCGGTAGAACGTGGCGCCGGTCGTGAGCACGTGGTTCCTGGCCGGCGTGATCACCGCCTGCAGGTCCACGCCGGGCGTCCACACGCGCTGCTCCGTCTGCGACACGATCGACAGGCGCATCACATTGATCGGGAAGAAGGTCACCGCGGTGGGCGCCGGAAACTGGATCGGCAGGGTGTTCTGCAGCATCCGCTGCACGCGCTGGTAGTAGGCCGTGAGCGACAGGTTGGCGAGCCACGGCGTGACGGCCTGCGCTTCGTAGCGGGCGGAGATCTTGTCGAGGTTGCTCGAGGGCAGCGACGTGGCGTTGAAGAAATAGGGCGACACGAAGTCGGGAAAGCCAATGTCTTCCACGCGACGGTTCTGGTAGCGCACGCGCAGACGGCGGCTGTCGCCGAGCTTGACCAGCCCGGTGGCGTTCACGAAGGTGCCCTTGGCCTGCGAGTTGGGCACGGTGTTGTCGGTGCGCACATAGGGCGTGTTGAAGGGGTCAGGGAACGCGCCGAGACTGAAGCCGAAGTTGTCGTCGACCGTGTCAGCCTGATCGATCTGGCCCGAGGCGAAGAAGGGACGCGTGTCTTCCGAATCCAGCGTGCCGGCCGAGTAATTGCCGTAGTCTTCGGCGCCGGCCTGCACGCGGAAGGCGTAGCGCGGCGCGGTGGCGCCAATCGTGACGCTACCGCGACGGGCGTCTTCGTTCGAGCTGTAGTAGCCGTTGGCGCCGTAGACCCACTGCGTGGTGGGGGTGAAGGTGGGTTCGTTGGTGACGATGTTGACCGTGCCGGCCAGCGCGTCCGAGCCATAGAGCAACGTGCCGGCGCCGTTCACGATCTCGATGCGGCTGATGGTGTCGGTGGGAATCAGGCCCACTTCGGCGCCGGTGCGGTCGGTGGCCTGACGCGCGGTGTTGAGACGCTCGCCGTCGACCAGCACGAGCATGCGGGTGGAATCCAGGCCACGCAGCCGCGGACGCACGCCGAACGGGCCGTTGCCGACCTGCGTGACGTTGGCGGCCCCGGCCAGCGCGTCGCCGGTGGAGAGCGGATTGGCCTGCGCGATCGCGGCGGCGGTCATCGTCTCCACGTGCAGCGGGATCTGCGTGATCTCGCGTTCGGCGCGCGCGGCCGTGACGCTCACCGCGCTGGCGAATGACCCGAGCTCGAGCTGCATCGGCACGTCGAGCGTCTGCACGTCGGACGCAACCGTCACCGTGCGGGCGGCTTCCGAGAACGCGGCGCGCACCACGAGTACGAGATAGGTGCCGGGGCCGGGCGCCTCCAGCGTGTAGCGGCCGTCGGGGCCGGTCAGCCCTTCGATCTCCTGACCCGTCGTGACCGAGCGCAGGATCACGCGGGTGCCGGGCAGTGGCGAGCCGGTGCCGTCGGTGACGACGCCGGTGACGGTGGCCGCCAGGGCCGGATTGGCCCACAGGGCGAGCATCGTGCAAAGAACGAGAAGTCGCGTACGCATGTGTTTACTCCGCAATCGAAACCATGCCGCGGCCGGGCGCCAGATGAGGCGCACGGCTCGGCGTCAACCACCGAACGAAGAACGAGCGGGTTGAAGGGTTACGAACGCGGCGGGGGTCGAGGCAGGAACCCGAGGCCGGAACCGGCGTCGAGCAGGCGTGAGCCACACGGCGTAACGGCCACCGGGCCGACGCGGCGCGTGGACGGGCGCCGCAGGTGAAGCGAGGCGAGCACGAGGAGCGTGAGGGCCAGCGCCGACACCGACGCCACGACCTGGCCCAGCGTGGCCACGGCTTCAGGCAGCGACGGCGTGGCGAACCCATCGAGATCGTTGCCCAGAGCGGGTCCGTGCAGCAGTGCGGCCAGCAGCCAGATGACCACGGCCTTGCGCCCGACGAGCGATTCGCCGCGACGCCGAAGGGACACGAGACCGCCGGCCAGGGCCACCGCGGCCGCCCACCGCAGCACGAGATCGGGTTCCGACAACTGTCCACTCCACGCCTGGTTGCCGAGCAACCAGAGGTGAAATACGCCCAGCAGGGCGCCGAGGACCAGGACAGAGCGGCCGACCATCGTGGGTTATTGTAGAACACCCATGGCCCCTGACCGATTCCCGTGTGAAGTCCTGGTCGTGGGGGGCGGGCCGGCCGCCGGCACCGCCGCCCGGCTGCTGGCGCAGTGGGGACGCGACGTGGTGGTCGTGGCCAAGAGTGACGCCGGCGAGCCAGAGCTTCCCGAGTCGCTCACGCCCTCCTGTCAGAAATTCTTCGATTTGATGGGCATGTCCGCGGCCATCGACGCGGCTGGCTTCGTGCGCAGCAGCGGCCACACGGTGTGGTGGGGCGAGAGCGACGGGCGGTGCGAGCCGTTCGCCGATGGCGCCCGCGGCTGGCAGGCCACCACCACACGGCTGAGTCGGGTGATGCTCGACGGCGCCGCGGCCGCTGGCGCGCGGGTGCAGCGCGCCGCGCTCACGGCCGACGAGGTGCTGGCGTGGCCGGCCCGATATCGCCTCGACTGCACGGGACGTTCCGGCGTGCTGGCGCGGGCGCACGGCGGACGCGCGTATGAGCCGGGCCATCGCACCGTGTCCCTCGTGGGCCTCTGGCGCCATCCGACTGACTGGCCGCTCGCCAACCCGACCCATACGCTGCTCGAGTCGTATCAGGACGGCTGGGCCTGGTCGGTGCCGGTCGACGACGTGCACCGCGCATTCGCGGTGATGGTCGACCCCAAGACCACAGCGCTGACCAAGGGCGACGGCGCGCGCGCGGTGTATCTGGGGGAAATAGCCAAAACGCGCCATCTCGCCGAGCTCTTCCGCGGGGCACACCTGCTCCACGGACCGCATGGCTGGGACGCCTCGATGTATATGGCAGTGCGGCCCGCCGGCGACACCTGGCTGCTCGTGGGCGATGCGGCGTCGTTCGTGGACCCGCTCTCGTCGGCCGGAGTGAAGAAGGCCATGGCATCGGGATGGCTGGCGGCCGTCACGCTCAATACCGCGCTTGCCTCGCCGGCGCTGAAGGACACCGCGTTTGCGCTCTACGCCGCGCGCGAACGCGAGACCTACGCGCAGTTCCTGGCGCTCACCCGCAACCACCTGTCCGACGGCGCACCCGAGGCCGACCACCCGTTCTGGACCGACCGGGCGGCGCCACCAGCCGAGCAGGTGGATCGCCACGCAGTGCTCGGGGCGCATGACCGCATCAGGAGCGCATCGAGCCTGGCGCTCACCCTGGGGCCCGGCGTGCGTCTCGAAGACCGCCCGGCGTTGCGGGAGCGCCTGCTGGTGCTCGAACCGCGCCTCGTAGATGCCGCCCATCCCGAGGGCGTGCGTTTCGTGGACGGAGTCGACGTGGTCGCGTTGACGGGCCTGGCGCCCCGGTTCACCGACGTGGGGGACATGTTCGACGCATACCTGCGAAGGGGGGACGTTGTGACCCTGCCGGCCTTCCTGAAAGCGCTCGCCACGGCGGTGGCGCGAGGCTGGCTTCTGGGCGTGTGAAGTGCTACAACTACCTCTGCAAACCATGGCAAAGACCGCACGTCTCTCGGTAGTGGCGCTCTCGTGTTCGTGGCTGATGGCACTGGCGTTCACGGCCGCACCGTCCGCGCAGGCTCCGGCGATGCCACCGGCCGCGCCGCCGGCCGCCAAGGCGGAGGTCGGCATTCCGGTCACCGATGCCACCGTGGTGAAAGCGTGCTCGGGTTGCCACAAGCCCGACGAGAAGCAGCAGTTGTCGCGCATCTCGTTCCGGCGCAACACGCCCGAGGGCTGGGAACGCACCATCACCCGCATGCTCGCGCTGAACGGCTTGAAGATTGACGCCCCCACGGCCCGCGCGGTCGTGAAGTCGCTGTCGAACAGCCACGGCCTGGCGCCAGAAGAAGCACGGCCCTCGCTCTACGAAGTGGAGCGCCGCCTGGGCGATGAAGAGTTCAAGGCCGCCGAGCTGAACGGCACCTGCGACGCCTGCCACGCGCTGGGCCGCGTGATCTCGCAGCGCCGATCGAAAGAGGACTGGAGCCTGCTCATCGCGATGCACCGCGGCTGGTATCCGATCATCGACCGGCAGACGTTCCGCCGCATGGGCCCCGCGCCGCGCGATCGCGACGCCGAGGGCCGCCTGCCCGACCTGCGGCATCCCTCCGAGAAGGCCGCTGATTTCCTGGCCGAGCGCTTCCCCCTGCAGACCAAGGACTGGGCCGAGTGGTCGGCCGCGATGCGTCCCGCGCGCATCGACGGCACCTGGGCGCTCTCGGGCTGGGAGACGGGCAGGGGCCCGATCTTCGGCCGCGTAGTGCTCACGCCGGTGGCCGGGTCGACCGACGAGTTCACCACCCAGACCACCTATACCTACGCGCGCTCGGGCGAGCAGGTGTCGCGCGCCGGCCGGGTCAGCATCTACACCGGCTTCCAGTGGCGCGGCCGCTCCACCGTGGGCGGCGCCGATGCGACGGCACTGCGCGAGGTGATGTTCGTCGAGCGTGACTGGACGAAGATCGAAGGCCGCTGGTTCGCTGGCGGCTACGACGAACTCGGGCTCGACGTGCGGCTCGACCGCCTGGGCAAGGACTTCACCGTGGTGGGCCTCGACCACACGGGGCTGCGCGCGGGCGCGACCGGGCAGACCCTGAAGATGTATGTGGCGAATCCCCCGGCGTCCTTCGCGCCGCGCGAACTCGACCTCGGCGCCGGCATCACGGCCACGGCGGCCACGGTGGCCGGCGACGTGATCACGGCCACGGTCGACGTGGCGGCCACGGCCGCCATCGGACCGCGTACGCTGGTCGTGGCGGGCACGGCCAAGCCCGGTGCCATCACGGTCTACGACAAGGTCGACGCGATTCGCGTGACGCCGTCGTGGAACATGTCGCGCGTGGGCGGCGTGGTGTTTCCCAAGATGCTGGCGCGCTTCGACGCCTGGGCGTTCAGTAACGGCCCCGACAAGAAGCCCGGCACCGCCGACGACGTGAAGCTCGAGGCGGTCGTGGCGACGTGGAGCGTCGAGGAATACAAGGCCACCTTCGACGACGACGACACGAAGTTCGTGGGCGGTATCGACGCAGCCACCGGCGTATTCACGCCCAACGTCGACGGCCCCAATCCACAGCGCACGGGCGAACGCAACAACATGGGCGATGTGTGGGCCGTGGCGAGCTACACGCCGCCGGGCGCCACGGCGCCGCTCAAGGGACGCTCGCACCTGCTCGTCACAGCACCGCTCTACATGAAGTTCGATCCCACGGTGACCCCATGACCATGAGTGCCCTCGCGGAAGCGACCAGCCCGGTACGACATCTCGCCGTCAGCGAGTTCCACACGTTCGAGGCATCGGGGCAGCGCTTTGGCTACATGGTGCCGAGCGCGGCGGTGTTTGCCTTCGACGACTGCTCCACGGCCGTGGTGGAGCTGCTGAAGACGCGGCCGCACTCGCCCGAGGAAGTGCTGCTCGCGCTGTCGCCCCGTTTCGGCGAGGCCGACGTGAAGGACGCCGTCACCGAGCTGCACCGCATCCGCGCCATTCACGACCTGGCGGTGAAACCGGCGCCGCTCAAGATCATCCCGCTCAGGCCCATGCCGATCCAGACGCTGGTGGTGAACGTCACCAACCAGTGCAACCTGGCGTGCGAGTACTGCTACGAGTACGGCGAAGACAAGATCGTCGACACCGAAAACGGCAGCCAGCCCAAGTTCATGAGCGAGGAAACGGCGCGCTCGGCCGTGGACCTGGCACTGCGCGAGGCTGGCGCCGGCAAGACCGCGCACATCACGTTCTTCGGCGGCGAGACGCTGATGAACTTCAAGGTGCTGAAGTCCACCGTGGCCTACGCCCGCACGACCGCCGCGGCCCAGCAGAAGGACGTGGATTTCAGTCTCACGACCAATGCCACGCTGCTGCAGCCGGATGTCATCGACTTCCTGGCCAACGAACGCATCGGCGTCACCATCTCGATCGACGGGCCGCAGGACATCCAGGACAAGTTCCGGGTCTTCAGCAACGGCAAGGGCAGCTACGACATCGCCGCGCCGAAGATCAAGGCGCTGCTGGCCCGGCACAAGACGCGGCCGATTGGCGCGCGCGTCACGCTCACCAAGCAGACCCTCGACGTGAAGCGCATCTACAAGCACCTGTTCGAGGACATGGGCTTCTGGGAAGTAGGCTTCGCCCCGGTCACGACCGCACCGCAGCGCGACCATGCGCTCGAGGCCGGTCCCGGCTACGACAACCTGCTCGCGCAGTTCCGGGCGCTGGCGGCCGAGTTCCTCGAGGCGTCGCTGCAGAACAAGCATCACGGCTTCTCGAACGTGCGCGAGACGCTGCAGGAAATCCACATGGGGCACGCCAAGGCGTATCCCTGTGGCGCCGGCATTGGCCTGCTGGGCGTTGCCACCGACGGCGAGATCTCGCTCTGTCATCGCTTCGCGGGCTCCCCTGAACATCGCTTCGGTTCGGTCTCCGAGGGCATCGACCGGGAGAAGCAGGCGTCGTTCCTGAACGATCACCACATCAACAACAAGACCGATTGCGCCACCTGCTGGGCCCGGCCCATCTGCAGCGGCGGCTGCTATCACGAGGCGCACACCCGCTACGGCGACACCGCGCAGCCCAACCTGCACTACTGCGACTGGATTCGCGGGTGGACCCACACCTGCCTCGAGATCTACGGCGAGTTGGCCGTGAAGAATCCCGGCTTCCTGCGACAGTTCGACGGAGACGACGATGAAGCACCTCAACCCAATTAATCGCAAAGCCGCGCTGGTCGTGTCCAGCACCGAAGCCGACGTCGTGGCCTTGCAGGGCGGCGGTCCGCCCCAGCAGCCCGAGAAGCCGCACATTCCGCCGGGCTGCTCGACGGTGTTCTCACCGGGCTGGGAAGCCGACCACGCCGGCGGCACGGCCGGTCTGTGCTCGCCGGTGGAGCGCGACCTGTTCGACTGCCACATGGGCTGCTTCTGGCCCGCGCAGGTACCCGATCAGCTCAACCACGCCCCCGACTGGACCGCCAAGTGCGCGGTGGCCCAGAAGGACTGGCGCAAGATCGACCTGGTGTTCCCGGGATGAGCGCGCCGCTGCGTCGTCTCGTCGCGCTGGCCGCCCTGTGCGCAGCCGTCATCACCGTGGGGCCGGCCCTGTCGGGCCAGAGCCGCGGCGCCAAGCCGGCGGTGATGACCGGCGGCACCGGCACGTTGTACATCGGCACCTACAAGGGTGAGATCGAGCTCTACGACGAAGCCACCGAGAAACTCACCGGCACGATCAAGCTGAAGACCGGGATTCCGCGCTCGATCACCTTCTCGCCGGATCGCACGCGCTTCTACGCGCTCGACTCGCGCTTCGAGCAGATCGAGGTGGTCGACGTCGCCACGCGCGCCACCATCGACAGCTTCAAGCTCACGACCGGCAACAAGAACATCCGCGTCAGCACCCTGCAGCCCGACCCCGGGAACACGTTCCTGATCCTCATGTACCGCACGGCGACCAAACTCAGCGACCGCTGGGAAATCGGCCCGCCCACGCTCCAGAAATATGACCTGACGACGCACCAGTTCGGCCAGGTGATCCCCTGGCCGCGCGGCGACGAGCGCGAGTCGGTGAACATGCGCATCGGACCCGACGGCAAGCACCTGTTCATCTTCGGCGAAGAGGTGACGGTGCTCGAGACCACCAACTTCACCGAGGTGGAGTCATGGCCCTACGGCCAGCCCACCGAGACCGGCCTGGGCCGCATCAATCTCGGACCGGTGCACGACTTCAACGATCCGCCCGGGATGTTCACCGGCCTCTTCACCATGCAGGATGCCGATCGCGCGCGGCGCACGATGGGCGTCGGCCGCGTGGATCTCAAGGCGCGCACGCTCGACTTCCAGCCGCTCGGTCCCGCCTCGAACGTGGCGCCGTTCGCGCAGTCGCCCGACCGCAAGCGCGCCTACGGCATCACGCAGGAGATCGGGAACTACGAGTTCTGGACCTTCGATCTCGAGAAGAACACGGTGCTGATGCGCACCAAGTTCGAGGGCCGTCCGCGCCTCGGGCTGCGCGTGAGCACCAACGGCAAGCTGTTCTACGTCTACGTCGCCGGCGCGACACTCGACGTCTACGAGACGGCCACGCACAAATACCTGCGCACGATCTGGCTGGGCGGCGATCAGACGACCGAGCTCATCGTGATGCCGGGCGCCGCCGCGCCCACCGCCACGGCGCGCTGAGGCCCGCTGCGGGCCGCGGCACGGTGCCCGTGCCGGAAGGACCGACACCTGTGAACATCGAGACGCCCGACGCCAGCCTGCGTCGGGCGTTTGCATTTCTGGCGCCCTACTGGCGCCGGCTGTCGCTCGTGATGGGCATCAGCCTGGTGAGCACGGGGCTATCGCTCGTCACGCCCTACCTGTCGAAGGATCTCGTCGACCAGGCGCTCATCGGCCGCAACCTGGCCGCGCTGTGGCGCATCGTCGGCCTGTTCGCGCTGCTCGGACTGGTCGGCTACGTGCTCAACGTGGTGAGCGGCCTGCGCTACACGCGGGTGTCGGCGGCCATCCTCTTCGACATGCGCCTGGCGGTCTACGGCCACCTGCAGCAGCTCTCGCCGCGCTTCTACGCGCGCACGCGCATGGGCGACATCGTGTCGCGCATCAACAGCGACATCGGCGAGATCCAGCGGGTGGCGGCAGAGGCCGCGCTGGCCTGGGTGGGCAACGTGCTCTTCCTGGTGGGCTGCGTGGTGATGCTGGTGTGGCTCGACTGGCGCCTCGCCCTGCTCACCGCGGCCGTGATGCCGCTCAGCCTGTGGCTGCTCGTGCGCTACCGCGCGCGGCTCGAGGCGCGGGTCGCCGACCTGCGCCAGCGCAGCGCCGACATCGGCAGCTTCCTCATCGAGACCTTGCAGGCGTCCACGCTGATCGTCACCTCGAACGCGCAGGCGCGCGAGCGCAGCCGCTTCGCCCGCCTCAACGACCGCTTCGTCGACGCACTCATGGGCATGCAGCGGCTCACGTATCTGGCGGGCGGACTGCCCGGCCTGATCGTGTCGCTCGGCGCGTCGGTGGTGTTCCTCTACGGCGGCTCGCGGGTGGTCGAGGGCACGCTCACGCTGGGCACGTTTGCCGCCTTCATCGCCTACCAGTCGCGCGTGAACGCGCCGGTGCAGGCATTGATGGGGCTGTACACGTCGATTGCGACCGCCAAGGTGTCGTGGCGCCGCGTGCTGGAACTGCTCGACGCGCCGCTCGACGTGCGCGAGGCTCCAGACGCCGTGGCACTCGACCAGGTGCGGGGCGAGGTTGAATTCGACCGGGTGTCGCTCGGCACCGAGCGCGGCCTGGCGGTGCTCGAAGACTTCACGCTCCGGGTAGCCCCCGGCACCTCGGTGGCAATCGTAGGGGCAAGCGGCAGCGGCAAGTCGACGCTGGCCTACCTGGCGCTGCGCCTGCTCGACCCCGACACGGGCGTGGTGCGGATCGACGGCCATGACCTGCGCACGCTGCGGCTGCACGACATCCGGCGGCACGTCGTGTTCGTGGAGCAGGAGCCGACGCTGCTGCATGCCACGGTGGCCGAGAACATCCGCTACGGCCGTCCCGAGGCGAGCGAGGCTGACGTGACGCAGGCCGCCGCCGCCGCCGGGCTCGAGGCGTTCATCGCGCGGCTGCCCGAAGGGCTCGCCACGATGGTGGGCGAGCGCGGCCTGCAGATGTCGGCCGGCGAGCGGCAGCGCATCGCGATTGCGCGCGCGTTTCTCGCCAATCCCTCAGTGCTGGTGCTGGACGAGCCGACGGCGGCCCTGGATCCTGCCTCCGAACGGCAGGTGGTCGAGAGCTACCTCGCCGTGATGCGCGGTCGCACGTCGATTGTCATCTCGCACCGCGCCGCGGTGGCGGAGGCCGTTGATCAGGTGGCTGTCGTGGAAGGATCGCGGCTGGTCGAGACGGGGCCGCCACGGGTGCTCGCCGCGGCGGGTGGCGCGTTCTCGCGGCTCTTCCGCGTGAACACGGGCGTGCGCGCATGACTGGCCCGTTGGCCTCACTGCCGCCCGGCGTGCTGTCGCTCGCCAGCTATCCCGCCGCCACCGGACGGGGCGTGCGCGTGGCCGTGATCGACAGCGGCGTGCATGCCGGCCATCCGCACGTCGGCGCGGTCGAGGGCGGCGTGTCGTTTGCCGCCGACGGCGCGCGCGGCGTCGACGCGGTGGATCGGCTGGGCCACGGCACGGCCGTCGCAGCGGCCATCCGCGAGAAGGCGCCCGAGGCCACGCTGGTGCCCGTGAAGGTGTTCGACCGCGAGCTGCGCGCCACCGCGGATGCGCTGGTGGCCGCCATTGACTGGGCCATCGACGCGCGCGTGCAGATCATCAACCTGAGCCTGGGCACGGCCAATGCCGCGCATGAAGCGCGGTTGACGGCGGCCCTCGCGCGCGCGACCGCGGCCGGCGTGTGTCTCGTGGCCGCCGCCGAGCAGGACGGCACGCGCTGGCTGCCCGGCAGCCTGTCCCAGGCCGTCGGTGTGACGCTCGACTGGAGCTGTCCGCGCGAGCAAGCCGAGGTGCAGGTGCACCTGGACGGCCCCGCGCGCCGCGTGATGATGCGCGCCAGTGGCTATCCCCGCCCCATCCCAGGCGTGCCACCCGAGCGGAACCTGAAAGGCGTGAGCTTCGCCGTCGCCAACGTGACCGGCCTGCTCTGCCTCCATTTGTCACGGGGCCGGTCACGGTGACATCTGACGGTGTTGCTGTTCGTACCATGCGCGGCATGAGGCGCGGCGCGCTCGCCAGCATGCCACTCGGGACCGCCTCGGCGGTGCTCAGCGCAGGGTTCGGCGCATCATCGAAGCCACCCAGGAATACTAGGCCCATCCACTAGCGCCCAGCTGGTCGAAGTTTCGCGCGCGCGGCCTCCCGCAGCGGCGCGGGCACACTCGGATCCAACGTCAGTTGCTCGAAGACGCGCGCGGCTTGCGGCACCCGCCCCGCGGCCGCCAGGCGCGTGGCCAGGTCGAGCGCGTAGCGGACTGCTCCTCGGCCTCCGCCGCATGGCCCGCGCGCGCCAGCGTGCGTCTCAGGGCAATATGCGCGGCCGGGCGGTCGGGGTTGATGTTCACCGACGCGCGCAGGTCGTGCAGGCCCTCCTCGACCTGTCCGCCAGCCGCCAGCAGATCGCCGCGGAGCGTGAGCGCTTCGGCATAGCGCGGGTCAATGGCCAGGGCCAGCTCCGCTTCTGCCAGCGCCGCGTCGAAGTCGTCGAGCTGCAGGTGGCAGATCGCCAGCCAGTGATGCGCGTCGGCGCTGAGCGGCACCTGCGCCAGGTAGCCGCGGAACTGCGCGGCGGCTTCGCGGTAGCGGCCGCGCGTGCGTTCGGCCTTGCCCAGAATCAACATGGCGAACGCGTTGCCGGCATCGCTGGCCAGCACGCTGCTGGCGACACGCGCGGCGTCATCCGGGTGGCCGGAGTCGAGCGCGGCGTTGGCCTCACGCAGTCGGTTGAACACGTCGATCATCGGCTTGGGATCCGGACGCGACAGCGGATCGTCACGGCCTTGCGTGCCGCCCCCGCCCACGTAGCCGAGGGCCGCGAGCTTCTGCATGGTCTCGCGATCCGGGTTGGCAGAAGCGGCCGCGTGCCCTCGGCCGCGAGCAACGCGTAGAGCGCGCGCCGCATGCGGCCCGCCCGATCGGGCTCGCGCGCGGCCAGGTTCACGGTCTTGCCCGGATCGGAGGCCAGGTCGTAGAGCTTTAGCGTGGGCGCCTCGATGAACTTCCACTGGCCGTCGCGCCACGACCGCAGCGGCGCCCAGTTCATGAAGAGCTGCGGAAAGTAGGTTTCGCCGTAGGCCGTGGCGGGCGCCGCACCGGTGCCGCGCACGAGCGGCACGAGGCTCACGCCCGTGGCACCCGTGAGCGGTGGACGACCGGCCAGGTCGAGCAGCGTGGGGGCCAGGTCGATGGCGCGCACGAGCGGCGTGACGCGCGTGCCCGCCGGCAGGGACGCCGGCCACTTGAGGAGTGCCGGCACGCGCATGGCCGACTCGTACACGAACATGCCGTGGGTGGCCTCGCCGTGCTCGCCCAGGCTTTCGCCGTGGTCGCCAACCACCGCGACGATGGTGTTGGCCGACAGCCCCTGGCCATCGAGCGCGGCGAGCAGTGCGCCAACAGCGCTGTCGGCAAACGCAATCTCACCGTCGTAGAGCGCCGACACGTCGTCGCGGCCCGGCTGTGCCGGTGCCTCGTACGGATCGTGCGGATCGTAGAGATGCACCCACAAGAAGAAGGGCGCCGCCGTTGGCGCCGAGCCGGGCGGCCCGGACGCGGCCGAGGCCGCAGCGGTCAGCCAGGCGC
>Ga0105044_10009236_pt1 | contig 13506 bp, 12 predicted proteins | sample MAT01_FD_78092 | JGI IMG/M metagenome (GOLD analysis project Ga0105044, IMG submission 78092) | Freshwater microbial communities from Lake Fryxell liftoff mats and glacier meltwater in Antarctica - MAT-01 | ecosystem: Environmental > Aquatic > Freshwater > Ice > Liftoff microbial mat | place...
ACGGCTCCAGCGAACAGCACGCGGTAGCCGGGCATCATTGCCTTCGCGAGCGGCGGGTTGCGGATGAAGCGCACGGCCTCAGCCACTCGCTCGTCGCTCTTGAGGGACGGCTCGAATGCGCGAAGTTGCCCTATGAGTTCTGCGCGAGACCGCGGCGGTGCCGTGACCCCGACCAGTTCGCCAGCGGTCGCCCACTCCCGAACGTAGCCGTCAGCGCCACCTGGGATGCGATCACCCCAGAGCTCGTGGCAGGCGAGGAACGCGTCGGTGAAGACAACGTGCACCCACGACAAGAGTTCCTGATCCCCGGCGGAGTATGGCCGCTCGTTGCCATCGGCATCGACGTAGGTTCCGGCAACGCGGTGGTGAAAACGTCCGACTCGACTCGACTCGTCCCGCGCGAACACGGTGTCGGCGAAGGTCACCGTGATGAGCCACTGGATGGTGCCAGACAGCCTGCCGAGCGGATCCTCGCGGTAGCGAGACCAGTCGTGCACTCCGGCCATCGCGCCGGGGTGCAGGGTCTGCATGAGCAGTGCCCGGATGCCAGCAACGAGCGTCGGCATGCCGCCGTGAACGGCCCATGCGGCCGAGCCCGGGCCAAAGAACCCGGAGTCGTCACCTTCTTCCATGCGATGCACCCAGCGGGGCTGGCCGGAACTGTCGCCGGAGAAGGTGGTGAGGAGGTGTGATCGCCAGCGATCACTAACCTTTCCCATGAAATCGAATCTACTCATCGAGTCTGAGAGTTGGCGCTCGCCGTTATTCGGCGCGCGCGGTCACTCGCGGGCTGCTGTTTGCTGTCCGAGGAGTTTGTCGATCTCGCGACGCTCACGCTTGGTTGGGCGCCCGGCACCGCGATCGCGACGCGGAGCGAGCGCAACCTCGAACGGCGTCGGTGGTGGTGGACTGTCGTCGCGGAAACTCTCGATCGCCACCGCGGCGGAGACTCGTTTGGCGATCGGCGTTCGAACCACGAGTACGCGATCAAAGCCCGAGACCCGAACCCGCACCTCATCGCCGATCTTGACCGCGTGCGCAGCCTTCACTCGTTCGCCGTTCACTCGAACGTGTCCTGCACGGCTTGCTGCCGTCGCGAGGGATCTGGTCTTGAAGATCCGAACGGCCCACAACCAGCTGTCGACCCGCACGGAGTTGCCCGGGTCAGCCATCCGCTAATTCAGCCATGCGCCAACTCAGCCATCTGCTAGACCGTCGCCAGCTCGCTCTTCCACCGAACGAGCTCGCGAACCGTCAGGCTCGAGTCGTCTGCGAGTTTGGCCATCGCATCGCTCGGAACAGAGAAGTTCACCGCAAGAAAACCTCGAACGCGCTCCGACGGATCGTCTGCGAGCAGTCGAAGCGCGTCGCACGGCGCGCTCTCATTGCGTGCCACGCAGGATCGCACGCCCTCATCGGTGTCTCGGGCGAGGTCGAAAAAGACGTCCTCTGGAGTGTGCAGGCTACTGGCGACGCTCTCCCGAATCTTCGGGTTGCTGTCGGCCGCGAGAAGGCGCAGTCGGTTGATCTTTGCTGGCGTGATCTCTGGGGATGGGTGCAGCGCCTGGGCTTGCTCGGGGGTCAGCATGGCTGGTGCCATGGACCGAAGTTGCGCAAGCTGCGCTGGCGTATTGAAGCGGATGCACGACATGCTCCGATGCTAGATGGCGGATGTCACTAATCGCGCACTCCATGCCGCGTTCAGTGAACTCTGCTCTCGTGGCTTTTCCCTTGCCTCGGTAAGATCAGTGAATGTGACGACCGCTCCAGAAGTCAGCGACCGAGTGTGGACGATACCCAACGTTCTGAGCCTCATTCGGCTCGCGCTCGTTCCGGTGTTCCTTGTGTTCGTGATCATCGGGGAGGACGGGCTCGCCCTCGCGATCTTGGTGTTTTCGAGCGTCAGCGACTTTCTCGACGGGGTGATCGCACGCCGGTTCCAGCAAATCACGCGGCTCGGCCAGTTGCTCGATCCGGCAGCCGATCGGCTCTTCATTTTCGCCGCGTTGATCGGTCTTGCGATTCGCGACGTCATTCCGTGGTGGTTGTTCATCGCGATCGTCGCTCGCGACGTTGTGCTGCTCGGCTTCGGCATCTTGGGAGCAAGCTTCGGCTATGGTCCGCTGCCAGTGCACCATCTCGGCAAGGTGGCAACTGCGGCATTGTTCTACGCGCTTCCCATCCTCATGCTCGGCCAAGCAATCCCAGAAACCGCCTGGATTGCGAGTCCGATCGGTTGGGCCTTCGCGCTCTGGGGTGCATTTCTGTACTGGTGGGCTGGCGGCATTTACTTTCGCGAGACCGTCAGGCTCGTACGAATTCCGCGCCTCGGTGAGCCCGCGCCATCCGATACGCTGGTCGACTAAGGAGGTGCACGTTGGTTGATTCCGAAGAAGTGGCTCGGTTGGCCGGCAAGGCCCCTCAGGGGGAAGATTCAACGGCCCACTACGGCCAGGAGTTCGCGGCTCAGGTTGCGGCCCTCGGTAGTGACATCTCCGCTGACGAGGTCGCTGCGATCGCGGCCCTCCCGTCTGGCTCTGCGCTTCTGGTCGTTCGACGCGGACCTAATGTTGGTGCGCGCTTTCTGCTTGACGCCGGTCTCACGACGGTCGGTCGGCATCCGGATGCCGACATCTTTCTCGACGACGTGACGGTATCTCGCCGTCACGCCGAGTTCATTCGCTACGGCACGAGCTTTCAGGTCAAAGATCTCGGCTCGCTCAACGGCACCTATTTCGACGGCGTCCGAATCGATGTTGCACTCCTAAGCGACGGCGCGGAAGTGCAGGTTGGCAAGTTCCGACTCACCTTCTTCGCGTCGCGCCTTGATCTGCCGTCGGCGGCTGGCGCATAGTGGGCGCCGAATCTGCGCGGTCGCGTTCGACCGCAGGACCTTCGCTATTGAGCATCGGGCAGGTGCTCGCAAGGTTCAACCCGGAGTTTCCGGAACTCACCCCGTCGAAACTTCGGTTTCTCGAAGAACGGCAGTTGGTCTCACCGGCTCGCACCGAGTCGGGCTATCGCAAGTTCTCACCATCCGACATGGAGCGATTGCGGTTCGTGCTGACAATGCAGCGAGACCACTATTTGCCGTTGAAGGTCATTCGAAGCTATCTGGTGGAGCTTGATGCTGGGCGCAGCCCGGAGCTGCCCGGTGCAGTGCGAAACGGGGCATCAATACTGTCGGCCGACCGTAAACTGTCGCGGGAAGAACTGATTCGCGAGTCTGGCGCCACTCCAATGCTCTTGACGGATGCGATCAGCGCCTCGCTCATCGTTGCCGCTGACACCTTCAGCGATGACTCGCTCGCCGTCATGACAACGCTCGTTGAGTTGCAGCGCACCGGCATTGAGCCGCGGCACTTGCGCGGCTTTCGGGCTGCTGCTGAACGTGAACTTGGCTTGATCGAGAACGCCCTCATGCCGGTCGCACGGCGCAAGGATGCCGCGAGTCGGGCCAGAGTCGCCGAGATGGCGGGCGAGATTGCGGGCCAATTGGAAACTGTTCGGAGCAGTCTGATCCGATCCGCACTCTCGCGGCTCAATTCGTAGTACCGTCGAAACAGCGACAAAACCGCCCCAGCGTTGCGGTGGTCAACCGCAGAACCGCCAGCCGATCCGACACGCCGAAGTGTTTGACCGAATGTGGCGGGTTGCTGTGGCGGCCGTGGGTAGCGTTGGGTTGAATCAACTGTAAGTGTCAACGTCAACATGAAGGTTTATGTCGGTGTCGTCACGAGCCATACGAGGGGCAAGGCGATGAGCGAACTCAGCCGCAGCGATGACGCTCGCTACGATCGTGGGCTGTTGTTCACCGACGGCATGCCAGATCTCGACGATTCCGCTGGCTACCGCGGTGCCATTGCCGCTCGCGCGGCCGGTATCAGCTACCGCCAGCTGGATTACTGGGCCCGCACCGGACTCGTTGAACCGACGGTTCGTGGGGCCGCCGGATCAGGCTCGCAGCGACTGTACGGTTTTCGCGACATCCTTGTGCTCAAGCTCGTGAAGCGACTGCTCGACACCGGCATCTCGCTCCAGCAGATTCGGGTTGCCGTCAACCAACTGCGAGAATCAGGGATTAACGACCTGGCACAGACCACCCTCATGAGCGACGGGGCGAGCGTGTACTTGTGCACCTCAAATGACGAAGTCATCGACCTTGTCAGTCGCGGTCAAGGTGTGTTCGGAATTGCCGTCGGTAAGGTACTGCGCGAGGTAGAAACAAGCCTCACGGACATCGAGTCGGTCAAGGGCGAAGACCCTATGGACGAACTGGCCAAGCGGCGGTCTGTTCGGGCTTCGTAGGGACGCTACTAGCTTCCTGTAAACGACCGCTACGCGATCTCGTCAGTGAACGGACCGATCCTCGCTGCACGCATGACGCGTTCAAGCAACTGGTCGAAGTTCCGGGCCATCTCTTGTGCGCTCTCACCGGGCCAGACGTGCAACGGCTTCGCGGCGCCCTGAGCTTGCTGCAGCGAGGTGCGTTCCGGCAAGTGCGGGCTGAGCACAAGCGGGCCGAACATGTCACGCAATTCCTTGATGCGGTACTGATGCTCGAGCGACTGCACCCGGAGTCGATTCACGATGATCCCGAGCGGCTGCAATCGCGGTGAGAGACCACGTCGAATCTCCTCGATCGCGCGCAACGCACGATCAGCCGCGGCAACCGAGAACAGGCCGGGCTCGGTAATAACCGTCACCCTGTCGCTTGCCGCCCACGCCGTGCGGGTGAGGGCGTTGAGCGATGGCGCACAATCGACGAGCACAAGGTCGTACTCGGATTCGACGTTCGCGAGCGCTTCTTCAAGCTTCCAGATATCGCGGATGCTCGGATGAGGCCCGTCGAAATTGATGGCGGAAGGCGAGCCAATCAGTACGTCAACCTTGCCTGGACGACCACGCGTCCAGCCGCTCGGCGCAATCGCGGCTCGCACGATTTTCTCTTTGGGTGAAGCGAGAACGTCGGCGACATTGAGATGGCCGGTCGTGTCGATGTCCATACCGGTCGAGACATCCGACTGCGGATCAAGATCGACGACGAGGGTGCGCAGGCCGCGAGCGAACGAAGCAGATGCCAGACCGAGCGTCACGGTTGTTTTGCCCACGCCTCCCTTGAGGGAACTGACGCTGAGTACATGCACGAGTAACGACGATACCTTCACTGGATTGAAACAACCTAAAGGGCCGGTCCGACCCAGCAGCTGCGAGGTCAATCGTGAGACTTCGGTGACCATAAGATTGCGTCAATCAGAAAGGTCCGGATGTTCAAGAAGATCCTCGTCGCAAACCGGGGCGAGATCGCGATTCGGGCGTTCCGGGCCGCATTTGAGCTTGGCGCAAAGACCGTTGCGGTGTTCCCGTACGAGGATCGCAACTCGATGCATCGCCTGAAGGCCGATGAGGCCTATCAAATCGGCGAGAAGGGTCATCCGGTTCGCGCCTACCTTGACGTTGCGGAGATCATCCGTGTCGCAAAGGAGTCCGGCGCGGATGCTATCTACCCCGGCTACGGCTTTCTCTCTGAAAACCCTGAGCTCTCTCGTGCGGCGGCTGAGGCTGGCATCACGTTCATCGGTCCGCCGAGCACCGTGCTCGAGATGGCTGGCAACAAGGTCACAGCAAAAGAGCACGCCATCGCCGCAGGCGTGCCGGTCCTGAGATCGACACCGGCATCACGCGACATCGAGGAGCTGCTGTCTGGCGCAGAGCAGATCGGATTCCCGGTGTTCGCAAAAGCGGTCGCCGGTGGGGGAGGGCGCGGCATGCGTCGCGTGGAGCGGGCAGCGGATTTGCGAGACGCTCTTGAGGCAGCCATGCGCGAGGCGGACAGTGCATTCGGTGACCCGACGATGTTCATTGAGCAGGCGGTCGTTCGGCCGAGGCACATTGAAGTGCAGATTCTTGCGGATGCCGACGGCGAGACGGTGCACTTGTTCGAGCGCGACTGCTCGGTTCAGCGACGTCATCAGAAAGTCATCGAGATCGCCCCGGCACCGAACCTCGACGAGAACATCCGGCAGGCGATGTACCGGGATGCGATCGCCTTCGCTCGGTCGATTGGCTACGTCAACGCTGGCACCGTCGAGTTCCTGCTCGATACCGCTGGCGAGCATCTTGGTGAGCATGTCTTCATCGAGATGAACCCGCGCATTCAGGTCGAGCACACTGTCACAGAAGAGATCACCGACGTCGACCTCGTGCAGTCGCAAATGCGCATTGCCTTCGGCCAGAGCCTTGCCGAACTCGGGTTGCTGCAGCCAGACATCCAGATGCGCGGAGCGGCGCTCCAGTGCCGGATCACGACGGAGGACCCGGCGGCAGGATTCCGGCCGGACACCGGCAAGATCACAACCTACCGATCGCCCGGGGGCGCTGGCATCCGTCTCGACGGTGGAACCGTCAGCGCTGGTGCGCAGATCTCGCCATACTTCGACTCGATGCTCGTCAAGATGACGAGTCGTGGCCGAGACTTCGCTTCGGCGGTTCGCCGTTCTCGCCGCGGGCTCGCCGAATTTCGCCTGCGTGGCGTCACCACCAACATCCCGTTTCTGCAAGCGGTGCTCGATGATCCTGACTTCATTGCCGGCGACCTCAGCACCGCATTCATCGAGGAGCGCCCGCACCTTCTCAACTCCCATCGCTCGAAAGACCGCGGAACCAAAGTTCTCAACTGGCTCGCCGAAGTGACGGTCAACCACCCGAACGGCGATGGTGCTGGACTCATCAATCCGAGCCTGAAGCTCCCAATCGTCGACCTCGAACAGCCAGCTCCCGCTGGTTCCAGGCAGCGTCTGCTCGAACTTGGGCCGGTGCAGTTTTCGGCAGCCCTTCGAGCGCAGACTGCGCTTGCCGTCACCGACACAACCTTCCGAGACGCGCACCAGTCGCTCTTGGCTACTCGGGTGCGCACGCGCGATCTCGCGACAGTGCTCCCGCACGTCGCACGCCTGACGCCGGAGTTGTTCTCGGTCGAGGCTTGGGGAGGTGCGACCTACGACGTCGCGCTCCGTTTTCTGTCAGAGGACCCGTGGGAACGACTTTCGACAATGCGCGAGGCGCTGCCGACGATCGCGATCCAGATGTTGCTTCGCGGCCGAAATACGGTCGGGTACACGCCGTATCCGACGGAAGTCACGAACGCGTTCGTGCAGGAGGCGGCTTCGAGCGGTGTTGACATCTTCCGCATTTTTGACGCCCTGAATGACGTGAACCAGATGCGTCCCGCGATCGATGCGGTGCTCGAAACCGGAACCACCGTTGCCGAGGTCGGACTCTGCTACACGGCCGACCTGCTGGATCCCGCCGAGTCGCTCTACACGCTCGACTACTACTTGCGCCTTGCGGAGGAGATCGTCGCCTCAGGTGCCCACATCATCGCCGTCAAAGACATGGCAGGACTCTTGCGTGCCGAAGCGGCGGCAACCCTTGTCGCGGCCCTGCGCTCGCGGTTCGATCTGCCGGTTCATGTGCACACCCATGACACCGCTGGCGGTCAACTGGCCACCCTGATGGCGGCTTCGCGCGCGGGTGCAGATGCGGTGGATGCCGCGAGCGCCCCGATGGCGGGCACCACGAGTCAGCCATCCATGTCTGCCCTCGTCGCGGCCCTCGCTCACACCGAGCGTGACACCGGTCTTTCGCTGCAGGCGGTCTCGGATCTCGAGCCGTACTGGGAAGCCGTGCGTCACGTGTATCGGCCGTTCGAGTCCGGCCTGTCGGGGCCGACCGGGCGCGTGTACAAGCACGAGATCCCCGGCGGGCAATTGTCAAACCTGCGGCAGCAGGCGATCTCGCTTGGCCTCGCCGATCAGTTCGAAAAGGTCGAGGACTGGTACGCCGCCGCAAACCGGATTCTCGGGCGGCCGCCAAAGGTCACGCCATCGTCCAAGGTCGTCGGTGACCTGGCTTTGGCCCTCGCTGCTGCCAATGCCGATCCCGATGACTTCGAGCAGAACCCGCAGAACTATGACATTCCGGCTTCGGTCATCGGCTTCATGGCTGGCGAACTCGGTGAGCTACCCGGTGGTTGGCCGGAGCCGTTCCGCTCAAAGGTGCTCGCTGGGCGCGACGTGAAGATTGGCGTGGAGCCGATCACCGCGGAGGATCAGGCCGGCCTTGACGGTGACTCTGCGGTTCGTCGCGCCACCCTGAACCGATTGTTGTTCCCCGGTCCGACCGCAATTTTCGAGCAGTCGCGGGAGACCTATGGCGACCTGTCGGTGCTCGAAACGACCGACTACCTCTACGGCTTGCGGCAAGGTACAGAGCACATCATCGAAATGGCGAAGGGCGTCAGCATCTTCGTTGGACTCGAGGCGATCGGTGAGGCCGACGACAAGGGCATCCGAACCGTCATGGCGACGCTCAACGGGCAATTGCGACCGGTCTTCGTTCGTGATCTCAGCATCGCTGTTGATTCAAAAACCGCAGAGAAAGCGGATGCCACAAACCCGGGCCACATCGCAGCCCCGTTCTCTGGCGTCGTCACGCTCCAAGTAGAGGCTGGTGCTCTTGTTGAGGCCGGACAGACTGTTGCCTCGATTGAGGCGATGAAGATGGAGGCGGCGATCACCACGTCGGTGAGTGGAACTGTCGCACGATTGGCCGTCCCGAAGACACAACAGGTGGATGCTGGCGACCTCATCGTGGTGATCGAAGCGAGCTAGCGGCGACCATCGAGCGTCTTTCTGTCGAATCCGCGATAAACTGATCGTTTGTGTTCGCGAAGGGAGATCTACAGTGGTCGCGAAAAGCAAGGGTAATGAAGTAGAAGTACTCAGGGAGAGCCTGACCTTCACGGTCGATCTCCCCGCTCAGGTGCGCGAGGCGCCAGAACACGAGACCGCGGTGGCGATCCCGGACCTCGGGGGCGATCCAGGCGACATCGTGCCATCCAACGGCCCGAACACGACGACGATTACCGTGGCATCCGAGTCGGTCGCCGTATTGCCCGAGGAGGAAGAGCCAGCGCCGATCCCCGAGCTCCCCGAATCGGACGTGGTCTACACGCGACGCGGTAAGAAGTCTCGCAAGGTGTCATCGACTCCCGAATCGGCCGCTATGTTGACGGCGGATCGACTCATCGAACCCCGCCGCCGCCGCAAGCCTGCTCCGGAGGGCTTCCTCCAGCGATTGCTCTACGACGCGACGTTCCGCCTCGTCAACATTGGCGATTCCTATCGCGTTCGCGAGCGAAAGGCGCTCGACGCCCGCATCGGCAAGCACTTCGACGGTGGAACCCGATTCGTGGCCGTGCTCTCACGCAAGGGTGGGGTTGGCAAGACGACAATCACGACCATTCTCGGTATGGCAATGGCCAAAGTGCGTGAAGACCGAGTAATTGCGATCGACGCGAATCCGGATCGGGGCACCTTGGCCGAGCGCGTTACACGCCAGAACACTGCAACCGTTCGGGATGTTGTCGCTCACGCGAAACAGATCGGCACCTTCAGCCGGTTTCAGGAGTACATCACGCGTGACAGCACCCGGCTGCATATTCTGGCCTCTGACACTGACCCGCTTATTTCCGAGGCGTTCGACGAAGCTGGCTACAACATCGTTGCCGACATGGCTGAGCGTTTCTATTCGATTGCCATCACGGACTGCGGAACGGGAGTGGTCCACTCCGTCATGAAGGCAACCCTTGAGCGCGCGGACTCGGTCGTCATCGTGTCGGGTGGCAGTGTTGATGAGGCGCGCCTCGCATCCGAAACCCTGACCTGGCTCGAATCGAACGGCTATGGCCACCTTGTCGAGAACGCGATTGTTGCGCTCAACACGTCGACGCAAGGCACCAACCTCGTCAAGCTCGAGGAGATCGAGGCGCACTTCCAGTCCCGCGTTCGAGACATCGCTCGCATTCCATTCGACGCGCACTTAGCGACCGGCGCGCTTATCGACTTTGACGAGATTGCACCACTCACTAAGAGCGCCGCGCGCGACCTTGCAGCCCTCGTGATCGATGGCATCCCGGAATTGCCAGCTGACTGAACCGTGGCAGAACGAAGCATCCGTCTCTTTGGCGATCCCGTTCTTCGCTCGGCGTGCGACCCGATTCGGGCCCGCGATTCTCGAGCGGCTGGCCTGATCACCGATCTTGTGGATACTGTGCGCATTCCGGGACGTGCAGGCGTTGCGGCGAATCAGATTGGCGTTGGACTGCGCGCATTCAGCTACAACATCGACGGCGACATGGGCTACATCATTAACCCCGTACTTGCGGAAGTAAGCGGCGAGGCAGAACTCGTGGATGAGGGATGTCTCTCGGTGCCCGGCTTTTACTTTCCGCGTCTGCGGTACCCGTTCGCGCGCGCAACCGGTATCGACCTCGACGGAAACCGTCTTGAATTAGCGGGAACTGGTCTGCTAGCCCAGGCTATCCAGCACGAGATCGACCATCTCGATGGTCACTTGTTTATCGAGGGGCTCGAGCCCGAAACGAAGCGCGAAGCGATGAAGCTCATTCGCTCGGCGCCGTGGTACTGACCTCGGCACCGAGCACATTGCCGCCGAACTTGGCCACTACGACGCAACGCTGGTGCCTTGCGTTTGCGGCGCACCGACGTACAGTCTCTCAATAACATCGGCGAAGTCCTCAAGAATCACGTTGCGCTTAATGCTCAACTTGGGAGTGAGGTGGCCGCTCGCCTCGGTCAGTTCGATATCAAGGATGTGGAACTTGCGAATCGACTCGGCGCGCGAGACCGACGCGTTCGCGGCATCCACCGCCTTCTGTATCTCTGCGATGACAGCCGGATGATTCGCCGCGTCGGTCACGCTGAGTGTTTCGTCGTGTCCGTTGTTCTTCAGCCATGCCGGGAGCATCTCCTCATCCAGCGTGATGAGCGCCGAAATGTATGGCTTCTGGTCGCCGACGACGATGACCTGACCGATGATCGGATTGGCGCGAATCGGGTCTTCGAGGCAGGCAGGGGCCACGTTCTTGCCGCCAGCGGTAACGATGATCTCTTTTTTGCGACCGGTGATCTCGAGGTAGCCGTCCGCATCAAACTGGCCGATGTCGCCGGTCTTGTACCACTCACCGTCGAATGCTTCCTTGGTGGCTTCCTCGTTGTTCCAATAGCCAGCGAACACACAGATGCCCTTGACTTGGATCTCGCCGTCCTCTGCGATGCGAACCGCGACACCCGGAAGGGGAGGTCCGACCTTGCCGATCTTGAACATCGACGGCAGGTTGATTGAGACGGGCGCCGTCGTCTCGGTGAGGCCGTAGCCCTCGAGAATCGTGAGGCCGAGACTGCGGTAGAAGTGCCCAAGCCGCAAGCCGAGCGGGGCGGAGCCAGACACGGCGTACTTCACGCGACCGCCGAGTGCCGCGCGGATCTTCGACAGCACGAGCCGGTCAAAGAGCGCGAACTGCAGCTTGAGCCCCAACGGCACCTGTCCGGCATCGATCGCCTTCGAGTGTGCGATGGCGACATCGGCAGCGCGCCGGAAAATCTTGCCCCTGCCACCGGCTTCGGCCTTCTGCTCTGAAGAGTTGTAGACCTTCTCGAACACTCGCGGCACTGCAAGAAGGAAGCTCGGCTGGTATGAGGCCATCGATGGAAGGAGGAGTTTAGTGTCTGGCTGGTGGCCGACCTTGACGCCACCGTGCACCGCGAGCACCGAGATGAAGCGCGCAAAGATGTGGGCGAGCGTGATGAAGAGCAATGTGCTCGAGTCCGGGTTGACAACCTCCGGCACTGCCTTCTGTGCGTTTCTGGTGAGTTCGACGAAGTTGGAGTGCGTGATGATGCACCCCTTCGGCTTACCCGTCGTTCCTGAGGTGTAAATGAGGGTCGCGAGGTCGGAACCTTTCGCGATGCGACGGCGACGCTCAATCTCCTCGTCTGCAACCCCGGTTCCTGCGGCCGCGAGCTTGTCGAGGTCACCGAGGTCAATCTGCCAGACGTTGCGGACGGCGGGAACATCCGCTCGAATCTCATCGAATCGTGAGTAGTGATCCGCGTTCTCGGTGATGATCGCGGTCGCGCCGGAGTCGGTCAGGTTCCACAGAATCTGGCTCGGGGCCGAGGTCTCGTAGATCGGTACGAGCACCGCGCCAGCGAACCAAGTCGCGAAGTCGATGAGCGTCCACTCGTAGCGGGTTTTCGCCATCAGGCCGATCTTGTCACCAGGTTCAACACCGGCCGCGACCAAACCTTTTGCCAGTGCGATGACCTGGCGGAGGAATTCAGCGCTCGTGACGTTGCGCCAGCCGCCATCAGCTGTCGGGATGGCGAAGAGCGCACGATCGGGAGTGGCAGCAACCCGATCAACGAGCAGATCCGTGGTGTTTGCCTCCGGATCGGCGGCTACCAATGCGGGAACTTCGAACTCTTTCACGCTAACTCCTTCGGCACCGGTAGGGGATGTGCTCAGTGTAGCTCCGCCGGTTATTCGGTGTGATGGCTCTTTCGGAGGGGCGCACTGGCCCAACTACACTGGGTGACCGTGCATGCCATTGGGATCGATATCGGTGGAACCAAGATCGCTGGCGCGGTTGTCGCCGAAGACGGCGAGATTGTTGCAGAGGAACGAGTGGCTACGGCAGCCGGTGACTCCGACGGCATTGTCAATGCGGTCGTCGAGATGGTCGGGCGCCTATCGGCCGGACGCGAGATTGCGGCTGCCGGTGTTGCTGCCCCCGGCTTTATCGACGTCGCGCAGTCCACTGTCTACTACACCCCGAATATCGCGTGGCGAAATGAGCCACTACGGCAACGATTGCTCGACCGCCTGTCGATCGATGTCACGATCGATAACGACGCCAACGCTGCCGGATGGGCCGAGTATCGCTTTGGTGCTGGCCGCGTCGTGACGGACATGACAATGCTCACGATCGGTACTGGAGTCGGCGGCGCGGTCATCTCGCAGGGTCGACTGTTCCGTGGAGGCTTCGGAGCTGGAGCCGAACTCGGTCATCTGCGGGTTGTGCCTGACGGCTTGCCCTGCGGCTGCGGCGCGCGCGGCTGCATAGAACAATACGGTTCTGGGCGAGCACTGTTACGAATGGCCAATGAGATCGCTGACGTCGGTGGCATCGGCCTTGCGCTCGCGGAAGCGCGCAGCATGCACGGCACGCTCAATGGCTCGGTCGTTGGGGATCTCATTGCTGCCGGTGATCCGGGTGCAGCACGCGCGCTTCAGCAACTCGGCCACTGGCTCGGGCAGGCTTGCGCGAGCCTTGGAGCGGTACTCGATCCGCAGCGGTTCGTATTCGGCGGCGGGGTAGCGGTTGCGGGGGAGTTGCTGCTGGCACCGATCCGGGAGTCGTACCGGCAGCACGTACCGGCGCACGGCTACCATCCAGAACCCGAGTTCGTGATCGCAGAGCTCGTCAACAACGCCGGCGTCGTTGGTGCCGCCGACCTTGCCCGCACCCACGCGCGTGGCGAGCGCTAGAGTAGACCCGCTCAGGAGGTGAGCGAGTGTTCTACTGGTTCATGAAGAATCTGGTCGCAGGGCCCCTTCTCAAGACCGTCTTTCGTCCCTGGG
>Ga0105044_10009237_pt1 | contig 13506 bp, 10 predicted proteins | sample MAT01_FD_78092 | JGI IMG/M metagenome (GOLD analysis project Ga0105044, IMG submission 78092) | Freshwater microbial communities from Lake Fryxell liftoff mats and glacier meltwater in Antarctica - MAT-01 | ecosystem: Environmental > Aquatic > Freshwater > Ice > Liftoff microbial mat | place...
GATTGCACTACATTTTTTAGGTCTATGGGTTCAACTACTCCCGGAATATATTCCACCAGTACGGTGGCTGTCGCAAAATTTACTGCTGCACCCATTACACCTTGCTGTGACTTTAAAATGCTTTCTACACTTACTGCACAAGAAGCACAAGTCATATCCATCACAGGAAATGTCCTTTTGATGGTCGTTACCCCATAACCTAAGTCTTTGATTAGATTAACTGCTTCCGAAACAACTTCCACATTATTTGCCTGAATTACCGCTCGCTTGTTATTGAGTTCCACTTTATGAGCACTCAGCCCTTGTAATTTACTCAAGCCTTTATCAACAATTAGAGCACAATGCTCGCTTTCCACGCCTTCGAGTGGTAGAAACACCTCTGTATTAATTGTTTTTGTTGCCATATCCTTTTTATTTAATAATACAACAAAGGTCGCAACTCTATTGGCTCTTCTTGTTACTTAATTTTGGCTAAATTTTGTAATATTCACACTTTGTCTAAAGACTTGCGTTTTTGTTCCTTGATGTTTTTAAAATAAGTAGGTGTAAGACCGGTAACTTTTTTAAATTGATTGCTTAAATAGGCAACGCTAGAATAGTTCATTTGGTGTGCTATTTCGCTTAGTGATAATTCATCATATACCAACAATTCCTTTACTCTTTCAATTCTTTGGGCAATAAAATACTTCTCAATGGTGGTTCCTTCCACTTCAGTAAAAAGTTTGGAAAGATAGGTATAGTCGTGATAAAGTTTACTACTTAAATAGTCGGACAAATTTGATTTCAATTCGCTATTTTGTTGGTGAATTATTTCGATTATGGAAGTTTTTATTTGTCCTATAAGACGGCTTTTTTTATTATCTATGATTTCAAATCCAAAAGTTTTCAAATGTTGGTTTAAATCTACCTTTTCGCTATCCGTCATTTCATTGCTTAAATGTACTTCCCCTAAAGTTATATTCAAATGCTGATATCCAAATTTTTCTAACTCACTTTTTACTACCATTATGCAGCGGTTGCATACCATATTTTTAATGTAGAGCTTCATATAAATTTAAAGTTTATAAAGGGTTGGCAACATACGTAGACTTAGTCATATAATTTAGTATCTGTGTCTTTGGTCAAATGTCAAAATAGTTTGCCATTCCTGCCATTAATTATAAGGTTAAAACAGCCGTACCTCTTGAAGCTTATGACAAACCCCGGTTCGTGAAATAAATTCAATTCAAATTTATTTAAGCTGCCATTGTGTTAATCGGTTGTTCAAAACCTAAGTATAAATTATTTTCCTGAAGGTTAGAAAGATCACCCTTAATTCCAAAACGATTAAAAAGTGACTTTCAGTCCCACCTGACCTCTAAAATTAAGAAAAATAGTCGGAATGCAAGCTGTTTTAAAACTTTTATTAGCCTAAAATGTCCATAATTCTTCGAAAATTGCAAAAGAACAAAAATAATCAAATCTTCCCTTCGTTTTTCTTGGAGGTGCTTTGAGCAGAATGTGATCGAATCACTCCTGTGGCATCTCAGAATTGAATGATGTGATTGAATCTGCATTGAAAGGATATTTATAAAGTGATAAGCATTACAATTGTGTTTTTGATATAGCGAGCACTTAAGAATATCTCCAATCACTAATAGTTTAAAGTAATTTCAGGTGAAGTTCTGACAGAAAAAACACATTTATCTTGCAAAATTTCATTTTCACTGAGCCAACGTAGCATTTCAATTAGTGAAATATTTGCTGTTGTAATGATGGGATGGTAATTTTAACTCCATATTCAACATCTAGTTAAAATGATTTTATATTATGTCAGTTAAAAAAACATCCGAAAAAGACGATGATGCCATCCGCTTCGAAAATGAATTCCTAAAAGCTAAGATCAAGGCTGAAACGGGAGCATTAAATGTGCTTGTCTTTCCCGGAAAGAAAGTCTCCCCTGAAATTGAAAATGAACTATTGAAGTTACTGGCATCCGATGTTGATGAAGAGGAGTTGGATGATATTGAAGATATTCCGATCTATGATTTTATCGGCAGACCTGATTACATAAATGAGAACGATTTAAGTGATGAACAAATTCCTATTGAATTGGAATATGTTAATGGTTTGTTGGATGCAAAGAATATAATTTACTCTGTCCTTCCCTCTGTAGACGACCGAATGGTGTATAAATTTGTGACGGAGGATTTATTTCAACATCCCATTCTTAACCTGCCTGATTCTGAAATTGGATCGCACTATTTTTATGAGAATTTTCATCCCGATCATGAGTATGATTCCCGAAAGACGTGTGAAGAGTTTATTGATGTCTATTTTAGCTGTGATTTTGACAAAAGAATACGTGATTTATCCATGGAAGATATCCGGAACTTCGCTGAACTTTGTGAATTCCACGATGCTTTTGAAGAATTCACAAATGTGAAATTCGAAATTATTGACGCTGATGTTGCTCCTGTTGAATGCATCCGTAAAGCCACAATTAGTTTTGATGCTCTTAAAAGCGCAGGAATAAAACCGATTCACTTTGAAGGCGAAGCCATTTTTGAACTGGAATATGAAAATAAATCCTGGACTGTAATAGTTGCTCAGTTTCCGGGGATGACAGAAGCCACGTATGCAACTATGTAAGTAAAGTGCATTTTTCTTTCATGTCAGGGTTGCAGTGTTTCCATGGCGAACGCAGTCATAGGTATTACTAGACTCTCGATTATCTAATCATGGCGGTTATGCTTTAGCGGTTTTGTCTCGGATAAAAAAACACGGAGGCACTAAGGCACGGAGGAGCATGGAGGATTTTAATATTAAATATAAAATTTCACATGCATAAAATCTCCGGCTATTCACTTTGATTCCTTATGTCTATCTTCTCCACTCGATACTCGATAAGTCTTTCGTCAGATCAAATCGTAGCGGGCATGTAATGATGTAAAAAAATGGTGGTGGTAGCCCCTCATATTTGTGCAAATAATTTTTGAGTTTACTCGAGATCTCTTTCTAGTTTTTTTTTATACTAAAACCAATTTCAAAAAACCGGCCTTCCCGAAGAGCGGGTAGTTTCAAAATTTCACATCATTCGAAATCAAAAAGTGTTGCTTGATCAAGATCTGGCGGAAATGTATGGTGTAGAAACCAAGGTACTAAACCAAGCGGTCAAACGTAATTTAGATCGATTTCCGGAAGATTTTATGTTTCAACTCACTATTAATGAATATGATTGTTTGAAGTCACAATTTGTGACTTCAAACAATGGACGAGGAGGCAGACGAAAACGGCCACTGGCATTCACGGAGTAGGGAGTAGCTATGTTGTCAACCGTGTTACACTCTCCTGCAGCAATTCCCATCAATATTCAAATTATGCGGGTGTTTGTTAAGATGCGACAAATGATTTCTGAGTATAAGGAATTCCTCGAAAAAATCGAATCCATAGAGGCAAACCAACCCGATCGGGACGAATGGATCACAGAAATTTATAACATCATTATAGAATTACTGGAACCCGTTTATAAAGATAGGAAACCGGTTGGGTTTAAACAATGAAATTAAAAGGGTTTTGTTTTAAAGATTTATTTTGGAATATATATGGAGTATTATTTTGCTTTTAACTTCTACCTATTACTTCCATTTCTTTAATCAAAGGGCAGTTTATCATTTACGGATTAACTTTCCGGGTTCAAAATTTAAAATTATCTTTTACCATTTCAAAATTGGAACCTGTAGCTTAGAAACGGATCAACTAGGGTATGTCGCTTATGGCAAGAATGAGAGTGTTAAGAGTAGAGTATTGGAGATATAATAAAATCTTCAAGAAAATATTTTTCGATCTTTCATTTTAATAGACACTTTATAGTCTTCATCAAACCATGGTTTACTTTTCCCTTTAGGTGGTTTTTGAAGTGTTAATTGATTCTTTTTCGATTTTTTGGAAGCTTGACCAACCCTAAAGTGATAATGATCAAATATTCTAAGAGCCTCAATCATGTATGAAGTCACAATTCTTTTATCTTTTATTAATAAAAGATTTTCTCCGTTTTTTGTATCAGCGGGGTCAGAGAAATTGTATGAACCCATATACAAGCGTGCATCAGGAGTGTCAAAATCTATGATAATAAACTTATGATGCATTCGATTGCCGAATGCACCACTTAAAGCTGATGGTTCACTTTTAAATGGCTCCGGTGCATCTACCAGATTAGAAGAAAAAACGGGTTGTAAATTTCCTCTGTCTGGTAATGCAACAAATATTCCTCCGGCTTTTCTGTCAGAAATCCCATAGGTAAATAATTTACTGTTCTTCACTGCTGAAAGAACCGCTTTACTCACCGGACCATTGGTTTGACTTAAAAATGCGAGGGAAAAGAGAACGCTTGATTTTGCTTTTTTAACATCATCAGCTATTTTTTGCAATATAAAATTTCCATCTCCATGAGGCGAGAAAGATACTTTTGCATCAATATCACTAAACCCTAGATTTTGCCATTTAGCAGATTTCGTTTGTCCAAAACCCTTGCCAGGAAACCCTTTCAGCCAATAATCATTAAAGGCATCCAGAAAAGGTTTGATGGCTTTTGCTCCGGATAGAATTATTGCATTATTGTTTTGTACGTACAGTCCACGCCAACTATAATTTGTTGAGCCACAAATCGCCTTCTTACATTTTTTCCCATCTACTACAATTATTTTATTATGTTGCAAACTGCTTACATGTTGTCGCATTACATTACTTTTCCCCGCTGATTTAATCAGAATTTTTTCCGCTTGATTTTCACCGCTTCCTTCCTTTTTATGATCTTTACTATCATCAATAATAATTTTCAATCTTTTCCCAAGACGTTTCAATTTATCTAAAATTTCTTTTTGACTTAAATCATAAGCAACTACATAAACTTTTGAGCTTTTATCATTAAAAGCTTCATCTAGCAACTCAAATATTGCACTTCGTGCTTCAAATCCCATCCATGGCAATGCCTCATCTTTGCTAGGATGTGTTGGTTTAAAAGTAGGTCCTGCTTTTGATTCCTTTGGAATAAGAGTTGTCAATTTCCCTTTAGCTTCGTATCGGTCAACAAATGCCTGTGACATGACAAACCCTCTTGTAAAAGTTACATTCAATTTCCCGGGATATGTTTCACGTCTTAATTCAATTGTAGCACTTTGATTTTCACCATAACTGAGTTCATCTTTATCATTCATAAATACCGGAACTACACGATATTCAAAATCCCCGTCCATTTCAGCATTTCGTGGAAAATGGGTCCATCTAAACTTTTGTATGGGTGATTGCATTGTTGAAAGTGTAATCTTATTGACTCTTCCGGTTTTGTCTGGAAAGGCAATTCGATTCTTTAGAGAATAGAACTTCTCTCCTCCCGGCTCTTTGTAATCAATTGCAAAACCAACAAAATCTTTTGGTGGCATTCCAGTTTTCCAGTTCATAGCTAATAACGCCATTCCTTCGCCTCTATGAATTTTAAAAGTGAACGGAGCTTTAGTATTATTGCCTTGAGCGTAATATTGGTTGCTTGAATTTTTTTTTGACATAGTACTGATTTTAAACTTTGTTAAATATACAAAATGAGTTAGTGAAGAACCTCAAAAACAAATTGCGACAACAAACTTAAAAGAAATAGATAATGTAAAAACGATATTCCATCAAAACCCATGTTTCCCCCTAAGGGGAAACCCTTACTCGCCTTTTTGGCAACTCTTAGGTTAGCTTGTTGTTAAAACTTTTTTGATTTGATCAATATGAATTGTTTTTCGTTCTAATATGCCTTTTCAGTTTATCCTTAACATATTAAATATCAACTCGAAATGATGTTGAAAAGATTCCTGTCAAAAATTTTGGAAGTATGAACATTTCTTCTATATTTACTCCATAGTAAGTGTTTAAATACCGTATAATAGCTACCCCCTGGTTATTTACAGTTTGGTTTTTTAGTGCCTATTAAATTTAATTATCATATGAAACCTCTTAAAATCATCGTTGCAGATGATCATCCTCTATTTAGAGAAGGGTTAGAACAGGCCTTGTTGCGCATTCAGCCTTTGTTTACCATCTTCACTGCTTCCAACGGCAACGAGGTCATTGATCTTTTGTATAACGAAGCCGTTGATCTTATTTTCATTGATATACGCATGCCCGGACGTGATGGCATTGAAATAACACGTTGCATCCGTAAATTCAACAAGGCGGTAAAAATTGTGGTTGTTTCAATGATCGATGATCGTGTAACTGTGCAAAAAGTATTTAAAGCCGGGGCTAATGGGTATCTTCACAAGAACACTGATAAGTTGCAGCTTCAAAACGTGATTGATTCCGTAATGAAGGACGTAATCTTTCTCTCCGAAGAGCTTTCCGATTATAGAAATGATCTTGATCTATTGGGACATGATCTTACCACCTACTCCAAAAATGATGCGCAGCTCTCGGAACGGGAAATTGAAATTCTTCAACTCATTTGTTATCAGTTTTCTTCTAAGGAAATTGGTCAGCGGCTATTCATCTCTGAAAAGACTATTGAAAGTCATCGCGTTAAGCTGATGCTGAAAACTCGCTCTAAAAATGTGGCGGGATTGATTATGTATGCGGTGGAAAAAGGATATATTTTGTAGGATCACCAAAAGAAAGAGTAAATAAAATTCACTAAATTTGCTTTAATAATTGATAAGTTTAACTGCATATTCAGCTAACTGAAATTGTTTAGTATTTAACTGAATATGCTAAATTTAATGACTAATGAGAACACCTGCCATTTATAGTAGTATTATTGAATGTTTCTCTCCTTCATTTTCTTTTAACTTTATTGGCTCAAATGTTTCCCTTTGCAAATATTTTCACACAGTGCACTTAGACGAGAGAATCAAGTATGAAAAACAATTGAATTCTAATGAACACTTAAAACGAATTGTATAATTGAATTATATTTTTTTTGTTTTGATTTTTATCTACATTTAGCCTCTAAATAAAAATGTTGAGTATGCGTGACATAATGCTTATTATTCATTTCATCGGATTGGCTATGGGATTAGGAGCCAATTTTGCAAATCTGTTTCTGAGTATGGCAGCATCCAAAATGCCTCCCGAAGAGGCTCGGGCATTTGCTTTGAAAGCGATGGTAATTAGAAAAATGGGATACATTGGATTATCTTTATTAATTCTATCCGGATTATATCTGATGTCGCCTTATTGGAGAATTCTTCCCACCACACCGCTCCTTATAGCTAAACTTTTATTAGTAGTTGTACTTGTAGGTTTAATAACAATAATGACCAAAGCCGGGGACAAATTTAAAAATGGGGATGCTTCACAAATGAAAATATTAAAACCGCTTGGCAGAATTGCACTAATAATTACTTTGGTGATTGTGATTTTGGCGGTGGGTGTTTTTCATTAAGCAGTGATTGAGGAGTTTTTGAAAAGTATGAAATAGATTTTCGTTTATCTAATTCTGTGTTCAAATCAGTACAATTTAAAGACATAAACGTTTACCCGGGAACTTTTTAGGGTTCCTTGTGTATGTTATAAACTGAGAAGCTTCAAATTAGAATTTTTTTAGTCGAAAATCTACGCCAGCTTTTCTGTGAATAAAGATATCGTATAGAAGCATTACTTTAAAATTTAACTCCCCACAATGAAATAGCAAACATGATAGGAGTCAATCCATCAGATTTTATTTAAACTGTTGATAATTTGCTCTAACCTGTAGCAATTAAATCTGAAAAATCCGATTTGTCTTCCCCAATATCTTTAGGTTCAGGTTTGTTCACTGGCAGCGAAAAATAAAAGGAAGTTCCATTACCCTCAGAACTCTCCACCCAGATTTTCCCTCCGTTAGTCTCCACGGAGCTTTTAGTTAACAACATACCTATTCCGGCACCTTGATTCTCTTTCCTGCTGCTTACCAAAGACTCCAATTTAGGGATGAATAAGTTTTGTGCAGCCGCTATTGACATTCCGCTACCATTATCTTTTATCACAACCACAACATCGTTGTCCCTTTTGTAGGAAGAAATTGAAACAATACCCCCCTCTTTAGAATGCCTAATTGCATTGGAGAGTATATTCTGAAATACAGAAAGCAACATTTTACCATCAGCATATACGATCGTGCTTTCATTTATCCGATTCTCTAATTTTATTTTATTTTCGGATGCGCTCGCCTGAAAAGTTGCAAAAGCCTTCATTACATATGGATAAATATCAATATGGGAAGGAGTAAATACCTGAGAAACATACTTTATTCTTGCCCATTCCAAAAGGTAATCAAGCATATTCAATTCATCTTTAACCGATTTATTTAAATGTTTGAGCAAAGTTTTAAATTCTAGTGGTTCTATGGAATCAAATTCCGACAAGAGATAATCAGTTATGGATATCATTCTGGCCAGGGGACTTCTTAGATCGTGCGATAAAATGGCAAGTATTTTATCTTTATGTGCTATCAATTCCTCCAAATCCTCAATGTATTTGTTAATTGCCTCATCAGTTCGCTTACTTTCAGTGAGATCGCGTAGAATCTTAACAAAACCTATCACTTCACCACTAACACTCTTTACAGGAAAAACTTGTCCTTGAGCATAAAATTTACTTCCGTCTTTTCTAATGTGCCATCTGTTATCAACTGCCTTACCACTTTCCAATGCTGTATTCAATTCTAAAGCAGGAACCCCATTTTCCTTATCTTCATCCGTAAAGATAATTTCGAAATGACTATTTATTATTTCATTCTGCTCATACTTAAAAATTTTAGTTGCTCCTGTATTCCAGCTGTTTATTTTGAAATTTGTATCGATGGTAAAAATGGAATAATCCTGCAGGCTGTCAAAAACATTATTAAAAAAATCTTCTACAGGAAAATTATTGTTGTTTTTTGTTTTAAAAGTCGAATTGCGTATGTTATTTGGCATAGTTGATTGATTTAAATAACTGGGTTGCTTAAAAATGATACGCATAGAATTTGATTTCTTATAAATCTGCGTTTTTAATATAGAAGCACCAACATGCAAAATTGTCGAGAAATTAGGTCAAATTTGTTACACTATTATTGAAAATTGTTATATTACTTACATATTGTTAGGTTCCGAATGGGTAGAGAATTCCATAGAATAACCCAAAAATTGAAATCTCATTTCGTAAATTACTTCAGGGGCCTATAAATAATTTTGTTTAAATCATATTAAAATCTTTTGGAAAATTAGGGAATAATAAATAAAATTACTGACCTTAAACCAATGTATCATAAAAAATACAAAAATGTTGTAGCACGCAATTACCCCATTGTTACAATACCCGCCTTTAATCTTCGTAACCCGACTTAATTACTGTTGAAACCATCTTAAATTGCTCATTCGCATTGAAACAATGACTTGCATGTGCCGGTATAATAATTTCTTCACCGAGATTTAATACATATTTTTTGTTACTAATTTCCACTTCTGCGGTACCATCAATTATTTGAATATAATTATCAAAAGGTGAAGTTTTTTCAGCTAATTTTTCTCCGGTATTAAATGAAGATATGGTTATATTTCCTGTCGACTTTCGTATAATTGTTTTACTAACTACCGAGTTTGAAACATATTCAATTATTTCAACTATAATGTGAATTTTCGCCTTTTATAATTCCTGCGACTCTAATTGATAATTTATTCATTACAATTTAAAAGTTGATTACAGGCCGCATTTTACCAAAATGGAAAAATATGCAAACAAAGGTGCACTTTAAAAAATGATGTATTATTACATAATTTCAATTAATAGTTGTAAAATTCACACTTTGTCACCTTTTTGTGGTTTTAATTAGCCCAAACAGATTTATAATAATGGCTAACTAATATAACCTCTTTGATACACGTGCCGATTATGCAGCCATGAAATAGTTTCATAATAATAAGCGTAAAACTTATAGAAGTGATCCCAAATCCCAATTTTATAGTTGAAAATGTTATGAATTTGACGGTTTTATCTTTTTTTCCCATTTAGTTTATGTAATTTTAATCATTTTCAGTTACTATTGTATCCAAACCAAATACCACTGTGAACCTGTCTAAAAGCATCACACTGTTTCTAAGTGTTTCCATCTTTATCCTATTGCCCTTTGTTTTTTCATCAGACCTTCAGGATGCAGAACAATCGCCCCGATTTCTTGCCCTTTCAGTCATAATAACAATTTCTTCTATTCTTTCTTTATTCCTGGCTTATCAGAATAAGGTTTCAATAAAAAAAGATAAACTTTTTATTGTCGTACTACTATTTTTGCTCCTGCAAATACTTGCCTTTTCAAGAGCCATAAATTGGGGCGATGCTCTCTTTGAACTTTTAAAATCCCTCTTGTTTTTTTCGTTGTTTTTTCAATTTATCCTGTTGTTTTCAGCAGACGAAAAAAATAAATTCATTTTCTTAAAAACATTTCCACTTACTGCCCTGATTTTTGTTGGTATAGCCCTTTATCTGCTCATTCCTTCATTTGAAACTTATTTACAAACAGGAAAGTCTATTGACATCAACTGGAAAGTTGCCTCTTCTCTAGGAAACAAAAACTTTTTTGCTGAAACCATCTTTCTCCTGCTTCCATTTATTCTCCTTTTGGCATTTGGGCATTTCTCAAAACATACCAATCTCCCACTCCCCGGGAGAGGGATTAAGGCTGTAGAAGATAGAAAAGTAAGTTTTGATAGAGCCCCTTTTGTTACTAATGGAGTGTGGCGAATTATTTGTGCGGGTGTGGCTATACTAAATATTTTAGTGATAATTATTTTACAAACGCTTTCAACATGGTTCGCGCTCGTTGCTGCATTTTCGGTCCTGCTTCTGATAGTGATAGTACTTAGAAAACAAATATTTATCAACCCAAAATCGCTTCGCTCGTTTTATTTGGGTGTAATTGCTATTATCGTTTGTGCTTTTGTGGGAGCTTTTGTAATAGTTCAAGCCATTGGAACAAACTCCATCAAAAAAAGAATTCACACCTTTCAGAATTTGTTGGATCCGTACTCAGTTGAAACCCTTGAATTATACCAGAACAGCACCTATGAAAGAATCATTCTGTGGAAAAATTCATTGAGCATCATATCCGATTATCCGTTAATTGGAGCCGGAATGGCCAACTGGAAAATTATTAATCCCACTTATGGAATGGGGTCGGCAAAACACATGACAAAAGGTAAGATTCGATTTATTCATCCTCATAATGATCTGCTGCTTATTGCTTCAGAAACAGGCTTGATTGGACTTGCACTTTTTCTCTCTTTCTTAAGTTTATTATTTTATTACACTTATTCTTTACTTAAAAACAGCCTCGATCCAAAATCAAATGCATTTGCCATAAGTGCAATATTTTTGTTAACCGGATTTATCATCATTGCTATTTTCAGCATGCCAATGATTCGAATATTTCCACCAATAATTCTGATGTTAACCGGTGCACTTATTGTGTCAAAATATCTTCAAAAAAGAGAACAAACTTCCACTTATTCAAAAAATTTAATACTCACCGTATTAAGTATTTCGGTTTCCGTTTCTATTGTGGCTTCGGTACTAGGATACATTCGCTTAACTTCCGATTTAAAACTAACCGCTGCTTTACGCGAAGAAAAAAATAATAATTTCCAGGGAATGAAAATGTATCTGGGAAAAATTGATAAAGATATTTTTTCCATGGATGCAACAATTACACCAATTGCTTGGTTCGAAGGGTTTGCTTCGTTTTATCAAGGAGACCATGATGGCGCGTTTAAATTCTTTAAAGAAGCCGAAAAAGTAAATCCAAATCATGTGATGGTTTTAAATGATCTGGGCACCTGCTATAATTTGAATGGCGATATAAAAACTGCTGTTCAATATTATCAGAAAGCTCTTAAGCTTCAACCATCATTCGACGATGCCATCTTAAACCTTTCCATTATGTATTTCAACACCGGTAACATTGACGCCGCTTTTTCTACATTGTACCTATACGACGGTAATATAAAGATGGAATCTATCAATGTTTTCCAAACTATTATAGTGGCAAAAGCTCAATTATTTACAAGTAATGAAATGATTATTAATAACTTACATAAAAGACTTCGTCGGCCTGTACCCGCAATGGCACTCCTCAAAGAGTTGAGGGAGAAAAAGGGTGATTTGATGTTGGTGCTTGAAATACATCCCTAAATTATTTGATAGAACGATTTTTAATATATACTTTTAAATTTCAAAACTTATACTAATGAAAAATTTAATTCTTTCTTTCCTTTTGTTTTCGCTTGTTACCACTGCAGTAAATGCTCAACTAACCGGCATGTCTCCTATTCAAGGTTGCCTCGGACAACCACTCCAAGCAACCATAACCTCTAATGGGTTATTCCTGCAATCAAGTAGTCCTTCCGGAAACATTTACAAAATCCAACTCAAACAACCCGGAGTTTCCCAGTTTACATTATTTGAATGGGATGGTGCGTCGGTTAGTGGAAATGCTGAAGTTTTTAATGCAGACACTGTTACTTCACAATTTATAGTAGGTAGTGCATCTCTTGGAATTTATGATCTGGAAGTGATTATAGGCGACGTTTTATATCCATATTTAAATCAAGTTACCTACACGCTTCCAGGAGCATTCACAGTAGTTCCTCCTGATGGCACAGTGTCAGGAACTATATACCATGATTTAAATGATAATGGAATTAAAGATATTGGAGAGCCGGGCATCCCTAACCAAACTGTGAACATGAACCTCTGGAGCACTACAAATTCTGATGCGAATGGAGACTATAGTTTTGTGGTGGCGAATGGCAATTATTCGGTCAGTGTTCTTGGCAGCTACTTACCTTACATGTTTGTTACTACTAACCCCGATACTGCTCAAGTTACCATCAATAATAACAATTCATCAGGAATTGATTTTGGTCTGAAACACTCATTAACTTCTGTCACTCCAAATGTGGGTCTGATTGGAGTCCCCATTCTACATCAAATCACTTCTGATAAACCAATATTTCAACCGGGAGGATTTCCTAATGGAAACGTTAGTTTAATTCAGATTCTAACCCTGCCTGCTACTACTTCGATTTACGGACAAAATTTTATAACTGTAATTGATAATTATACCATACAATTTGAAGCCAATATTTCACTGGGCACCAATGTTGGAAGTAATCTGGATATTAGAGTCATTACCGGCGGCACTTACGGTGGTACTCACTTTCTTACCGGGCAGTTTAATGTGCTGAATGCGCCCTATTCTATTTCTGGATCCAAATTTTTCGATTCCAATCAAAATAAAATAAAAGATCCCGGCGAACCCGGTATAACTAATTCAAAACTCGAATTAGCTCCAACAAATTCTATTGCTTTTACCGATGCTTCAGGAAATTATTCAATAGCTTCTCTCGGTGGTGCACAAACGTTAACGGCTGACCTAATTATTCCGGGACTAATATTAAATACCGACTCCACATCTTTTACCATGAACGTAACATCTAGTATATCTGGTAAAGATTTTGGATTTATTTCCACCTCACC
>Ga0105044_10009242_pt1 | contig 13501 bp, 13 predicted proteins | sample MAT01_FD_78092 | JGI IMG/M metagenome (GOLD analysis project Ga0105044, IMG submission 78092) | Freshwater microbial communities from Lake Fryxell liftoff mats and glacier meltwater in Antarctica - MAT-01 | ecosystem: Environmental > Aquatic > Freshwater > Ice > Liftoff microbial mat | place...
CAGGATAAAGTCGCCCACCAGCAGCGTGGGGATCATCGAACCCGAAGGAATCTTGAAAGGCTCGAAGAGAAAGCTGCGCAGCAGGAAGACGATCAGGATCACCGGGAACAGTCCGGCCGTCCAGTCCAGCCACCAGGGCTGCATGAGCAGCTTTTCACGCGCCGCGGACACGTCGCCATCGACCTTCGCGATGCCCATCCGGGCCAGTTCGGCACGGCGCGCGGTGTCCTGCTTTTCCAGTTCAGCGGCAGCAGCAGCACGTTCAGGTGCGAACTTGAAACGCTCGGCCAGCCAGAAGGCCAGCGTGGCCATGGTCAGCACAAACAGCAGCAGCGAAAAGTTGCCCGTCCAGAAGCCCAGGAACCAGCCGCCCAGGTAAACGACGAGCACGGCATACAAGGCCGCGGTGAGTGTGCTCATGGAAGTGTTCATCAGTCTTCGACTTGGAGGATGGCGAGGAAGGCTTCCTGCGGCACCTCGACGGAGCCGATCTGCTTCATGCGCTTCTTGCCGGCCTTCTGTTTTTCGAGCAGCTTCTTCTTGCGCGTGATGTCACCGCCATAGCATTTTGCCAGCACGTTCTTGCGCAGCGCCTTCACGTCTTCACGCGCGATGATGTTGGCGCCGATGGTGGCCTGAATGGCCACGTCGTACATCTGGCGCGGGATCAACTTGCGCATCTTGGCCGCCACGGCACGGCCGCGGGGCTGGCTCTGTGCGCGGTGCACGATCATGGCCAGCGGGTCGACACGCTCGCCATTGATCATGATGTCCACCTTGACGACGTCGGCGGCGCGGTATTCCTTGAATTCGTAGTCCATGCTGGCGTAGCCGCGGCTCACGCTCTTCAACTTGTCGAAGAAGTCCAGCACGATCTCGGCCAGCGGCAGCTCGTAGCTCAGGTGCACCTGCTTGCCGTGGTAGGCCATGTTCAGCTGCACGCCGCGCTTGAGGTTGCACAGCGTCATCACCGGGCCCACGCTGTCCTGCGGCATGTACAGGTGCACCGTGACGATGGGTTCGCGGATCTCGCCGATGCGCCCCAGGTCGGGCATCTTGCTGGGGTTCTCGACCTGGATCACGGTGCCGTCGTTCAGCGCCACCTCATACACCACGCTGGGCGCGGTGGTCACCAGGTCCTGGTCGAACTCACGCTCCAGGCGTTCCTGCACGATTTCCATGTGCAGCAGGCCCAGGAAGCCGCAGCGAAATCCAAAGCCCAGCGCCTGGCTCACCTCGGGCTCGTAACGCAGGCTGCTGTCGTTGAGCTTCAACTTTTCAAGCGCGTCGCGCAGCTGTTCGTATTCGCTGGCCTCGGTGGGGTACAGGCCCGCAAACACCTGCGGCTGGATTTCCTTGAAGCCGGGCAGCGCCTCGGTGGCGGGGCCGGCGTTGTTGGGCAGCTTCTTTTCCAGCGTGATGGTGTCGCCCACCTTGGCCGCCTGCAGCTCTTTGATGCCGCAGATGACAAAGCCCACTTCGCCGGCATTCAGGCTGTCGCGCGGCACGCTCTTGGGTGTGAACACACCCATGTGCTCGATGCCGAACACGGTGTCGGTGGCCATCAGACGGATGCGCTCGCCCTTGCTCAAGCTGCCGTCGACCACGCGCACGAGCATCACCACGCCCACGTAGTTGTCGAACCAGCTGTCGACGATCATCGCGCGCGGCGCGCCCGTGGGATTGCCGCGGGGCGGCGGCATGCGCGCGATCACGGCTTCCAGGATCTCGTCGATGCCCATGCCGGTCTTGGCGCTGCACGGGATCGCGTCGTCGGCATCGATGCCGATCACGTCCTCGATCTCGCTCTTGGCGTTTTCGGGGTCCGCCTGCGGCAGGTCCATCTTGTTGAGCACCGGCACCACGGTCACGCCCAGGTCCAGCGCGGTGTAGCAGTTGGCCACGGTCTGCGCCTCGACGCCCTGCGACGCGTCCACCACCAGCAACGCACCTTCGCACGCACTGAGCGAGCGGCTCACTTCATAAGAGAAGTCCACGTGCCCCGGCGTGTCGATGAGGTTGAGGTTGTAGACCTGGCCATCGCGGGCCTTGTAGCTGAGGGCCGCCGTCTGCGCCTTGATGGTGATGCCACGCTCGCGTTCGATGTCCATCGAGTCGAGCACCTGCGCTTCCATCTCGCGGTCCGACAGGCCGCCGCAGCGTTGAATCAAACGGTCGGCCAGCGTGCTCTTGCCGTGATCGATGTGGGCAATTATCGAGAAGTTGCGGATGTGGTTCATCGAGCGTGATTGCATCGCGGCAGGGCCGCTGGTGCGCGTGTTCAGCGACAGATGTCGCGTTCTGCGCGTTGGGCTGCCTGGGGGTGCGTCGAGTGGCGACGCGAGCCTTGTGTACAGCTAAAAAAAAGGCGCGTCCAAATGGGTGACGCGCCTTCCAACAGAACGTTTGGCAACTGCTTGTTGGGCGTTCATTCTATCCAAAAGAACCGGCTGGGAACCCGCGTCATTGCTTGATTTCCGGCCGTTGCAGGCAACCGACAGGGAGAAGTTATCCACAGAATATGCACATCTTGGAAACAACCCATTGGCCGGTCATGTGAGTGACCACTCAGGGGTCGCAGAAGGGCTAAATACGGCCCCCGATGCTGTCATTCTAGACGGCTGCAGTCCGAATCCACGTTGAGGACAATTTGAAGTGAAAGGTCACTAACTTGGTCGTCCACGACATGCCGTTCAGGTCTCGGATCAGACCGGCTGCGATTCTCACGATGCGAAAAGACCCGCAGCCCAACTCAACTGCTAGGCGTGCAGGCGGTGGGCGCAGCCAGCCTGCCCAACTGAGGGCCGGCGAAGCGTTTAGCGGGCGGACCGGATGACGATGTAGTTGACCCACTCGCCACGCCGCACCAGCACCGTGACCGGTTTGCTCTTGTCGGCCTTGTCGGCCTTGGCTGCGGCGGCAGCAAACTGCTTGCTGTCGGTGACTTCGGCGTTGTCCATCGACAGGATGATGTCGCCTTCACGCAGCCCGGCTCGTGCCGCAGCACCTTCGACCGCATCGACGCGCACACCGCCACGCACCCGCAGTTCGCGCTTTTGTGCGTCGGTCAGGTCAGCCACCGTGATGCCCAGCGCGGTCTTTGCTGCTGCCTGGGGCGCGGCGCCCGGCTCGGCGGCCGCACGGCTGGTGGGTTTGTCGGCCTCGAACTCGGCGATGGCCACGTTCAGGTCGCGCACGGCGCCGCGGCGAAATACCTGCATCGTGGCCCGCGCGCCCGGCTTCAGGCTGCCCACGATTCGCGGCAGGTCGCCGGCCTTTTCAACCGCCTTGCCATCGACCTTGACGATGATGTCACCGGCCTCGACGCCCGCTTTTTCAGCCGGCTGGTCTTTTTCGACACCCGTGACCAACGCGCCGCGTGGCGCGCCCAGGCCAATGGACTCGGCCACTTCCTTGGTCACTGCGCCAATCTGCACGCCAATGCGGCCGCGAATGACACGCCCGCTGGTCCGCAGCTGCTCGGCCACCCGCGTGGCCTCATCAATGGGGATGGCAAAGCTGATGCCCATGAAACCGCCAGAGCGGCTGTAGATCTGCGAGTTGATGCCGATCACTTCGCCACGCAGATTGAGCAAGGGACCGCCACTGTTGCCCGGGTTGATGGCCACATCGGTCTGGATGAAGGGCAGGTAGTCGCCCGTGTCGCGCTGCTTGGCGCTGACGATGCCGGCCGTGACGGTGTTGTTCAGGCCAAAGGGCGAGCCGATGGCCAACACCCACTCGCCCACCCTGACACGGTTCACGTCGCCGATCTTGACGAAGGGCAAGCCGGTCGCTTCAACCTTGACCACGGCCACGTCGGTGCGTTTGTCGGCACCAATGATGCGGGCCTTCAACTCACGGTTGTCGGTAAGGGTGACGATGACTTCTTCGGCGCCATCGACCACGTGCGCATTGGTCATGATGAAACCGTCGGCACTGAGGATGAAGCCTGAACCCACGCCGCGCTGCTGCGGTTGGTCTTCGTTGCCGCGCGGGCCGCCGCGCCGGTCCGGACGGTTGGGCATGGGGATGCCAAAGCGGCGGAAGAACTCTTCGATGTTGGGATCGATCTCACCGCTGTTGCCGCTGCTGCCGCTGCTGGCGCCACCCCGTTTTTCGGTCGTGCGGATGTTGACCACCATGGGACCCACTCGCTCAACCAGGTCGGTGAAGTCGGGCAGTTGCACGGTTTGCGCCTGCGCCGGGTGCGGTGCCAACAGCGGAGTGGCCAGGCTCAACATGGCCAGGCTGAAGGCGACGCGCCCGGCCCAGGTGCGGGCAAAGGTCATCGAAGGCGTGCGGGTGGTCATGCGTGGAACTCTCGGTTTCTGATCGACGGGAAGGACGGCGTGAGGCGTGAGGCACGCATCACGGGCGCCGCCGCTCGAAGGCGACGGCAAAGAGTTTCAAGGTGGCCGGCGGCACGTCACCCACCACGGTGACCCAGTGTTCACCCTGGCGCGTCATCACGGTGGCGGTGGCCCCTTGCTGGGCCTGCATCGGCGCGGTGTGGCGCTCGGGCTTGAAGGGTTCGACAAACACCGACACGTGAGTCAGTCCGTCGGTGAACACCGCCTGCAGCACGGATTCTCCGTCGCCAGCGGTTTCCATGCCTCGTCGCATGGCGCCCGCCAGCCTGAACCCGGCCACCGGACGCGCCAGGGCCCAGCCCTGTGCTTCCAGCGTGGTGAGTTTCTGCTGCGGCCGCAGCACCTGGTAGCCATCGAGCTTGCGCATGATCTGCAGCACACTCTCGGCCTGGGGCCTGACACCAATGTCGACTTCGCTGAAGGCGGTGGACTCCAGAATGCGGCGCGCGCCGGCCGCCTCGTCCATCACGTCTGCGCGCAGCATCAGGCCGGTGGCCAGATCGGCCCACAGGCGCTGCGCGTAACGCAAGGCATCGTTCGGCCGCAGCAGCAGCACCGCCGCATCGCGCCCTGCCACGCGCGCACTGCCTTCACGCCGCAGTTCGTAGTGGTCCAGCGCCTGCGGGTCGACGGCTTGTGGAGTGGTGGTCCACGCAGCGAGGGTCTCGCGCTTCTCGACAACCGCCACCTGCGTCTGCGGCCAGAAGGTGTGCACCCGGTCGTTGTGGCGAACGATGCGCTGCTGGCGGCCGTCTTGCGCTTCCAGGCGTTCGTAGGCCTGATCAGCCACCGAAAAATGCCAGACGCGAGAGCTGGATATCTGTCCGCCTGTGCTGTAGACCAGCGTGCCCTGGTAGTTGCTGGTGCGGGCGGCCGTGTGGATGCGCGCCAGCCAGGCCCGTGCATCGGCGGGCGCCAGCATGCCCGTTGCCGACGGCGCCGCAGGAGTGACCACGGCCGGTCCCGACCCCTGTGCCGCAGCCATCGGCGACAGCATGGCAGCGGCAAAAAAAGTCAGCCCCAGCAGGTGGCCAGCAACCCGGCAGATCACCGCTGTGCACCTGCCGGCATCACGGCGTCTACACGCTGCAGTGAACTGCGGGGCATGGCAGCGGCAAAACCACCGCGGGCCGACTGGTGGGCGCGCAAGAACTCATCAAGCCGGGGGTCGCGGATCACGGTGCCCGCTGCCAGCGGGGCAGCCGACGCGCCGGCACCATTGCTCACGCGCAGCACAGGTGAGGTGCTGGACGCCGAAGCCAGCGTGTTCGCGCCGGACTCGTCCACAGGCCCGGACAGGCGCGACACCACCAGCACGCCGGCCACCACCACAAAACCGGCCGCAACGGCAGCCGGCATCAGCCAAGCTTGCACCGACCGGCGCGGCAACGGTCGCGCCACGGGTGCCAGCACCACGGGTTCAGCGGCCAGGCGCTGCCGCAGGCCAGCCAGGAACTTGGCATCGTGCGAAGGCGCGGCAGCCAGTTCGCTGGAGCGCATCACGTCGCCGATGAGGTGATAAGCGTGCCAGGTGGCCCGCGCTTGCGGGTCGTCTCGCCAGGCGCGGCAGGCCCGGTCCAAGGCATCGCCGTCGCCGTCGGCGGCGGCCGACAGCCAGCGCCTGGGGTCGTCTTCAGGCAAGTTGTCGGCAGCGGGTGCAGGTTGAAAGCTCATGCGTCGGGCCGAAAAAAAAGGTGGATGGGCGGGGGAATGAAACGATGGCCAGTCTTGCGCTCACGGGGGATCACCAGCGCTCGCCATCGCGGGTGTCCAGCAACGGCTTCAGACGCGCGGCAATCGCATCGCGGGCGCGGAAAATGCGGGAGCGGACGGTTCCGATGGGGCAGTTCATGGCTTCGGCAATCTCTTCGTAGCTCAGACCTTCTATCTCGCGCAGGGTGATGGCCTGCCGCAAATCGTCGGACAGCGCTTCGATCGCAGCGTTCACAGCCGCAGCGATCTCTTTGCTGGCCAACAAGGCTTCGGGTGTTTCGCCGTCAGTTAGTTCACTCTCGGCGCGTGAAGTTTCCTCACCGTCCTCATCATGTCGCAGCGCGGACTCCGACACCAGCGGATCGCGCTTCATGTCCATCAGCGCCTTCTTGGCTGAGTTGACGGCAATTCGGTACAGCCAGGTGTAGAACGCAGCATCGCCGCGAAACTGCGGCAGCGCCCGGTAAGCGCGGATGAAGGTTTCCTGGGCGATGTCCTGCACGAGGTCGACGTCGCGCACCATGCGGCCTATCAGCCGCTCGATGCGCCGCTGGTACTTGACGACCAGCATCTCGAATGCGCGCACATCGCCGAGCTTGACTCGCTCGACCAGCAGAGCGTCAGCATCGGCATCGGACATTCAATCTGGCCTGGCCGCTTGCGGGCCTGAAGGGGCCATGCGGGCGCGGGGGGTGGGTTCGGGTGCAGGGCAATATACCGCAGCACGCAAGGCATGCCAGGCCGCAGCGGCCTCTGCCTGGGCCACCGGAATCCACAAGAGCTGCCCCGCAGGGTCGAGCAGGCGCAAGCGCAGCAGCAACCACGGGCCCAGGTCAATCATGACGTCCAGACACCCTTCTTGCCCGTCGGCCGTCCAGCATTGACCGTCCCAGTTCAGCGTCAGCGGCTGCGGGGTTTGTCGCCGAAACGACCACCACGCCAGACCCCCAACAAGCGGGATGAAGCCCCAAGCCGGCCACACCGGCTCTTGCAGATGACCCAGTGCCCAGGCCAGCAGCGCGGCGGCAGACAGGGCAGGCAGCGCGGCCTGGAACAGCCGCCAGGCGCCGGCCCGGCTGCAGCGCACGCTGACGGCAGGCGCCGAACGCATCGTGCGTCAAGCGCGCCGAAATAGCAGCGTGCCGTTGGTGCCGCCGAAACCAAAGTTGTTCTTCACCGCCACGTCGATCTTCATCTGCCGCGCTTCATTGGCGCAGTAGTCCAGGTCGCACTCGGGATCCTGGTTGAAGATGTTGATGGTGGGCGGCGAGACTTGGTGGTGCGCGGCCAGCACGGTGAACACCGACTCGATGCCACCGGCGCCGCCCAGCAGGTGGCCTGTCATGGACTTGGTGGAATTCACCACCAGCCGCTTGGCGTGGTCGCCAAAGGCCAGCTTGATGGCGTTTGTTTCGTTGAGGTCGCCCAGCGGTGTGCTGGTGCCGTGTGCGTTGAGGTACTGCACTTCCGCAGCATTGATGCGCGCGTTGCGCAGCGCCGCGATCATGCTGCGCTTGGGGCCGTCCACATTGGGCGCGGTCATGTGAAAGGCGTCGGCACCCATGCCAAAACCGGCCAGTTCGGCGTAGATTTTCGCGCCGCGCTTTTTGGCGTGTTCGAACTCTTCGAGCACCAGCACACCGGCGCCTTCGCCCAGCACAAAACCGTCGCGGTCCCTGTCCCAGGGGCGGGATGCGGTCTTGGGGTCTTCGTTGCGCGTGGACAGCGCCCGGGCCGCGGCAAAACCGCCCACGCCCAGCGGCGACACCGTGCTCTCGGCGCCGCCAGCCACCATCACGTCGACATCACCGTACTCAATCATGCGGCCGGCCTGGCCGATGCAATGCAGCCCGGTGGTGCAAGCCGTCACGATGGCCAGGTTGGGGCCGGTGAAGCCGTATCGGATGGAGACATGGCCCGAGATCATGTTGATGATCGAGGCCGGCACAAAAAACGGCGAGATGCGGCGAGGACCGCGCGCCCTGTACTCGTCTTGGGTTTGTTCGATCATCGGCAAGCCGCCGATGCCCGAACCCACCATCACGCCGATGCGTTCGGCGGTGACCTCGTTCAGCGCGTCGCCATGCGGCAGCCCGGCATCCTGCACGGCCTGGATGGACGCCGCCATGCCGTAATGGATGAAGGTGTCCATGTGGCGGGCTTCCTTGCCGGGCATGTAGTCCTCGACATTGAAGCCTTTCACCTCACCCGCAAACCGGCAGGCAAAAGCCGATGCATCGAACTTGGTGATCAGGTCGATGCCTGAACGTCCGGCCAGCAAGTTGGCCCAGCCCTCAGCGACTGTGTTGCCCACGGGGCTGACGAGCCCGAGGCCTGTGACGACGACGCGACGGCGACCGGACATCAAAGACGGCGCAAAGCCGCCTCAAGGCGGCTGAGCCCCGCAAGCCACGGCGTGGCCTGTCCCGGGCCATGGGGGTGGCGACGTGGCTCAGCCGCAAGCCTGGGGGCCAACACGTTCAGCCCTTCTGGTGCTTGACGGCGTAGTCGATCGCCAACTGCACGGTGGTGATCTTCTCGGCCTCTTCGTCGGGAATCTCGATGCTGAACTCGTCTTCGAGTGCCATTACCAGTTCCACTGTGTCAAGCGAATCGGCACCGAGGTCGGCAACAAAGGCCTTTTCGTTCGTGACATCGGACTCGGGTACGCCGAGTTGTTCCGCAATGATTTTCTTGACTCGCGCTTCGATATCGCTCATGACTCCTCCAGGAGTGGGATCGGAAAAACAGCCCAGGATTCTACCGGCCGGGCAGGCGCCGGATTTCTTGGCCCCGATTGGGGCCTCAATTCATGACCATGCCGCCATTGACGTGCAGCTCGGTCCCTGTGATGTAGCCGGCTTGTGCTGAAGCCAGAAAAGCCACCGCATGCGCCACCTCGCCGGCCTGGCCCAGGCGGCCCAAGGGGATGCTGGCCAGCAGCGCCGACTTGGCGGCTTCGGGCAGGCCTTCGGTCATGTCGGTGGCGATGAAACCGGGGGCCACGCTGTTGACGGTGATGTTGCGCGCGCCCAGTTCTCGCGCCAGCGACCGGGTCAGACCCGCCACGCCGGCCTTGGCCGCCGCGTAGTTGGCCTGGCCCGCGTTGCCGCTGACCCCCACCACCGAAGTGATGTTGATGATGCGGCCGTAGCGCTGGCGCATCATGGGCTTGGTGGCGGCGCGGCAGGCGCGGAAGACGGCCTTGAGGTTGGTGTCGATCACGGCATCCCAGTCATCGTCTTTCATGCGCATCGACAGCGTATCGCGCGTGATGCCGGCATTGTTGACCAGCACGTGCAGGCCGCCGTAGGCCTTGACGATGCCATCGATGGCGGCGTCCAGCGCCAGCCCGTCGGTGACGTTGAGCACGATGCCGCGGCCGCCTTTCCCGGACAGCGCTTCGCCGATGGCCGCGGCGCCCAGTTCGGTGGTGGCCGTGCCGATGACCAGGAAACCGGCGTCGGCCAAAACCTGGGCAATCGCGCGACCGATGCCCCGTGAGGCGCCTGTGACGAGCGCGACCTGGGCTGCGGGTGCTTCGGTCATGCCAGCATCTCCTGGGCTGCCTTCAGGCTGACGGGATCGAGCACCGTGGTGGTCTGGATGTCGGCGTCCACGCGCTTGACCAGCCCCGCCAGCACCCTGCCCGGACCACATTCCAGGATGTGCAGCAGGCCACGCTGGCGCAGCGCCTGGGTCACCTCCACCCAGCGCACGGGCCCGAAAGCCTGGCGGACCAACGCTTCGCGGATGGCGTCGGGTTCGGTCTGCACGGCCACGTCGATGTTGTTGATGACCGGGATGCGCGGCACCCGGATGGCCACATCCGCCAGCCGCGCACGCAACGCCTCGGCCGCCGGCTTCATCAGCGACGAGTGAAACGGCGCCGACACCGCCAGCAGCAGCGCCCGCTTGGCGCCTTTGGCCTTGAGCTGCTCACAGGCCCGCTCCACGCCCATCTTGCTGCCGGCGATGACGGTCTGCTTGGGGTCGTTGAAGTTGGCGGGGGCCACGACTTCTCCGGTCTCGGCTGCCACCGCAGCACAGACCTCGTCCACCACCGCCGCTTCCAGGCCCAGGATGGCGGCCATCGCGCCCGCGCCCGCCGGCACCGCCTGCTGCATGGCTTGCGCGCGAAAGCGAACCAGGGGCAAAACATCGGCCAGCGTCATGGCGCCGGCCGCCACCAAGGCACTGTATTCGCCCAGCGAATGGCCGGCCACGGCTGCAGGTTCAGCGCCGCCTTCGGCGCGCCAGGCGCGGTAGCAGGCGATGGCGGACGTCAGCATCACCGGTTGGGTGTTGGTGGTCAGATCCAGCGCTTCCTTCGGTCCGGCGTGGATGAGCTGCCCCAGGTCTTCGCCCAAGGCCGCGCTCGCCTCGGCCAAGGTTTGCTGCACCGCGGGGTGGTCGCCCCAGGCGTCCAGCATGCCCACGGACTGGGAACCCTGGCCCGGAAAGACAAATGCAAATGCCGTCATGTGAAGGATGCTGTGATGGAGGGACCGGTTCGGCTCAGAAATCGAGCAGCACCGCGCCCCAGGTGAAGCCGCCGCCCACGCCTTCGAGCAACACGGTATGGCCGCGTTTGACGCGGCCGCTCTTGACCGCCACGTCCAGCGCCAACGGCACCGATGCTGCCGAAGTGTTGCCGTGTTCGTCCACGGTGGCGATCAGCTTGTCCAGCGGCAGGCGCAGCTTCTTGGCGGTGCCCTGCATGATGCGGATGTTGGCCTGGTGCGGGATCAGCCAGTCCAGGTCTTCAGCGCTGCGGCCGGCTTTTTCAAGCACCGCGCGGGCGGCGCTGTCCAGCACACCCACGGCCAGCTTGAAAACGGCCTGGCCGTCCATCTTCAGCAGCGGGTCACCCAGCACCTGGCCACCGGCCACCGTGCCGGGCACACACAGGATGCCGACGTGGCGGCCATCGGCATGCAGATCGGTGGCCAGGATACCGGGTTCGGCGCTGGCTTCCAGTACCACGGCGCCGGCGCCGTCACCGAACAACACGCAGGTGGTTCGGTCGTTGAAGTCGAGGATGCGCGAAAAAACTTCTGCGCCAATCACCAAGGCGCAGTGGGCGCTGCCGCTCTTGACCATGGCGTCGGCCACTGCCAGTGCATAGACAAAACCCGAGCACACGGCTTGCAGATCGAAGGCCGGGCAGCCGTGAACACCCAACTTCTGCTGCAGGATGCAGGCGGTGGAAGGAAAGACCATGTCCGGTGTGGACGTGGCCACGATGATCAGGTCCACGTCTTCGGCCGTGCGGCCGGACGACTGCAAAGCGGCGCGCGCAGCGTGCAGGGCCAGGTCACTGCTGTTGACGCCGTCGTCCACAAAGTGGCGAGCGCGTATGCCGGTGCGTTCGACGATCCACTCGTCGCTGGTCTCCTGGCCTCGTTGTGCCAGCAGCACCGCCATGTCCGCATTGCTCAGGCGTCGCGGCGGCAGGTAACTGCCGGTGCCCGTGATGCGGGCAAAGCGAGGTGCTTGCGAGGAGACGTGAGCGGGGTGTGGGGGTGGCGTGGGGTTCATGCCGCTTGTTCAGACGCGGCATCTCCAGCAGGCAACGCCTTGAGCGTGGGGCCGAGCCGGTCGTGCACACGGTCCAGAAGCCGATTGCGGGCGGCATCATAAGCCCGCGCCAGCGCTTGCTCGAAGGCGTAGGCATCGGCCGAGCCGTGGCTCTTGAAGACCAGCCCGCGCAGACCCAGCAGCGCGGCACCGTTGTAGCGGCGCGGGTCCACGCGGTGCTTGAAGCGTTGCAGAACCGGAGTGGCCACAATGGCGGCAAGCCTGGACAGCAGACCACGGGTGAATTCCTGCTTGATGAAGTCCGACATCATCGACGCCAGGCCCTCAGATGTCTTGAGCAGCACGTTGCCGACAAAACCGTCGCAGACGACCACGTCCACCGTGCCTTTGAAAATGTCATTGCCTTCGACGTTGCCGTAGAAGTAAATCTGGCCGGCTTCACCCGCAGCGCGCAGCAATTCGCCGGCACGTTTGATGGTTTCGCTGCCCTTGATGGCCTCTTCGCCGATGTTGAGCAGCCCCACCGTGGGCTCGGCCTTGCCGTCCACGGCCGAAACCAGAGCGCTGCCCATGACGGCAAACTGCAGCAGGTGTTCGGGGGTGCAGTCGACGTTGGCGCCCAGGTCCAGCACGGTGGTGTAGCCGTCCTGTCGGTTGGGCATGACGGTGGCAATGGCCGGGCGGTCGATGCCTTCCAGCGTCTTGAGCAGGTAGCGCGCCACGGCCATCAGTGCGCCGGTGTTGCCGGCAGACACGCAGGCGTGGGCGCCGTCTTTCACCTGCTGCAGCGCCACGCGCATCGAGGAATCGCGCTTCTTGCGCAGGGCGACCTCGATCGAGTCGTCCATGGTCACCACTTCAGTGGCCACCACCAAAGTGCAGCGCGCCCATTTGGCGGCCGGGCGCAAGGCTTCAGCCGCACCCACCAACACCAGTTCAGCGCTGGGGTGTTTGTCCAGGAAGGCCCGGCAAGCCGGCAGCGTGACCAGCGGGCCATGGTCGCCGCCCATGCAGTCCACGGCGATGCGCACCGTCTGCAGGGGTGCGTGCAAGGCGGCCTTGACAGACACGGCGGCAGACAGAGGTTTCAGCCCAGAACCAACGCGAGGCGAGGGTGCTCAAGGTCGAGCGGCCGCAAAACGGGCCGCGCCGACACCAGCCGATTCAGGCGTCGGCCTTGGTCTTCAGGACCTTGCGGCCGCGGTAAAAGCCGGTGGGGCTGATGTGGTGGCGCAGATGCACCTCGCCCGTTGTGGGCTCAACGGCAGTACCTGGCGCGGCCACGGCATTGTGCGAACGGTGCATGCCGCGCTTGGAAGGCGACTTCTTGTTTTGCTGGACGGCCATGGGATCTCCTGGGGTCGGCGCGGGCTGCGGCGGGCCATCTCGATCCAGGTGCGATCAAAAGCCCGCGGAAAGCAGCGGTTTTGGGGGTGGCGCCCCCGGGTCAAGCGGGACGATCCGGGCCGTCAGGGCCTGAATCAGGCCTCATTCGGGCCGGCCTCGGCCGTCGCTGGAGAGCGCTCGGTCAATGTCGGTCTGAGAATTCTGCGGCGGATTGCGCCATCCGCAAAGCCCGCGAGTGTAGCACCGACCGGACACCATGCATGGCCGAGATCGACTCCCTCATTTGGCTCCGCCACGGCTGGCGCGCAGGGCAGCCAGTGCGGCGAAGGGGTTTGGCGCGGGCCCCTCGTCGTCCAGGTCGTCCACAGGCACGGGCAGAGGCGCCGGGCAGTTTCCTTCGTGGCGCGGCACCAAGGGCAACGACAGGATCAGTTCATCTTCCAGCAAGTCCCGCAGGTTCAGGCGCTGGCCCAGCACCAGTACATCCTCTTCCGCTGCTTCGTCCAACCGCTCCGCTTCTTCTTCGG
>Ga0105044_10009243_pt1 | contig 13500 bp, 10 predicted proteins | sample MAT01_FD_78092 | JGI IMG/M metagenome (GOLD analysis project Ga0105044, IMG submission 78092) | Freshwater microbial communities from Lake Fryxell liftoff mats and glacier meltwater in Antarctica - MAT-01 | ecosystem: Environmental > Aquatic > Freshwater > Ice > Liftoff microbial mat | place...
CTGGTGTTTACTTCTTCTTCTTTGCCAAAGTCAATCAGGTAGCCATCTACACCGTAGCGGCTGGCCCGCCATTTATTTTCATTCAGCAAAGCTCTTGAGTATTGGATAAAGTTAAGGTTTTTGCTGCGCAGCATGTATATTCTTGCACATATTGCCTGGAACAGGGCGGCAATGGTAATGGTTTCATCCACGGTTAGCGGTATATCACAAATGCGGAACTCCACTGTATTAAAAAAAGGATGTACCCGCAGATCCCACCATATTTTTTTTGCATTGTCTATGCAATTTGTTTTTATCAGCAGCTTTACATAGTTGTCATAAGCTTCTATACTGTCAAACGCATCTGGTATGCCGGTGCGGGGAAACTTATCAAATACTTTGGTGCGGAAAGATTTATAGCCAGTAAGCCTTCCTTCCCAAAAAGGGGAGTTGGTACTGAGGGCAAATACATGCGGCAGAAAATAACGGGTACTGTTGGCAATGTGATTGGCCATCTCCCTGTTTTCCATACCTACATGCACATGCAGGCCAAAGATCAGATTGCTGCGGGCTGCTTCCTGTAATTCATTTACCAATTCATTGTAGCGGATATGGTCGGTTATCAACTGGCTTTCCCAATGGCTGAAAGGGTGGGTGCCGGATGCACCCATTGTAAGACCTAATCCATCGGCAATACCACTTATAGTTTTGCGTAGTGTAGCCACATCAAGGTATGCCTCATCAACATCAGCACAAATATCAGTGCCAACTTCCACTACGGCCTGGTGCATCTCTGCTTTTACTTTATCTTTTATTACTTTTTGCCCTTCCTGTACAATTTTTTGCTCATGGCTTTTTAGCTCAAATGTTTTGGGGTCAAGCACCATGTATTCTTCTTCTACACCGAGGGTAAAACTTTTGTAGTTGAGGTTCATAATAATTATTTGGTAAAAATTTCGGTCAGATTAATGTTTAATCCCGGCACTGCAATGCTTTCTATGGTATCGCCACTTGCATACATTTTCAGGCCGGAAAATTTTTCTTCTTCATTTAAAAGAAACACAACGATGTTTTCTTCATCAGGATTTACAATCCAATATTCTTTTACACCGGCTTCTTCATACAATTCATATTTTAGCCGTATTTCTTTTTTGGAATTGCCGGGTGAAAGGATTTCTACAACAAGATCCGGTGCTCCGCAACAACCACGGGTATCTATTTTCGTTTCATCACAGATTACGCAGATGTCTGGTTGTACTACCGTAATAACTTCGTCATCTTTCTTTTTATTTTTTACCGGCAGCCTTACATCAAACGGTGCTATGAATGCCTGGCATTTTTTGCTTTTAAAAAATGAATGGAAGGTTGAGCCCATAGTTAGAGAAATCTGTTGATGCCTCGTATTAGGGGCAGACAGTTTAAATATCTTTCCCCGAAACAACTCCAGCCTTTCCTCAAACTTCCATTGCAGATAATCTGCATAGGTATAAGTGCGGGAGGAATCCGGCTCCTCCACTTTTGAGTATCTGTCATCATCAATATTGTAAATCGTCATTTTGCTCATTACACCAGCGGAGTTTTATTGGCACCTCTTCTTACATATTCTCCCCAGGTAAGATTGTCCTGGCCTTCTTTATTGGCCATCGCTTTTTCAATAGCATAATTGGCCGCCGTTTCCACCACCCATTCAAAATTCTCTTCACCCACACTGGTTCTTTCAGCATCAGGAGCAGGGTTACAGAAGTCAATGGCATACGGCACACCATCTCTTATGGCTAATTCAACGGTGTTAAAATCATAACCGAGATAAGCATTTATTTTAAGTACGATATCCGTCATTTGTTTCAACCGTTCTGGTGATGGCTGAAAATCTGCCACATAACGAAGATGATGCGGATTGCGGGGCTCATAACTCATGATGCGTACATGTTTACCACCAATACAATAACAACGATAGTATTCAGTAAAAACAATTTCCTCCTGGAAAAGCATTACTAATTGCCCGGTTTCGGCATGTTTGGCAAAAAAATCTTCTTTGCTATCAATCCGGTACACATTTTTCCAGCCTCCACCTGCAAATGGTTTCATATACACAGGAAAACCGGTATAACTGAAAATGCTATCCCAATCAAGCGGAAAGGCAAGATTGCTAAAAGATTCATCAGACGTATCATCCGGTAAATCTCTTGAAGGGATGATAGCTGTTTTAGGAACGGGCACCCCAATTTTCGTCATCAGGCAGTTGTTGAAATATTTATCATCAGCACTCCACCAAAAAGGATTGTTGATAACGGCGGTACCCGTAACGGCGGCATTTTTTAACCAGGTGCGGTAGAATGGTACATCCTGAGAGATACGGTCAATGATAACAGTATAGCCAGTGTGTTCACCCTGCATAGCCTTGTCAATACGAACAGACTCAGCGGTAATGCCGGGTACATTTTTGCTATTTACTCTGGCCACAAATGCTTCAGGAAATGAACGTTCCTTACCGTGTAGAATTCCGATTTTCTTCATAAACAAATTTTAATTGAATGATTAATTATGTAAGCCGGCGCAGGGTTAAAAATGTACTGAAACGGCCATTATCAAATTTATCCTGAAGCGGTCAAATAAACAAATTAACAATGCCGGGTCTGACGGTCTCCGTCTGCCCCCCCATTAATGGTAATAAAAATTTGTTTCATTTATGTGATTAAGCCAAGCCGATGTCTAAACAAGAGTCTGGAAGAGATTGTTTTATCGGGGCATGTTATTATGTGTAACAGTAAGACGGAGACCGTCGGACTGTTAGCAGGAATTCCTTATTTTTGAAACCATGCAAGTGGAAAATGTACCCGGAATTCTGGTTGAAAATACTTTCATTGAGTCCAAATTTTTAGCAAGAGAAGTAAAGGTTGATTTTTACCTGCCCCGCAATGTGGCTGACCCATCACAAATGAGTTTATTGCTGATCAATGATGGTCAGGATATGGAGAAAATGGGATTTGAATCCATTCTTGAAGAATTATTTACTGGTGATGATGCTATTGCCCCTGTTTTGTGTGTGGCTATTCATTGCAGCACCGACAGAAAAATGGAATACGGCGTGGCTGGTATGCCTGATTATAAAGGCCGTGGTGCTAAAGCCAATTTATATACTTCTTTTATTTTCGAAGAGCTGCTACCTTTTGTGCGGAAGCAGTATGCAGTTCCATCTTTCAAAGAAAAATCTTTTGCCGGGTTTTCTCTGGGCGGTTTAATGGCATTGGATATTGTGTGGAACCACCCAGGACAGTTTAGCAAAGTGGGTGTTTTCTCAGGCTCTTTATGGTGGAGAAATATTGACCAGGACGATGAAGAGTATGATGATGATAAGCACCGCATCATTCATCAGCAAATAAGAAACGGGCAGTATGCACCGTGGTTAAAATTCTTTTTTCAGTGTGGAAACATGGATGAACTGAAAGACCGTAATCAAAATGGTATTATAGATTCTATTGATGATACACTGGACCTGATAAAGGAACTGGTGGCAAAAGGCTATTCTGAAGAAAACGAAATAAAGTACCTCGAACTTAAAGATGGCCACCACGATGTGTTTACCTGGGGCAGGGCCATGCCGGATTTTTTACGGTGGGGTTGGGGTAAATAAGAAAATTTCAAAAACTTCGTAAGCTTTACCTGCCGGGCATTGGTTATTTGCATTTAAATCTTCAATAATCAATGTTCAATGTTCAATTTTCAAGTATAGCATTTAAAATCAGATAGACATTATAAATTCTTTATTGGCGGAAGTCTCTGCATTGAACGTCATAATAGCTATAACATTGCTTCCCAAAGCACTTCCACGGGGTGCAATGCCTTTCTTCCTGTGCCATCTTTTATCTGATGACGGCAACTTGTTCCCGGTGCAGCAATGATTGTTTCATCAGTTTGCATACGAACTGTTGGGAACAACACCAGCTCACCAATTTTCATAGACAAATCATAATGCTCTTTTTCATAGCCAAATGAACCGGCCATACCGCAGCAACCAGAAGGGATTGTTTCTACGGTATAATTCTCGGGCAACGATAATAATTTTACCGAAGGAGCAACAGACGACAATGCTTTTTGCTGGCAATGCCCATGCAGCTTAACATTCCTTTTTTCTTTAGTGAATTGTTCTTTTGAAATATTTCCTTTCTCTATTTCGCTGGCAATAAACTCATCTATTAATAAAACATGTTGCGATAATGCTTTTGCTTTCTCTAATAATTCATCGGAAGCCAGGTCAGGATATTCATCTCTGAAAGTGAGTATGGCCGATGGCTCTATGCCAATCAATGGTGTTTCAGCAGTTATTATTGAATGAAGCAGTGCTATATTTTTATTCGCAATTTCTTTTCCCTTTCTTATCAAACCTTTTGAGAGCCATGCCCTTCCGCTTTCAATATGTTCCGGGATAATAACTTCATAACCGAGTTTCTCTAAAAGTTGAATTGCTTTAATCCCTATCTCTGTATCGTTATAATTGGTAAACTCATCACAAAAAAGGTAAACCAGTCTGGCCCCACCCCCTAAAGGGGTGCGAGTGGAAGACCCGGATTTTTTGTTGCGATTTTTCTTATACCAGGAAAGCAAAGTGGTTTTATACATGGTCGGCATACTCCGCTTTGTAGCAAAACCCGAAAACTTCTTTATCATCTTACTAATGGCACCATTCGTCATCATAAAATTATAAATGCCCGGTGCGATAGCACCCAGCTTTGCAGAGCGGCTAAAATTGGCAATCAACTTTGACCGGAAAGGAACGCCGTTCGCATCATAATAATGCTGCATGAATTCTGCTTTCAGTTTTGCCACATCCACATTACTTGGACATTCAGATTTACAACCTTTGCAACTCAGGCATAAATCCATCACTTCATAAATTTCTTTATGATCAAATCGGTTGAGTTTATCAGAATTGGTCAGGAACTCCCGTAATATATTGGCTCTTGCTCTGGTCGTATCTTTTTCATTGCGGGTGGCCATAAAAGAAGGACACATAGTGCCACCGGATAGTTCTGTCTTTCTGCAATCACCGCTGCCGTTGCATTGCTCCGCATGTTGCAGCACATCCTGGTTGTGAAAACGGAATATAGATTTGAATGGTGGAGTTTGCTGCCCGGGAGTGTAGCGCAACATGGTATCCATCGGCGGGGTATCCACAATCTTATTCGGATTGAAAATAGTTGAAGGATCCCAGGTGCGTTTTACTTCTTTTAGCAACTGGTAATTTTTTTCTCCCACCATTTGTTTGATGAATTCTCCTCTGAGTCTTCCATCACCATGTTCACCACTTAAGGAGCCATTATATTTTTTAACCAGTGTAGCTATTTCTTCCGCAATTTTCCTGAATAGCTGGTTACCTTCTTTTGTTTTTAAATTAATAATCGGCCGTAAATGTATTTCACCCGAACCGGCATGTGCATAATGCACAGAATACAAATTGTGTTTCTTTAAAATTTCATTGAAGTCACGGATATAAGCAGGCAAATCGTTTACATCAACGGCGGTGTCTTCAATTACCGGTACGGCTTTTTCATCGCCGGGTAAATTACTCAGCAACCCTAAACCAGCTTTGCGCAGCGTCCATATTTTTTTACTATCATCTCCAAATAATAGAGGAAAGTGATAGCCCAACCCAGCGGCTCTCATATCAGCTTCAACTTGGTTGGTAATTTCTATTATTTCTTCCCGGTTGGTTCGGGCAAATTCTATTACAAGGATAGCACCGGGGTCGCCCTGCACAAAAAAACGATTCTTAATTTGTTCTTTATTTTCTTTGGTACATTCTAATATATAATGGTCTATCAATTCGCTGGCACTTGGTTTATATTTTAAGGCAATCAGGTTAGCTCTTAATGATTCATCAATTGAGTTAAAATGTACACATAACAAACCCACTTCTTTTGGGGGCAGGGGTCCTACATTCAATTTTATTTCAGTAATAAAGGCTAATGTGCCTTCTGAACCTGCAATCAATTTACAAAAATTAAAATCTTCCTCACCGGCAGTAAACGGGGCTGATTCTAATAATACATCAATAGCATAACCGGTATTTCTTCTTTCCACCGATTTCTTGGGAAATTCTTTTCTTATTTCTACCTGGTTATCATAATTGCTTAGTATGCTTCTTACAGATTTATAAACAGTGGCTTCCAGATTATCACCTTCACATTTAGCATGAAACTCATCAATGGTCAAAGCTTTGAATGCTGCTTCGCTGCCATCACTCAACAATGTTTTTACTTCCAGCAAATGTTCTCTTGTACTTCTATACACCACCGAATTGGAACCACAGGAATTATTGCCTACCATCCCGCCAATCATCGCCCGGTTGGCGGTAGAGGTTTCGGGGCCAAAAAATAAACCATGTGGTTTCAGGAACATATTCAGTTCATCCCTGATTACACCCGGCTGCACCCGTACCCAATTTTCCGCAGTATTCAGTTCAATGATTTTTGTAAAATATTTTGAAACATCCACAATTATTCCGTTACCCACCACTTGTCCGGCCAGCGAGGTACCAGCCGTTCTCGGAATCAGGGAAGTTTTTTCTTTTTGGGCAAAAGCAATCAGCTTCTTTATGTCATCAATTGTCTTTGGAATGGCTACTGCCAGCGGCATTTCCCGATAGGCAGATGCATCAGTGGCATACAGGGTACGCATGGTAACATCATCAAAAAAATCTCCTTCTAATTGTGTGGCTAACTGCTGCAGTTTTTCCTTCATTCCCGGCTTGGTTTGTACTTTTACAAGGCGTTCAAAAATAACCCCTTTTGGGGTCTTTAAGATGGCGAAATTATACCATATTAATACAGGACGCTACCCGACACTAAAGCGTCTTTTAATTCATTCAAAGCGGGGTAGTATTGCAGCATGATAAATAACAAGAAAGATTTTTTATTTGACCTTAATGGAACAATGATAAACGATATGAGTTATCATATCCGGGCATGGCATCGTACATTAAATGAATTGGGGGCCAGCATCAGTATAGAAAGGGTGAAGGAAGAAAGTTATGGAAAAATTCATGAATTGCTGGAACGGGTTTTACCCGGTCGTTTTTCTGAAGAAGAAAAAAATGCAATGAGTCTTAAAAAGAAAAAATAAAACCAATCATAATGTAAGCTTCATCCCGAATTGCTGCCCGACTTGCCCGTTTTTTAGAACAGGCATACAAGGCCGGAATAAAAATGGCTATCGGCTCTGCCGCCATCATGTACAATATAAATTTTATGCCGGACAATCTTGGCATACGAAAATACTTTGGTGCATTGGTAAGTGCAGACGATGTAAAAGCAAGCAAGCCTGATCCTGAAACTTTTCTTACATGTGCAGCTCAGTTAAATATTCCTCCAAAAGATTGTATTGTATTTGAAGATGCATCGAAGGGGGTGGAGTCTGCATTGAATGCGGGGATGGAAACGGTGGTGATTACACTGATGCAGGAGAAGCAAGACTTTCTGCCGTATGCCAACATTACCTGTTTTATAGAAGATTATACGGAATTAATGTCAGCGATTATATAGCAGAAAAATAATTGAAAGTTGGTTGGATTTTTAGTTCTCAATATGTGCCCTGCTACCTGCCGGTGTATATATGCCACGAAGAGAGTCAATCATTCTTGCTGTATCTGCAATGGCTGCAGGAAGTATAAAGAATAATTTAAAGCTTGCCGAGTCTTTCGTTTCCATTTGCACATTCAGCCCGAAACTTTTTAGTTTACCAAACCGGCTTAATGCCCTTTCCTTAACAGCTGTTTCAATGATAAATTTGTAATTGCCCGCTGGTGTTACTGCTATTGGAGCTAGGTTAATGGTGCTGTCTTTTTGTTGCAGAGAGGTTGAAGTATCCTGTACAAGTACATTTTCATCATTTTTCTTTTCAACCGGTGCTTTGTTGTTTTTTGCTGTTGTTCTTTTGTAAACAGTATAGCCACCCCAGATGGCAAATGCAAGACCCGCCCCTAATAGTAAAACAGCAATTGGCTTCCGCCAGGTTGTTTTTGTTTTTGGCAGATAAAAAACACTTTTATAATCACCGGCTGATTCTTCTGTGGGCTGAGCAGATGATTTTTCTTTTACCGAATTGTCTTTCATGGGTACAGACAGCATCTGACCCGACCTGAAGGAAAACTCTCCGCGGCTATTTTTTTCAAGACTGCCGATACCTTCCAGCATAAAAGGCTTACCAATATTTAAAAATTGCTGGGCGAGGCTGAGATGAGAATCGAGATCTGCCGCCGCCAATGCTTTTATTTTGCCTGTTTGGGCAGAAATAAACTGTATAAGTTCAGGGGCCTCCTTAATGGAGGTATTAGTTTCAAAAGAAACTCCTTCAAGGTTACTGTGTTTTCCCTGCTTACTATTTTCAGGTTCAGTGATTACTGAAGGATCCAGCAAAAAACTGCCAAGACCGGGAAGATCCAACCGTTTATTGGTATAAAGAAATTGTGCCAGTATCGGAGCTAATTTCAAAGCCTTGATGTTAAGGACTGTAAGATATATATTTTGTGCCTCCGAAGCAAGGGTATAAGGAGTTTGAGTTTTATCTTTGCATGAATTATGCTTACAAACCACGAAAAAGGCTTTATCGAATATTGGGAAACAAACAGGTTGGTCAAAAAAAAAATATGGAAACAACTGGCGGTCGGGCTTCCGCTGGCAGTTGCGATTGTTATCTCCATTTCAATTAATATATTTTCCCAGTGGCATAAGGAAGCTGAAAAGGTTATGAAAAGGGAAAATGCCTCTCTGGTCATTGTACTAATTGGAGCTTCCCTCATAATTGTAGTGTTTATTGTTATTTTTTCTGCCCGCCATCGCTGGGATATGAACGAACAGCACTACAAAGAACTGCTGGCGAAAAAAGATAATCCATAAATTTGCCTGCTTTTGCAGCAATTCAGACATTCCGGTGGTCTTTTATCCGGATTTAAAGTTTAAAAAAAGAATAATGAAAAGGACAGTTACTATTTTATCGGTTTTTATGTTGTTATTTGGTGGCACATCATGCATAAAGGATAATAGCTGCCAGGACAAAACGGTTCAAAGTGAGCAGGCTGCTATTATAGCTTATGCTACGGCCAATGGTATTACCGGTACATCCCATAGCAGCGGTGTTTATTACCAGGTTACCACTGCGGGCAGTGGGGTAAGTCCAAGTGTTACTTCACAGGTTTCTGTAAGATATACAGGGAAATTGATGGATGGGACGATATTCGATTCACAAACAGGAACCCCGGCTACTTTCGCCTTGGGCGGTACTATCCCGGGTTTTCAGATTGCATTACCATTTGTACAAAAAGGGGGAACAATAAAATTCATAATTCCTTCCTCTCTAGCCTACGGTTGTGTCGGCACTGGCGGCATTCCTGGTGGCTCCATACTTTTTTTCGAAGTCCAATTAGTGGACGTTTTATAGTAGCTGAGACTATCTGCTTCTGCTTAGCCCCGGACCAACCATCCGGGGTTTTTAAATTGACGGCATCTCTAAAAACTAAACCCTCCAAGAGTTCTTCCCTCAAAAAGAGTTTCTTTTGGTTACCTCTTGGAGGGTTTTTTAGAGATGACCTTGATTTATTCAGCCGATTCCATTTATAGTAAAACTTCGCCGCCCCAATTGGCTAATTAGTATTTTTGGTTTAAATTTTACCATTTGTCACACGAAGCCATATCTGTATTTGATATTTTTAAAATAGGCGTTGGGCCATCCAGTTCTCACACATTAGGACCATGGCGGGCTGCACAGCGTTTTGCGCAAACATTGCAGCAAAAAAATATTTTGTTTGAAGTAACTGAAGCAAGGGTTTTGTTATATGGTTCGCTGGCTAAAACAGGGAAGGGGCATGGAACAGATGTGGCGGTGCAACTGGGTTTGTGTGGTGATGATCCTGTAACGTTTGCCGTTGACCAGATAGATGCGAAAATTAATGATATAGCAGCTATGAAAAAGATAGTGCTGCTTGGCTTACATGAAGTTGATTTTAACCCCAGCGAGGATATTGATTTCCTGATTACTGAAACATTGCCACACCATCCTAATGCACTCACATTTTTAGCTACATTAAGAAATGGCGATTCAATCGCCGAAACGTATTATTCCATTGGCGGTGGTTTTGTTATTAAAGAAGGGGAAGTGCTTTCTGCAAAAGATGCCGCACAACTGCCTTTCCCGATAAATACTGCGGACGATATTTTACACTGGTGTATTAAAACCGGTATGTCCATCAGCGAAATTGTGATGGAAAATGAAAATACCTGGCGAACGGAGAAGCAAACTAAAGAACAGATGCTCAACATCTGGAGGGTGATGAAGGAGTGTATTTACCGGGGTGTTCATACACCGGGAATATTACCCGGAGGCTTAGAGGTAAAACGCCGTGCCGAAGCGTTAAATAAAAAACTCATTAACGGCAAACCTTATAGTGATTATGATTCATGGCTATTGACCATCCGCTCTGGCGGCAATGATTTTAAATATACGTTGGATTGGGTTAGTTGTTTTGCCCTGGCGGTAAATGAAGAGAATGCATCTTTTGGAAGGGTGGTTACAGCCCCAACCAATGGGGCAGCAGGTGTTATCCCGGCTGTGTTGCAATACTATATTGCTTTCTGTCCCGATAGCCATCGGGAGGTAAACAAAGAGGAGAAAATTATTCAGTTTCTCTTAACGGCTGCGGAGATAGGAAGTATTTTTAAAAAAGGGGCAACTCTTTCTGCGGCAATGGGTGGTTGCCAGGCAGAAATTGGTGTTTCATCTGCCATGGCAGCGGCGGGTTTGACAGAATGTATGGGAGGCACACAAAAACAAGTAATGATGGCTGCTGAGATTGCCATGGAGCATCATCTTGGTTTAACCTGCGACCCGATTGGAGGTTTGGTGCAAGTGCCATGTATTGAAAGAAATACGATGGGTGCAATAAAAGCCATCACCGCCTCTCAATTAGCATTACAAAGCACTCCTGATTTTGCCAAGGTATCATTAGATGCTGTTATTAAAACCATGTGGGATACTGCGAAGGATATGGATTTTAAATATAAAGAAACTGCGGATGGAGGTCTGGCGATAAATGTTCCTTTAAGCCTTCCTGAATGTTAGGTCATGAATTTTTTCCAAGCTTTCTTAATATAGCCCATTGCTTTAAGGTCTCCCGGTAATTAATAGCAGGATAACCCAAAATAGTTTCACCATCTGCAATGTCATTTATTACTCCGGCTCCAAGACCTATTTTTACACCATTTCCGATGGTAACATGATCTTTTATTCCCGCCCTCCCCGCTATCACCACTCCATCACCAAGCGTTACTGATCCGGCAATGGCACAGCTACCGGCAATTAAACACATTCTTCCTATCTGGCAATTATGACCAATCTGTACAAGGTTGTCAATCTTAGTTCCATCACCAATTGTTGTAGCACTGAATTTTCCTCTGTCAATACAAGTGCCGGAACCTATTTCAACCGCATTGCCAATAATAACGATACCTATCTGTGGAATTTTGACAATACTTTTCCCATCTGCACCAGGCCGGTAACCAAAACCATCTGCACCAATTGAAACATTGGGCTGAAAAATGCAATAAGCACCTACCTGGCATCTTTCCCGGATGACAGTACCAGACCAGATGATAGTGGCTTTGCCAATAGTGCAATCATCAAGAACGGTTACGTTTGGATATAGGATTGCATTATCATGAATTTTTACATTAGCACCAATGTAGCAGCCAGCACCTATTTTACAGCCTGCACCTATTGACGCAGTTGTATGAATATTGGCTGAAGGATGTATGTCAGTATCAAAAACAGGCGAGTCAGGTGCAAACAACTCCAGCAAACAGGCAATAGCAAGGTCAACATTTTTTACTTTGATCAAAGCCCTGTTATCTCCCGGTTCAATAACAAGACTTTCTTCTATCAATGCGACAGAAGCTTTAGAGGTATTCCACAATGCAGCATATTTTTTACTGCCAATAAATGTTATATGGTTTGGCCCGGCGAGTTTGATTTCTTCTGCTCCAGTTATTAGCTGGTTAGTACATCCGCTTAATGTCCCTTTTACTACTTCATTAATTTGTTCTAAGGTAAGTGACTTCATTGTGATATTATTTGAAAATATGGGACTATAAAATTTTTATTGAAGGTAGTAACTAATGTTCATCTGCTATAAAAGCTTGCCTATTGTAACCTGAACATCCAACCAAATGATTTACTCCGTAACTTCCCTTAAATATAACCACTGCCATGCGAAAGCTTGTATTTTTATATTGTTTGATCGTTATTCCTTGCTCTATATTCTGCCAGCAATTCGGTGGCAACCCACCTGCTCATAAATGGAAACAGATAAATACAGATTCTGCAAGAATTATTTTTCCGGAAGGCTTAGACAGCCAGGCCAGCAGGGTAGCTTCCATTGTTCATTATCTCGCTGCTGCCAAACCAGTTTCGTTGGGAAATCAATTACAAAAAATAAATATTGTTCTGCAAAATCAAACCACCGTGCCAAACGGTTATGTGCAGCTTGGTCCTTTCCGCAGCGAATTTTTTCTTACACCCGATGTAAATAATTTCGGGCAAGGCAGCATTCCCTGGGTAGACCAATTGGCAATGCATGAATACAGGCATGTGCAGCAGTTCAATAATTTTAATAATGGGTTGAGCAAGTTGATGAAAACCTTATTTGGCCAGGAAGGCTATGCTTTAGCCATCAACGCTGCTATCCCGGATTGGTTTTATGAAGGCGATGCAGTTTATAACGAAACGGTAGTAGCCAAACAGGGCAGGGGAAGGCTGCCACTTTTTCTTAATGCTTATCCATCTTTGTGGCAGTCGGCTAAAAAATATTCCTGGATGAAATTAAGGAATGGCTCATTTAAAGATTATGTGCCCAATCATTATAATCTCGGTTATCTGCTGGTGAATTATGGCAGAGAAAAATATGGCGCAGACTTCTGGACTAAAGTGACAAAGGATGCCAGTGCTTATAAAGGACTATTTTATCCTTTTCAGACAGCTATTAAAAAAAATGCGGGAACAGATTACAAAACTTTCCGGGAACAGGCTTTTGAATCATATAAAAAAAATACAGAAAGAGTCTCGGCTTCAAGGGATGAATATCTTTTTCCGGTAAAGAAAAATTATATCAACAATTATTATTTTCCTTACGCTGCCGGATCTGACTCTTTGATTTATTTGAAAGGAACCGCCAGGCATCGTCGTACATTTTTTATTAAGGATACAAAGGGCGAGCATAAACTGAGAGTGAAGGATATTTCAATTGATGAGCAATTCTCTTATCGCAATGGAAAAATTGTGTATGCGGCTTATGAAAATGATCCCCGCTGGGGCTGGACGGATTACAGTGTTATCAAAATATTGGATGTGCTAACAGGACATCAGCGTAAACTAACCAATAAGACAAAATATTTTACACCTGATATTTCAGCCGATGGCTCAAAAGTGGCAGCCGTACAAGTAGATGTGAATGGCAGAAGTGAATTGCACATCATA
>Ga0105044_10009244_pt1 | contig 13500 bp, 12 predicted proteins | sample MAT01_FD_78092 | JGI IMG/M metagenome (GOLD analysis project Ga0105044, IMG submission 78092) | Freshwater microbial communities from Lake Fryxell liftoff mats and glacier meltwater in Antarctica - MAT-01 | ecosystem: Environmental > Aquatic > Freshwater > Ice > Liftoff microbial mat | place...
AGTTTTTTGCAAGAAGCATGCTTGTTTTTTGCAAGACCATCGGCGTGATAGCGCGCAACATACTCATGCGTATTGAGTCCGATCTTCGGAATTCAGGATAGGCATCAAGCAGCTCGAAGATCGAAAAGCGCATCCGCCAACTCACCCAAAGGATCATTTGATGAAACTCCAAAATTTAGCGCTACTGTCAGGCCTCGCGCTGTTGTTTGCCTATCTGCCCGGGCCGGCGCACGCGGACAACATCACCGTGCGCAGTAACACCACGTTGTGTTTGGACTTGCGTGGCGGTTCGGATGCGAACGGTACCCCAATCCAGCTCTGGGCCTGTGCGATTGACAATGCCAGTCAGAAGTTTGGCATCATGAGCAACGGCGAAATACGCACGAAATTTAAGTGCCTCAGCGGCGGTGCGAATCAAGGCGACCCGGTGGTGCTAGCACCCTGCGGCGCCGCATCGCAGCGCTGGACCCGCACGGCTGCGGGTGAATTGCGCGGCAACGGCGGGCGCTGCTTGGATGTGCGCACCAGTCAATTTCGCAATGGCACACCGCTGCAAATGTACACCTGCAACAGCACCGCAGCGCAAGCGTTTTCAGTGTATCCAGCCGAGCAGTGCTTTGGTGCGATCGGCAACGGCTGCATGGGTGCAGCGCCCGCCAGCCCTGGTCCGGCGGCATTTTTGCCCGGCAACAACCGCCGTCAATTGACCAGCATTGGCAGCATATTGCACGACAATTGCTGCCGCCAAAACCCGGAAGGCCAACACTGCCAGGGTTTTGATTTCGCCCAAGAAGGCCGCGCTGACAATCAAGCCTGCGTGGTGGAGTGGCGTAAAGCGGTGTACAACAGCCGCGACAACCGTACGTGGCAAGCAACCTTTGGCGCATACGGTTCGGCCCTAACGAGCGACAACTTGACACAAGTCAGCGGTCGTGGCGCTGTACTGTTTAATTCCTCCGGCGCTCAAATTGGCCGCTCTACCCGCAATGAAACCGTTTCCACCCTGCGCCTAAAAGCGCCGATCGGCACTGCGCTCGATTTGGGCGACCAAACCTACTGCGCAAGTGGCACATTTTCACGCACCTTCGCAGCGGGTTGGGGCGTGGGCGCATATGGAATTTGCCGATAGCTGCAATTGTAAAGCAACACGCTAACGACGTTGCTGCGCCATCGCCGACGCACATTGATTGTGCCGTCTTCGGTGCGCGCAGCGGCGTTTCGTTATCGTCAGGATTTCTTGAGGACTTGACCTATCCAATTTAGCAAAGTCGTCACTCGTCTTCTTAAATCGGGCAAATTTTCCAAAATTGGGGCGCTCTGATTAACGCTTCAGCGCCATTGGCAGAGCAAATACGAACTCAATCCGCTTACGGCGCCCACGCATGAGCACGAATGACGGTCGCCGCAAACTGGTATGCGGGTTGCAGACTGCACTTTGGTCATCTTTAGCCGCGTTAAAAATTTAAGCGCACAAACGGCAATTCCCAGCCCTAGGGCGATTGCTCACCAACACCGAGTGCGTCAAGCTAGCGGCATACAAAAACGAAACCTTCGCCTAGTACAGATGGAGCGACCTATTTGAAAGCTGAAAACCCAAACCTTTGGAACGCCGATCTAGCCCCCACCACACCCGAGCAACGCACTTGGCGCTGGTATCACTTTGCGGCACTTTGGGTGGGTATGGTGATGTGCATTCCGGCCTACACCTTGGCCGCCAGCCTGATTGACGGTGGGATGTCGGCGATGCAGGCGGTTACCACGGTGTTTTTAGCCAACGCCATTGTTTTAATACCGATGCTATTGATTGGCCACGCGGGCACCAAATATGGCATCCCATACGCTGTTTTGGCGCGTGCGTCCTTTGGCACTGCGGGTGCAAAACTACCCGCGGTGATGCGTGCAATCGTCGCGTGCGGCTGGTATGGCATTCAAACTTGGTTTGGTGGGCAGATCATTTACACCCTGGTGGGCGTGATGCTTGGGCATCCGCTGGGTGGCGAAAATATTCCTGGACTCGGCATCAACGGCGCCCAGCTGATCTGCTTTTTGGCGTTTTGGGCGATTCAATTTTGGTATATTTTCCACGGTATGGAATCTATTCGTAAATTAGAAACCTACACAGCACCGTTAAAAATAATAATTTGTTTTGTTTTATTAGCTTGGGTTTATAACAAAGCGGGTGGCTTTGGCCCGATTTGGCATCAGCCCTCGAAATTTAATGAGGGTGGCGAAAAAGCCGGGCAATTTTGGCAGTTCTTTTGGCCTTCGCTGACTGCGATGGTAGGTTTTTGGGCGACATTGGCGCTCAACATTCCAGATTTCACGCGTTTTGCCAAGTCACAAAAGGATCAAGTCTTAGGGCAAACCATTGGTTTGCCGGTGCCCATGGCGTTATTGGCCACGTTGGCAGTAATTGTAACCTCGGCAACCGTAGTTATGTACGGCAAGGCCATTTGGGATCCGGTTGATCTGGCGAGCAGAATGACCGGTATCGCGGTCTTGATCGCACTGATTATTCTGCTTATTGACACGGTAAGCGTCAATTTAGCAGCAAATCTAGTCGGCCCGGCGTATGATTTTTCTGCGCTAAACCCAAAATTAATTTCATATAAAACGGGTGGTTACATCACTGCATTCATCGCCATTGCAATGATGCCGTGGAAAATTCTGGCAACTACTCAAGGCTATATTTTTATATGGCTAGTGGGTTACTCGGCCCTGCTTGGACCCATCGCTGGCATATTAATTGTCGACTATTATTTAATACGTCGCACCCGGCTAGACGTAGATCAACTGTATCAAGAAAAAGGCAAATACTCCTATCGCAATGGTTGGAATATCGCCGCCATTATTGCATTTGTAATCGGGGTCGCACCGAATGTGCCAGGCTTTTTAAATGCGGCTTTCCCGAATACATTTGCTGATGTGTCCATTATATTTAAGACGACTTACACCTATGCTTGGTTTGTAGGTTTGGCTTTGGCAAGCCTGATCTATTTGGGCTTGATGAAGCTTAATTCTGGTTCGCAAGCGAATATCTAACGTACACTCTAAATTTTCCAGTCAGGAGACATCGCATGGGCTTATTGATTCAAGGCGGCACCGTCGTCAACGCTGATCGCGAGTTTCGCGCCGATGTGTATTGTGAAGACGGCAAAATTATTGCCGTTGGTGTCGATCTGGCGCCGCCACCGGACTGCGAATTGATCGATGCGACTGGGCAGTACGTGATTCCAGGCGGTATTGATCCGCACACGCACATGCAATTGCCGTTTATGGGCACGGTAACCGCTGACGATTTTTACACCGGCACGGCAGCGGCGCTAGCGGGCGGCACGACCTGCATTATTGATTTTGTTATTCCCAACCCGCAGCAGTCTTTGCTAGAGGCCTATCAAAATTGGCGCGGTTGGGCGGAAAAGTCGGCCTGTGATTACAGCTTTCATGTCGCGGTTACTTGGTGGGACGATTCGGTGCATCGCGATATGGGCACCTTGGTTACGCAGTTTGGCGTCAATAGTTTTAAGCACTTTATGGCTTATAAAAACGCGATCATGGCGGACGACGAAATCATGGTTAAAAGTTTTAGCCGCGCGCTTGAGCTGGGTGCCATTCCGACGGTACACGCGGAAAACGGTGAGTTGGTTTATAGCCTGCAGCAAAAACTGCTCAGTCTAGGCATGACCGGGCCTGCGGCACATCCGCTGTCGCGTCCGCCAGTGGTTGAGGCGGAGGCGGCAAACCGTGCGATCGCCATTGCCGAGGTATTAAAAACGCCGATCTATATTGTGCACGTGTCGTGCTCGGAATCTTTAGGCGCGATCACACGCGCACGCAGCAATGGCCAGCGGGTTTACGGTGAAGTGCTAGCCGGGCATTTAACGATTGACGACAGCGTGTATAGCAATCCAGATTTTGATTTCGCCGCAGGCCACGTGATGAGCCCGCCATTTCGCGATAAGACCCACCAATCCGCACTTTGGCACGGCTTACAAAGCGGCAATTTGCAAACCACGGCCACGGACCACTGCACCTTTTGCGACACGCAAAAAGCCGCGGGTAAAGATGATTTCACCAAAATCCCGAATGGCTGCGGCGGCGTGGAAGACCGTATGGCCATAGTTTGGGAGGGTGGCGTCAACAGCGGTAAATTAACGCGCTCGGAATTCGTCAAAGTGACCTCGACCAACGCCGCACAGATTTTTAATATCTATCCGCGCAAAGGTTTGATTTCAGTGGGCAGCGATGCGGACTTGGTGGTTTGGGATCCGCAATCTTCGCGCACCATTTCGGCGAAAACGCAGTTTGCTAAGGGCGGCTTTAACGTCTTTGAAGGCCGTACCGTGCGCGGCAATCCCAGCCACACCATCGCGGCTGGCAAAGTGGTGTTTAAATTGGGCGAATTGCATGCGGTGGTTGGCGCTGGGCGGCATGTGGATCGGCCCGCTTTTATTTAACGCGCGTCAATTAACAAATAAAGATTTTCTTGGGATCGACACCATGCAAGACTATTGCCTAATTTACCCCATGTTTACGATGGTGCTATTGACCTTCGTTATATTAATACTGATGTTTCGCACGCGAACCCGATCCGTGGCAAGTGGCGCAGTAAAGGCGTCATACTACAAAACCTATCAGGGTGACGCTGAGCCTGAAGCCGCACAAAAGCTAACGCGGCATTTTTCAAATTTGTTCGAAGCGCCAACGCTTTATTATGTAGCTTGCTTGGCCGGCTTGACCATGCATGTCAACGATTTAGCTTTTTTGATTTTAGCCTGGGCCTACGTTTTAGCGCGCGTAATCCATGCCTATATTCATTTGGGCAAAAATAAAATCTATCCGCGTATCTATGCATATTTTTCAAGCTGGCTTATCTTGCTCGCCATGTGGGCGTATTTGGCGTTACGAGCCGGCGTCGTTATTTAAATTAACGCGCGAAGCATTCCCTTTGCCTTAGCGCGCGTTTCCAATAATTCTTTGTTGGCGTCGCTATCCATCACAATGCCCGCACCAGCGCGAAAATAGAGCGTGTTATCGACACGTGCAAAGGTGCGGATTAAAATATTAAAATCCATATCGCCATTGCAGCTGATATAGCCGAGCGCGCCGGTATATGGCCCGCGTCCGGTTTGTTCTAGTTCCGCAATAATTTCCATGCAGCGCACTTTTGGGCAGCCGGTAATCGTGCCGCCGGGAAATACCGCCTTTAGTAGTTCAATCGGGCCGACATCAGCGCGCAATTCCCCCGCCACATTTGAAACAATGTGATGCACGTGCGCATAGCTTTCAACTGTCAGCAATTCATCCACGACGATTGAACCGGCGACACAAACGCGGCCTAAATCGTTGCGTTCAAGGTCAATCAACATAATGTGCTCGGCACGTTCTTTAATATCGCCGACAAAGGCAGCTTTTTCCTGATCGTTGAGCGGCAAGTCGCCGATTTTTCGTGCGCGCGTACCGGCGATTGGGCGGGTTTGTACCCAACCGTTTTGCGATTGCACCAAGCGTTCGGGGGACGAGCTAATGATCGCAAACTTATCAAACTGCGCCAACGCAGCAAACGGCGCTGGGTTTGCCGCACACAAGTTTGCATAAATCTGCGCATTACTAATTGGCTGATCCAATTGCGCCTGCCAGCCGCGTGAAACATTTGCCTGAAAAGTATCGCCAGCCTCCAGATAGCTGTGCACCCGCGCAACACCGTCTAAAAACCGCTGCGGCGCGTCTTCAGTAATTTTTGCCGCCATCGGCGCGCTGTTGATCGCAGTTAGGTTAAGCGTCAGGTCGTGCTTAACGGCGTAAAGCAAGGCGTCAAAACCCGGCTCAAAAATGAGCAACGCAATCCCAGAGTGGCGATTTATCGCAATAACGCCGGGCGCGCGCAGTGCAAACGCACGTGGGAACTCAAAATGGGTGGCGGGAAGTACCAGCGTGGGCTCAATTTCATCACTCAGCTCGTACCCTAAATAAACCACCCAGCCACCGAGAAAAGGCGGCGCATTTTCAACGGGTGATGTTTCGGGCTGGGCCATTCCGGAAACGCAAGACGCAAGCTCTGAAAAAAAAGCGCCTTCCATTTTGCGATTCGCCACGATCTGCTCGCCATTGGCGATGCTGAGCAAATCCCATTGGGCATGCGCCTTCACTTCGCCAGGATTTTGCGACTCAGGCTGCCCAAGCGACTGAAACAGCGCTGGGTAACGTTTCGGATTGTGCTGCGCAAGCGCTAATAAATCGGGGCGCTTATTTAAGGTGATGACCTGCAAACTGCTTTCCTCGGTTTGTAAGTTGACTTCCATGGGCGTGCTTTAAAAGCAACAAAAAGGTTTGTCTTAAAAAATGCCTGCCTCTAAGCCAGCGGCTATTGTTTGCGCCAGTTCGACTGCGGGCGCGATCTGCATTTCAGACAGCACCTTACTTGCCTGAATTGCATCCGGGCTTTGCGCATGCGTGATGACTATCAACGTTTCTGCCACTTTTTTTAGCCGCAATCCCATAGCGATACGTTCAATTTGCCGCATTGCACCCGCGCCATCGCTTCCCGCTGCGATCACGCACGCATAGGACTTGCCGTTGATTTTACCGAGCAGCGGATAATAGTTCAGATCGAAAAACTCTTTCATGCTGCCCGTCATCGACGCCAAGTTTTCTGGGCATGCGAAAATCAAGGCATCTGCCTCTATAACGTCGGATGCATCGGCATCGGCAGCAGCTAAGACAATGACCTCGATGTCGTATTCGCTAGCCGCTTGCACCATGGCGCTAACCAACGCACGAATGGCACCGGTACGACTATGCCAGATGATGCAAAGACTAGGTTTACGCACTGATTGACGGATTGCCAAGGCTACGCGCAAACCAGGCCTGCCATGGCGCAGGACACGCACTTTTGATGCGCATCGCCGCCGTATGATCAGGCACCGTGGCAAATAGTGCGCCACCACTACCGGTTAGCCGCGCGTTACCGGCTTGTGCAATGAGCCATTGATGCGCACTTGCAATTTCGGGATAGCGCGCCAGCACCAAAGGCTCGAACACATTGCAAGTCGCGATTCCCGCCTGCACTTGTTCAATACTGATCGGCGCACAATCCCGCTGGAGCGTTGGCGCTGAAAACAGCTCAGCCGTGGCGCAATGCTGGCCGGTGTGCACAATCACGTAGTGGCTGGGTGCCAGCGCAATCGGCATGAGTAATTCTCCGATGCCTTGCGCCCATTGATCGCCACCCTTAAGAAAAAATGGCACGTCCGCGCCCAGTTTCAAGGCAAGTGCAGCAAGCTCAATCGCGCTGAGCTTTAACTGCCAAAGTTGATTTAGCCCAAGTAATACGCCTGCGGCGTCGCTGCTGCCACCGCCCATACCTGCGCCGAGGGGGATTTTTTTATAAAGCGCAATGTCGACACCGCCCGGATATTGCGTGTGGGCTTTTACAAGCTGCGCTGCACGCACACACAAATCAGCTTCGGCGCTGACATCGCTCGGGCCTATGCGACGGGTAATTTCGCTGGACGACAAAAGCGTCAATGCCAACTCATCATACAAATTGATCGCTCGAAACACCGTTTGCAGCGTGTGATAGCCATCGCTACGGCGGCCGGTAATGTGCAAAAACGTGTTTAGTTTAGCGGGCACCCGCAAATTGATGGCGACCGGCACAGGCTATTTCGCGCCTTCAATAACGATCTCAACTCGACGATTTTTGGCGCGGCCACTGTCGGTATCGTTGCTGGTTATCGGCTGTGCTTCGCCCAAGCCGACTACTTTGAGTCTTGCGCCATCAACCGCTAGCTTTATCAGGGTTTCCCGAACGCTTTCCGCGCGCTTTTGCGATATTTTTTGATTCGCAGCAGCTGCACCCCGGCTATCGCTGTGACCTTCAATACTGACGGGCAAATTCGGATAGCGCGCTAAAAATTTGATTGCAGGTTGCAAATTAACTTTGCCCGCATTGCTTAACGTGCCTTGGTTTGAGGCAAAAAAGGCATCGCCTAAAATAAGTGATTTGCCACGCGCCGTAGTTTGCTCACGTAAACCGGCAACTTGGCGCTCTAAGGACTCTACTTGATCGCCACGCAGCGCCGCTTCAGCTTGTGCCAACTTCGTTTCGCGCGCTTGCGCGGCGGCTAGTTCACGCGCGATGCTGGCTTCCTTCAGCGCCAATTGCGTCAATTGTTCTTGGCGAAGGCTCTCGATTTCAGCAGCATCACTTTGCGCCTGCGCCAGCGCACGCGCGTCATTTAGCGCACGTTCGGCGCTTTCGGCTTGTAAAATGTTTTGAAATCTAAGCTGCTCAGCTTCGCGCTGTGCAGCCTCGGCCTGCAAACGGGCGGCAGCCAGTTCTAGATCACGCTTTTCTAACTGCAATGCCTGCAAGCGCGACTGATCCTTGGCCAAGGCCACACTGGCTTGAAATATCGAAATTTTGCGCTCGACGATATAAGCCAATTGTTCGCGCTCAGCCGTAGTTTTCACTTCTTTCCAACGCACCAAGGCGTTATCCACATCCGCCGCAAGCAGCGGCGCAAGCGCGCGATCAGTTTGCCCCATGGCGTTGGTCTCAGTACCGCTGCCCGCATCAAGCCACTGCGAGCTCAAACGTTCAAAGTCTAAATCTCGGCCGGTGGTGGCGCATGCACTCAAGCTTAAACAGAGCGTCAAAATAGCGGCTTTTCGGGATAAGCGATTGGTTTGAGGGGAAAAAGCCATTATCGTGTCTTCCTAGATGCTTCTTGGACTTGCTCGCGCAGCTGCTGATTTTCTGCCTCACGCGCCTGCACGTCACTGCGCGCCTGCGCCGCTCGTGCTTTGACCCGCGCCAATTCGGCATGAATTTCGGCGCGCTCGCTCAATTGCTTGGCGGCGTCATACTTGCCGGATTGATCCGCTTCGGTAGCCGCCGTCATCGCCGTAAGCGCAAAACGCCACTCCAAAGGTGCGTCGCGTTCCGCGCTAGCGGTACGCGCCTGTTCAATCGCAAGCGCCGCCTTGGCAAGCTCTGAGCTCGGCCGCGGCGCGGTTGCGCAGCCTGCAAACAATAGTATTGCGCCAATAACAGGGGGCCACGAATACGCAAAACGCTGCAAATTTGATCTAAGATGCTGCATAGTTAGAAAAGTCCAGAAACGGATGTGCTGATTGTGAGCAGTTGTGCTCATGGCTGGCAACCACAACGCGAAAACAGATCACGGAGTCCACAGGTGGATATTGGCTACTTTTTGAAATTGATGACGGAAAAGAACGCTTCCGACATGTTTTTGACCACTGGCGCCCCGGTCAACATAAAAGTCGAAGGTAAACTTTATCCACTAGGCAATACCGGCCTGCCGCCGGGCATGGTGAAAAAAATTGCTTATTCCTTGATGGACGAAGGCGACGTGCCGCGTTTTGAGAAGCATTTAGAGCTCAACATGGCAATCGCCGTAAAAGACGCCGGGCGCTTTCGCATCAACGTTTTTAAGCAGCGCGGCGAAGTCGGCATGGTGATCCGCGCAATCAAAAGTGAAATCCCCGGCTTTGAAGCGCTTAAATTGCCGCCGGTATTGCGCGAGCTTGTGATGGAGCAGCGCGGGCTAATCTTGATGGTAGGTGCTACCGGTTCCGGCAAGAGTTCGTCCTTGGCAGCAATGTTGGACTATCGCAATGTGAATGCCGCTGGTCACATTTTGACGATTGAAGATCCGATCGAGTTTCTGCATAAACATAAAAAATCAATCGTCAACCAACGTGAAGTGGGCCTTGATACGCATACCTATGCCGAAGCGCTCAAAAATGCGATGCGCGAAGCGCCCGATGTCATCATGATCGGCGAAATTCGCGACACTGAAACCATGGAAAGCGCGATCGCCTTCTCCGAAACCGGGCATTTGTGCTTGTCCACACTGCACTCGAATAATGCCGATCAAACGATGGAGCGGATTTTAAACTTCTTCCCGGAACCGGCGCATAAAAACGTGCTGATGAATCTGTCGCTAAACCTGCGCGCCATTGTTTCGCAGCGCTTGGTGATTGGTAAAGATGGGCGGCGTTTGCCTGCGGTTGAAGTGCTGCTCAACACGCCCTTCATTCGTGATTTGATCCGTCGTGGCAATATCCATGAGCTTAAAGAAGCGATGGAGCGCTCATTGTCAGAAGGCATGCAAACCTTTGATCAGTCGCTGTTTTTGCTGTATCGCGAAGGCCGCATTGAGTTGGAAGAAGCGCTCAAAAAAGCCGATTCACGCGATGGTTTAGCGCTGAAGATCCGCATGAATGAGGGCGTGCCTGAAGGGGCAAGCGCGGAAGCGCATGATCCGTATTTTTCTTGAGCGGATTTTGGGGGGTAGCGCGCTATTCCCGCCAAGCACGCGCGCCTAAGAAAATAAGGCGCAGCTGGCGCACAAAGCGTTCCACCCACTCGGTTTCGAGCTTCGGTTGATTTTTCGGCAAATCTAATAGCTCACTCGCGGCAAACATCATGGTTCCAACCACCAGCGTGCAGGTCATCTCCAGCGCCTGACTGGACAGCCCCGGCATTAAGCCTGCTTGACGCGAATCCAAGGCCATCTCGTGACTGAAGTGCAATTCTTCACGCCGCACCGCCGCCCGTAAAATCGGCGAACCGCCGCTTCGCTCAGTGACGACAAACAAGAAATGCGCGCGGTGCTCTTCGATAAATTGCCGGTAAATTTTGACCGAGGTTTTTAGCATCGCGGTCGGCGGCAAGCCGGTGCGGCGCACGTCGCGCAATAATCGGCGCAGCATGACGCCGCTTTCTTCCACGAGCGCCAAACCCAGCTCGTCAACATTGGCAAAATGTCGATAAAACGTTGCTGGCACCACGCCAGCGCGGGCCGTGATCTCGCGTAAGCTCAACGCGCCAAAACCACGGCCCTCAGCCATTAAATCCAGCGCAGCGGCCAGCAAAGCCGAACGCGTGCGCAATTTTCGCTCATTGCGATTGAGCAGCGGGATCGATTCTGGCGATGGTGCGGTATTCGACAAGACTGGCTCTTTAGTGACTAAACAGATGCCGGAGTATAGATCGTGGGCTAGCTTTGTAATGGGTTTGTCATCGAACTGGGTGCGAGTCAAACTGATGTTTTCGGCGCAGCGCTGAAAGAAACTGTTCGTGCTGAGCTCGTCGAAGCATGCAGCCGCACGCTGCGTGATGCGCAAAGTACTGCGCCTGCGGCAGTATTTGTGCGGCCCTGCCCTTCGATACTTCGACATGGCTCAGTATCAGGGCGAACGGTTCTATTGAGATTTGCTTCGAAAACAACTCATACACCACATCAGTATGACTCGCACCCCGAATCGCTTTTCGAACAAGGCCATCGGCTCTACTCAAAGTTAATGCGACCTTGCTCCCCCGGCACCGTAGGTTGACACCCCCTCAACTATCCAGTAAACATATGTTCACTCAAAGAGCGGGTGTACCCAATGTCTACTGCAACGATTACAAGTTTTTTAGGATCAAGCTGGTTACGGCCATTCAATGATCCAGCGCTAGTTCAAGGCACCGCACGCGCGATCAACCCGCTGCACAAAGCAAATGGCATCGGCGCTCGAGTAATTGAGGTCATCGCTGAAACCGCCGACAGCAAGACTTTCGTTTTGCAGACCAATCAACGCTGGCCCGGCACGCGCTGGCCTGGGCATCAAGCTGGGCAGCACACTATGCTCACCGTCACCATTGACGGCCGTCAGCTTTCGCGCACTTTCAGCATCAGCACACTTAGCCGCGCCAATGGCCGCATTGCCATTACTGTCAAGCGCGCGCGCAGCAATGGCAAACGCATCAGCGTCAGCAACTGGATGTTTGATCGCTTATCGGCAGGCCAAATCGTACAGCTGAGCGCGCCGACCGGTGATTTTTTCCTGCAAAATCAAGTCGCGTCAAAATTATTGCTGCTCAGCGCAGGCAGCGGCATTACGCCCGTCATGGCGATCTTGCGCCAGCTGGAAACTTTAGCGCGTACCGATATCGCAATTACCTTTCTACATATTTGCCGCAGCGAATCGGATTTTATTTTTGCCGCAGAACTGCGCGCCCTAGCTGCACGCTGGCCTGCACTGCGCTTAGTCGTGCATTTTTCCGGCACGACTGGGCGTTTTGTGCCCGCGCAGCTGGCAGAACTGGTGCCTGAGTTAAGTCAGCATGAGGTGTATTTGTGTGGCCCAACTGCGTTTGCCAGCAGCACAAACGCCGCCCTGCGCAATGGCGGCGTACGCACCATTCATCAGGAAAGCTTTGGTGGCTTCAATGCTAGCGAACAAGGAAGCGAGGCAGATACAGCAAGCCAACAGCACGCTGTATTGCTCGAAAATAATAAACAGTCGTTCACTGCATCCACGCAAACCAATTTATTGGCAGCCATGGAAAACGCGGGACTGAACCCGGCGTTCGGCTGCCGCATTGGCATTTGCAAAACCTGCCAATGCCTCAAGCGCTCTGGCGTTATCAAAAATTTGCGCACCGGCGAAATCAGCGATGCCCCGAATGAGCTGATTCAGCTCTGTGTGTCGGCCGCGCGCTCCCCCCTTGAACTGGCAATTTAGCCCAAACCCCCTTTAAATAAGAGCTTCCATCATGGCAAAGACTCATTTAACAACCGAACAATTGAACGCCTTTGGCGCTGAGCTTGATCAATTACGCAAGGACGTTGCCGCCGATCTGGGCGAACGCGACGCTCAGCACGTGCGAAAAATGCTGCAGGCCTCGCGCCTGAGCGCAGCGGCGGGCCGCGCACTGCTGATGTTTGGCTTTGATCCCTTCACCTGGGTGCTCGGTGTAGTGGCGCTGGCGAAAGCGAAAATTTTAGAAAACATGGAAGTCGGGCACAATGTTTTGCACGGCCAATATGACTGGATGAACGATCCGCAGTTCAACTCCAAAACCTATGAGTGGGACATTGTTTGCCACTCAGAAAACTGGAAGCAAACCCATAATGTTGAGCACCACAGCCATACCAATGTGTTGGGCCTGGACGATGACTATGGCTATGGTCTGTTGCGACTTACGCCCGAACAGCGCTGGCGCCCAATGAACCTATTTCAACCGATCTGGTGCTTTCTGCTAATGGTGTATTTCCAGTGGGGCGTGGCGATCCAAGACATAAAGCTGGGGCGTTTTTTCAAAGGCCGCATGACGGGCCGCGAATTACGCGAACGCGCCCAACCGTTCCTAAAAAAATCGTCGCGGCAGGTTTTTAAGGACTATGTGCTGTTTCCAGTAATCGGCTTCTTCAACTGGCCGCGCATTCTGCTGGGTAATATCGCCGCCAATATCATTCGCAATATCTGGACCAACGTCATTATTTTTTGCGGCCATTTCACCGAGCACGCGCAGGTTTACACCAAAGCCGAAGTCGAGCACGAATCCCGTGGCGCTTGGTATTTGCGACAAATGCAGGGCTCCAGCAATTTGTTGGGCAGCCGCTATTTTTACCTAATGACCGGGCATTTGAGCCACCAGATCGAGCACCATTTGTTCCCCGACATCCCAGCCCCACGCTATAT
>Ga0105044_10009245_pt1 | contig 13498 bp, 11 predicted proteins | sample MAT01_FD_78092 | JGI IMG/M metagenome (GOLD analysis project Ga0105044, IMG submission 78092) | Freshwater microbial communities from Lake Fryxell liftoff mats and glacier meltwater in Antarctica - MAT-01 | ecosystem: Environmental > Aquatic > Freshwater > Ice > Liftoff microbial mat | place...
CCGCCATCATCCTCGCTCGCGCCGGGAGCAGGGGCGTCCCGGGGAAGAATGTCGCGCTCGTCGCGGGGCGGCCGTGCATCGCGTGGACCATCGAGCACGCGCAGCAGAGCCGCGAGGTCTCGGCCGTTGCTGTTTCGAGCGATGATCCCAGGGCCCTGGAGGTCGCGGCGTCGATGGGCGCGCGCGTGATCGAGCGCCCGCTCACCCTCGCGAACGACACGGCCCGCATCGATGACGCGGCACGCCACGCTTCGGGCGTGCTCGGTCTTCGCGACGACTCGCACGTTGCGATCCTCTACGCCAACGTTCCGGTCCGGCCCAACGATCTCACCGACCGCGCGCTCTCGCTCCTGGCTTCCAGCGGATGCGACAGCGTGCAGAGCTACGTGCGATGTGGCAAACATCATCCGTGGTGGACCGCACGCGTCGGCGATGACGGCCGCGTGGCTCCGTGGGAGGGGAACGTTCTGAATCACGGCGTTTTCCGGCGTCAGGACCTGCCGCCAGCCTTTGTGCCCGATGGCGGCACGATGGCGCTGCGAGTCCCGGCGCTGATGCTCCGCGTGCCGGGCAGCGGCGAAGGGCCGCACGCCTTCTTCGGGCGCGACCGGCGCGGCATCGAGACCGCCGATGGTGCGGTTGTTGACATCGACACACGCGTGGACCTGCTCGTCGCGGACGTGCTGCTCCGCGAGCGTGCCACTTTGAACCCGCACACTTCCTGAGGTATGACCCATGCGCATCGGCGTCCGAGAGATCAATGACAAGCAGCAGCCGTACCTCATCGCCGAGCTTGGCGTAAATCACGACGGCTCTCTCGACCGCGCTCTTGAGCTCACGCGGCTCGCTGCGGAGGCAGGTGCGGACGCGGTGAAGCTCCAGTACTTCGAGGCCCATCGCCTGATGAGCGGCAGCGCACGGCTCACGAACTATCAGAAGGCGGCCGGCGAGATCGGTGCGTTCGACATGCTGCGCCGGCTTGAGATGCCCATCGAGGCGATGGCGAAGGTCGCTCAGCTCGCGCACGAGCTGGGTCTGCACGCGATTGTCACGGTCTTCAGCCCCGAACTTGTGGAGATTGCCGACCGTTTGCCCTGGGACGCGTACAAGACGGCCAGCCCTGACATTATCAACAAGCCGCTGATTGATGCGCTGGGCAGGACGGGCCGGCCCGTCATCATCTCCACCGGCGCGAGCACCATGCAGGAAGTCTCGCGCGCGCTCACTTGGATGGATGGGTGGCAGGATCGCGTGGCACTCCTCCAGTGCGTCAGTTCATATCCCACGCCCGCAGAGTTCTCCGAGCTTGGCGGGATCCACGCGCTCGCGAAGATCTTCAGTGGCCAGGTGGGGTACAGCGACCACACGACCGGCGTCTACATGGGAGCCGCGGCGGTGGGTTGCGGCGCAACGATCCTCGAGAAGCACCTGACCTACGACCGCGCGGCCAAGGGCCCCGATCACGCCGCGAGCCTTGAGCACAAGCAGCTTCGACTCTATAAGACGCTCGCGCGCCAAGCGCACGCCTACTGGCGTCCGGGCATGCTCGGCATCTCCTTCAGCGCAAGTGATCAGGCGGGGCGCGAGGAGCTGCAGAGCATCGCGGACCAGCTCGAAGTCTCTGATAGAACCAAGCGCGTCCTCCCCATCGAGGCCGACGTGCGCCGCCACTCGCGGCAGTCGCTCTACCCCGCGCGAGCGCTCGTCGCGGGCCACATCCTGACCCATGAGGACCTCACGACCAAGCGCCCCGGGGTCTTCATCTCGCCCGAGCACATCGACGTGATCGTCGGGCGAACACTGGCCAACGACGTGGATCCGAGCACGGCGCTCCTCCCTGAGGACCTTGTGCCACGTCAGAAGAAGTAGGCCATCTCCGGCGGCGTTGCACCCGGCCGCCAACGATGCTCACGATGCAGCACCTGCTACGAGCACGTCTCCGCCGCATCGCCCTCGCGGCGGTGGCCATAGCGCTGTGCATACTGAACACCGAGGTTGCGCACGCGTGGGATGATCCCGAGGAGTTTGGGCCCGTGCTCAAAGAGCAGATCCTCGCGCAGGTACAGGACCACATCGCTCGCCAGGTCTATGTCCACGGCGTTGAGTTCGGCGACTGGCCGCGCCATGTTGCTCGCTATGCCAACGCCATTGAAAACGCGCAGACTCCCGACGAGTTCGCACGCGCGCTGAACGAGGCCCTGGAGCGCTTCGGCATCAGCCACGCCAGCATCGTCCCGCCTCGCATGGCGCGCGACCTCGGCGGCGCGAGCACGAGCGAGATCGGCATCGGTGTCTCCCTCCGTCCCGCCAGCGGCGGCGGCCTGCGCGTCGTCGGTGTGCCAGATGACTCTGGTGCCAGGGGATTGCTCAATCCCGGCGATGTCATCCTCACCATCGATGGCAAGCGCGCCAAGAACGAGGCCGATCTCGCTGGCGAGGTCGATTCCATCGCGCTGGTCCGCGTCCGGCGCGTGAAGGGCGGCGCAACTGAGGAGGTTGGTGTCACGCGCAAGGCCCGCGCGCCAGAGTTCGCACCCGTTGGCTTCCGGCTCGTCGATGACGACGCGGCGTACCTCTCCATCGCCACATTCTCCGATGGCTACGACGAGGCCACCATCGCACAGCGCTTCGAGGAGATCAAGGGCCGCTCCTTCCTCGTGCTCGATCTTCGCGGCAACGGGGGCGGGCGCGTTACGAACTTCCTGCACCTGCTCACCTTCTTCTTCGAGCCCGGCACGCGCGTCGGGATCCCAGTCGGCAGCGAGGACGCGGCGAAGTTCGTGCTCTCAACCGGCCTGCCGCCGTCTGATGCCTTCCTCGTCGCGGCGTGGATGAAGGATGGGTACGTGGTCGAGGAGGATCGCTCCGCGCGCTTCGCGGGCGCCGTTGCCGTGCTGATCGATGGTGGATCCGCGAGCGCCAGCGAGTGCACCGCCTCGGCGCTGCGCGAGCTGCGCCGTGCGCCGCTGGTGGGCTCGCGCTCGTCGGGCGCGCTGCTGGTATCGCGGTTCTTTCCGCTGCCGGGCGGCTTTGCGATGCAGGCGCCGGTCATGGACTACATCACCGTGCGCGGATTCCGGCCCGAGGGTGTCGGGCTCGCGCCCGATATCACCGTGCGCTCCAAGGACCACGAAGAGGCGGTGCGGATCGCGATCAAGCACCTGCGGGGCCAGTCGCCATAGAACGCGAAACGAGCTTCACGCCCCCGCGTTCCCAGGCGGCTTGATTCTGTCCAAACACCAACTATTGTTTGCACAACCAACGTCGGAACACGTCCAAACCCGCTTCCGCCAGCTCTTTTCCGCCACTGTTTAAGAAGGATGATCTCGCCCGGTGCCCAAACGCGCCCGCAACACGTCCGAACCTTCCTACCCGGCCCTCTCGCCGCTGGCTCGCGCCATCGGCAAGCGCCAGCCCTTCGATTCGCCCGCGGTTGAGGCGTTCCTTAGCGTGATGCGCACCGCCTCGTGGCTCGGCGCTCCGGTGGAGCGGCTGCTGAAGGGGCACGACCTCTCGGCGGCGACGTACAACCTGCTGCGCATCCTGCGCGGCGCTGCGGCGGCGGGGCTCGAGCACGGGCGCGCGTGCCACGAGATCGGCGAGCACATGGTGGCGCAGGTGCCCGACGTCACACGGCTGGTCGATCGTCTCGAGAAGGCTGGGCTGGTCGAGCGAACACGCTGCGAGCTGGACCGCCGCGTTGTCTACGTGCGCATCACCCGCGCGGGGCTGGAGCTGCTCGCAACGATCGACGCTCCGCTGCTTGCGCTCCACGCGACCCAGCTCGGCCACATGAAGCCCTCCGAGATCTCGCAGCTCTGCGAACTGCTCGAGCGTGTGCGAGCGTCGAACGCGACCAGGTCTTCCGCGACCACCACTTGATCGAATCAGCGAGGCACACAGTCGCTCATTCAAAGGAACCAACCATGCCCCAGACCACCATCGCCGTCGTCTATCACAGCGGGTTCGGCCACACCAAGGCCGTCGCGGAGCACATCCTGAAGGGCGCATCGAGCGTCGCGGGTGCGAGCGCGGTCCTCATCAGCGTGGACGAGTTGCCCGCACCCAACGCCGACCGCTCGATGGGCGGGCGCTGGAACGAGCTTGCAACGGCAGACGCCATCATCATGGGCTGCCCGACGTACATGGGCGATGTCTCATGGAAGTTCAAGCAGTTCATGGAGTATTCCTCGAGCATCTGGTTCCAACAGGGCTGGAAGGACAAGATCGCCGCGGGCTTCACGAACTCCGGCTCGCCCTCGGGCGACAAGCTCCAGACGCTCTCGACAATCGCGATCTTCGCGGCCCAGCACTCGATGGTCTGGGTCGGCAACGGGATCATGTCCAAGGGTCAGGCACCGACCGATCTCAACCGCCTGGGCAGCTTCTTGGGTGTGATGGCCCAGTCTGACAACGGCCCCGCCGACGTCACTCCACCCAGCGGCGACCGCCAGACCGCTGAACTCTTCGGCGCACGAGTGGCGCAGTCCGCGCTGCGCTGGAACAAGGGAAAGTAAGTCCAAGCGAAGCCGGTGTAAGAAATCGCATCGCGCGGCAGCCTGCGAGCGAGATGGATCGCGCCTCAGGGTGCGGGCCTGCGCGCGGGTTTCGTGGCGTCGTGGCCCGGCTTGACCTCCGTGATGGTGGAGGCGGTGTTGCTCGCGCCGCCCGTGCCGGCGCTGACGCGTGGTGTCGCGGCACCCGGCTGGCGGAACTTCGCGTGGATCAGGCCCTTGGCCTCGCCAGCGAGCGCGAATGAGCCCGTCACGACGATGAGATCATCGCGCCCGACGGCCCGTGCCGCGATGTTGATAGCCTCGCGCACGTTGGGGGCCACCTGCGTCATCTTGGGCGAGAGCTCCGCGAACTTGCGTTGCAGTTCCTTGGGCTCCATTGCGCGCGCCGAGCCCTCGGCTCGCGTGAAGATCAGCTTGTCAGCACCCATCGAGAGGCTGGTGAGCATGCCCGCGACGTCCTTGTCGGAAGCGCAGCCGAAGACGACCACCAGCGAGTCGTACCGGACCTGAGCGCCGAGCGCTCTGACCAAGCCCGCGATCGACTCGGGATTGTGGGCACCATCAATCACGATGCGCGGATCGCGCAGCACCATTTCAAGGCGGCCGTGGTTGGGCGTCTGCGACAATCCGGAGGCGACCTTCCCCTCGGGAGTCTCGATGCCGCGGCCGCGAAGCTGATCAAGGATCGCGAGCGCGAGGCCACAGTTGAGTGCCTGGTGCTCGCCCTTCAGCGGCACCGGTAGGTGCTCAAACTGGCTGCGCGGCGTGTTGAGGCAGACACGCGCGTGCGGACCAAGCTCGGGCGAAGCCTCGAAGCGCGATGAGAATTCGAGATCCTGCCCCACCACCAGCAGCGGCGAGCCCACCTGCTCGGCAACTTCTTTGAAGACGGCAAGGACCGACGCGGGCTGCGGGATCGTGACCGTCGGCACGCCCCGCTTCATGATGCCAGCCTTCTCGCGCGCAATCTTCTCGACCGTGTTTCCAAGCACCTGCGTGTGCTCGAGCTGGATCGCCGCGATGGCGCAGACCTCGGGACTGAGGACATTGGTCGCGTCGACACGCCCACCGAGCCCAACCTCGACCACCGCGACATCGACCGCCTGGTCGGCAAAGTGCTGGAAGGCCATCGCCGTCATCAGTTCAAAGTGTGTCGCTTCGCCGTGCGTCTTGGCGATCGTGTGTGCCGCGCGGGCCGCGATCACGAGCAAGCGGCAGAAGTCCGCCTCGCCGATCATGGACTGCCCGATCCGGATCCGCTCGCGAATGTCCACGAGGTGCGGGCTGGTGTAGAGGCCAACGGTGTAGCCGCAGGCCTGCAGGCAGGACGACGTCATCTCGCAGACGCTTCCCTTGCCCTTGCTCCCCGCGACATGCACCGACTTAAAGCTCGAATGCGGATTGCCCATCGCGGCCACGAGCGCCGCCATGCGCGCCAGGCTGAAGATCGCCTTCCCATCAAGCTGCTGCGGACGGAGCTGCTCGACATTGGTCCTCGTATCGAGGTACGCCAGCGCCTCTGCCATCGTGCCGAACTCGGTCGGCACGGGCTGGGGGCGGCTGGCTGCGCCGGTCGTGCTTGGCTTCGCGGTAGTGGCCGCCACGGGCTGAGCGCCGCGCGCTGTCGATCCTTCGGCAGTGCCCGCATCGCCCAAAGCCTCGGGCCTCTGTGAACGCGCTTCCTTGGCTGGTGGCGAACCCGGCGCGCGCTCCCCCTTGCCCTTCGCAGCGCTCTTGATTGGCTTTCTGGTGCTCTTGGCCATGCCCGATCCTGCCCCCTCTCGAGGTTTCAATCCGAATGCTACCACGAACCGCAAGATTGCCTAGACCGAGGTGCATCATTCGTTGTTGATTTACAACTATTCCGCAATCTCCACTCCGGCGGCGACACGCGCGAACGCCAGCCAGCGAGCTCCCGAGCTTTTCAACACCCCCACCTTCTGCCCAAGACCCAGGCTCGAGCCTCCTGATCAGCGATTGCGGTTTATCCGCGTCCCAGCACGTCTTCGCGCGTCATCGCGCGGCTGGCGCAGTCGAACGCGAGAACGTGATCGAGTCGGTCGAGGCTCGCTGGCCCCCAAGCTCGGTCACGAGCCGCGCGATCTGGCCCCGGTGGTAGGTGCTGTGATTGAAGACGTGCGTCAGGATGTCCGCGACGCGGCTGACATAGGCGGTGGCGTCGCTGGCGGTGTAGTGGATCTCACGAGCCAACTCCGCTTCCGTCAGGGCGCCCAGATACTGGGACCACTGAGCATCAACATCCAGCGCGATCTCCGCGATCTGCCGCGGCGACATCGGCGGGAACCAGTCTTTGATCGTGTCGTACGCGACGGCATTGACGCGCCAGAGCCAGACCTGCCGCGCGAGCAAGCAGTGTGGCAGCAGGCCAATCACGCGCTGGTAGCGATCGTCACCACGGTTGCCGGGCGGGATTGACTCAATCGACACCACCGCGCGCTCGTTCGCCCACGTCTCGTAGGCAAGAAGGCGGACATAGTGGTCAATCAACGGGTTGTTCTGTGTGTTCATGTTGGAATCTAGGCCTCGGTCACTGAGTCACTGCGTTTGGACATGCTGTTGGGCTGATCAGTGGCTGATAAAGCCTGATCATCGTCGAATCATCGCCTGATCACGCTCCGCGACCGATTGCGTCCTTCATCTGCTTCACAGCCTCGCGCAGCCCCACGAAGACGGCGCGGCCGACGATCGCGTGCCCGATGTGCAGCTCTTCAACGCCGGGGATCCGGGCAATCGGACCCACATTGGCGTAGTTGAGCGCGTGGCCCGCGTTGAATCGCATTCCCGCGCTGCGGATCCGCTGCCCGATCGAGGCAATCAGCGCACACTCGCTCGCGAGCGCGACGTTGCGCGGGTCGCCGCCGCACGCCGCGAAGAGTGCGGCATACGGACCCGTGTGCACCTCGCACACATCCATGCCAATCGCCGCCGCAGCGTCCACCTGCTTCTCCTGAGCATCAATAAAGGCCGAGACCACACACCCAGCGTCGTGCAGCCGCTGCACCACGCCTCGGAGCCGAGGCTGATTCCCCGCCACATCAAGGCCACCCTCGGTCGTCACCTCATGCCGCCCCTCGGGCACGAGCATGGAAGAGTGCGGCCGCAATCGGGCGGCCACCGCGACCATCTCGTCCGTCGCCGCCATCTCAAGATTGAACCGCACGCGCACGAAGGGCCGCAGGAGCTCCGCGTCGCGGTCCGTGATGTGGCGCCGATCCTCCCGCAGGTGGATCGTGATGCCATCGGCGCCTCCCAGCTCCGCCTCGTGCGCAGCACGAACCACGTCGGGCTCGCCATATGCCGCGACGTCCTGAGTCCCGCGGTACCGCGCCTGCCGGAGCGTCGCGACATGATCGATGTTGACAGAGAGGAGCGGCATGATCCACGAGGATACGGGCACCAAACGGCGGCAGGACACCTCACCGGACAATGCCCGAGCGAGATCGCTCGCTCATCGCCCGCTCAGACAGGCCGCCGGTCCGACTTCCATCTCGCCAGTGCATCCTCGAGCGCTCTGGCGGCGACGGGGCCGCCATCTTCACCCTTCATGCGCTCGCCGACCTCCGCGGCTCGACCAACGCAGGCCGGATCATCGACCACACGCCTGATTGCCTCGACCAGGCGCTGAGGTGTCAGGTCCTGAGCCGCGAGCGTCTGCGATACGCGCATCCGTTTGGCCCGCGCGGCGTTGTCGAACTGGTCATGCGCATGTGGCACGATCACGGTCGGACGCCCCGCACGCAGCCCCTGCGACGTTGTCCCGATGCCGCCATGGTGTACCGAGCACGCCGCCCGCGGCATCACGCTCGAAAAGGGCGCGTACCCAAAGACCTCAACTCCGGGCGGGAGATTGGTCGGAGCCGTCTCCGGGGCGCGTCCGACCAGCAACATTCCGCGCCGGCCCATGATCCTGCAAGCCTCCGCCGCGGCGTGATAGAAGCGCCCCGCCACATGCACCGCGGCCGTGCCAAGCGAGAAGAGGATCGGTGCCTCGCCCGAGCCAAGAAATCGCTCGACTTCGGCGGGCGGATGTTCCTGTTCCTGCGCCCGATCATGCCACGGCACGCCGGTGATCACAGAATCCTTAGGATCCGAGGCAAGCGGGCCGCGCATGATCGGCGACCAAAGCCCCAGTACTGCGGCACCAGCCCGAGCCTGTCCCGTGAAGAAGTCCCTGGATGCGGGCAAGCCCACCGACCCGCGGAACCTGTTGATCGTCGGATCCATTCGCATCCGGATCGCCAGCGGAATGAGCGCGCCCGTCAGACGGCTGAACCATCTCGGGGCAAACGTCGACATGAGCGGGTTGACAAGGATCGGGTCGCCAGTGCTCTGCCACATCATCGGCGCGAGCACGCCCGTCGCGCACGGCACATCGAGCCGCTCGCAGACCCATGGCACAGACAGACAAATGTGGTGGTGCAGCACCATGTCGATGCGCTCGCGACGGATCAGCCCCGGCAGCATCGCCAGCGTCGCGCGCATGTGCGGCATCATCAGCCGCTCCATCACAATGCCGGGCCCGCGCCAGTGGTGCATGACGTCGGGCATCGACGCGAGCTGGCGAAGATCAAAAGCCTCACCAATGGGCTGGAATCGGACATTCTCTTCCTCGACCACGCGCCGGTAATACTCATTCGCCGCGAGCAACACCTCGTGGCCACGCTGGGCCATCGACCGCGCAATCCCGAGAAAGGGATGGATGTCCCCGTGCGAACCCGCAGTTGTAATGAGGATCCGCATCCAGCCAAGCGTACGGCCCGAGGTTCAACTTGGAGGCCAAAGCAGGGAAATGAAACACAGGCTCGGTCTTCGCGGCCCGGGCGATGCCTACTTGTCCTTCTCCGCGAGCTTGTCGAAGAAGTACTTTTCCGCCGCTCGGTACCGGCCCATGGCCTCGGTCAGAACCTGTGTGGCCTCGCCGATGTCCTGGGCCGTCGGGTCGTTGGCCTGGCGGCGAGCGGTCGCGATATCGAGCGATTCCGCCGCCGCACGCACGTCCGAGGAGGCCTCGGCATACGAGCGTGTCGCGTCGTACAGAACCTGCACCTCGAGCTCCTTGGTCGAGGGTGCGTGGAGCAGTCGCCACGGCTGGCTCCGCACCTCGACGCTCGTGAGCTTGAGCTGGTCGGACATGATGCGCATGTTCGCGAGCGTGCGCCGGATGCTGGGCGTCTGTTCACCAAGCAGCGCGCTCAGGCGATTGATCGCCTCGGAGGCCGTCGCGAGCGACGTTCGCGCCTCGCGGAACGCGCCGCTCACGAGATCCATTAGCTCGGTATCAACGCGAGCCGCCGCGGACTTTGCGTTCAGGCTCGCCTCGTCGATGTTCACCAAAATCTGGTCGATGCGCTGGCGATTGTCGTCCACCGCCGCGCGAGCCGAAGTTACCACGCCCCGCGCCTCATCCACACCAAGGTCGATCTTCGCAAGGATCGGATCGACCTTCGCAGAGGCACTCTCGACATTGACCGCGATGGCATCGATGCGCTTGGACCATTCTGCCGCGCGGGCTCGAAGGTCCGCGATCAGCACTCGCGCTTCATCGATGCTGGTCTGAACACCTGGGCCGGACTTCTCCACCAGCGATTGCACTTCGGCCACGGTCTTATCGAGATTCGCAACCGCGTTGCGAAGCTGGTTGGCCTGATCGGGCCCGAAGCCCGCGTCCGCGAGAAACGCTGGCGGCGCGATCATTCCAGCGATGATCTCCGCCTCCTCGACCTGCGGCCCCACACCCTGGTGTGGCTGCTTGGACGCATCAATCGTCGCCGGATCGCCGATCGACGAGATGTTGATCGACGACAGCGACCCCAGCAGCGGCTTCTCGAGCGCGATTCGCGCGTTCTCAAAGATCGGAAGGTCGCCGCGTATCGCTATATCAACCAGCACCGCCGTCGGGAACTGCCGCGGCAGGTCGCTGGCCGTGCGGGCCAGCCCGTCAGTCTTCTCAAACCGCACGCGCTTGACCTTGCCAACCTCCTGCCCACCAAGAAGCACCGCCGAACCCTCACGCAGGCCCGCCGTGCCCTGATCCAGCCGGAATCGCACGGTGAAGTTCGTCCAGCCCGCCCCGCTCGCGCTGCCCCAGCCCGACAGCATGAAGCTGACCCAGACCCCAAGAAGGAGCCCGCCCACGACGAACCCGCCAGCCAAAATGTTGTTTCGAGAGGAGGCCATGGTTGGCTAGCGTAGCGAGTTTGAAAGCCCGCGACCGAGACCGACCCAAACACTCTCGCGGCGAGTTTCAACCACGCGTGGATCGGATGCTCGGCTCGCTCGCCAGCCGAACCTCGCCAAGAAGCTGCCGCTCCAAGAGACCCGTGTTGGCACGGGCCGTGATCGGTCCTTCGGCGTCTCCTCGCAGAAACTGGCGGATCAGCCGCCCGCGGTCGTCAAGCTCCCGGCCCTCCTCGTCGCTCGTCTTGCGGACCTTGTCAAACCAGTCTCGTGTCTCCACCGCGATCATGCGGCCGCCATCAAGCATCGCCATGCGATCCGCGATCGCAAACGCCGAGTCCATCTCGTGCGTCACCACAACGCTCGTGACGCCCAGCCGCTTGGAGAGCGAGATGATGAGCTGATCAATCTGTGCGCTCGTCACAGGATCCAACCCCGCCGAAGGCTCGTCATAGAAGAGAATCTCCGGATCGAGCGCGAGCGCGCGAGCCAGGCCCGCCCGCTTCTTCATGCCGCCGGAGATCTGCGAAGGATACTTGGACTCATGCTCCAGCAGGCCAACGAGCTCGAGCTTGATCCGCACCTGAATGTCGATCAGATTGGCGGGGAGGTCGGTGTGCTCCTGGATCGGGAGCGCCACGTTCTCGTAGAGCGTCATTGAGTTAAAGAGCGCGCCACTCTGAAACAAGATCCCGAATCGCTTTCGGACCTCATCGAGCGACTCTGTATCGCCCGTGCAGACGTCGCTGCCCAGGATCATGATCTTGCCGCGATCAGGCCGGAACGACCCGATCATGAGGCGAAGCAGAGTCGACTTGCCCGAGCCCGACCCACCCATGATCACCATCGTCTCGCCACGCCGCACGTCAAGGCTGATGGAGTCAAGCACAGTCCGCCCATCAAAGAGCTTTGCAACCTCCGAACAGGAAATGACAATGTCATGGTCGTCGGGCATGGAGTTCTCGAGATCAACGCGTCATTAGGCTCCTGAGCGTAGCGACCGCCGCGGGTCGCCACGACTCAACCGTGATCCAAACGCAATCCCAGGTAGCATCGGCCTTGACACCGGGCGCCACACGCCACCTGGTCGCCCATCTTCCGAAGCACGGAAGCCTGGATACTTGGAGCGTGCCACGGCGTGCCACGCGACTTCTTCGCGTTTCTCGTTAAGGCCGAAGGCCTTTACTCTCGTGGCCGTCTACATGCGACAACGCGCCTTCACGCGCCCATCGCGACGCCAAGAACGGTCGGGACGACCGTGCCACCCCAATACGCCGCCCGCGCGGTGCTCACCCCCCCGGCAACACTTCCGGAATCGCCGGCACCACCACCGGCGGCGGCAGCGAAAGGTCCCGCGCCGGATCAATAATCCAGATCAGATCGCCCCCGTCCATCGGCGCAATCGCCGCGTTCACCACGCGTCCAAAGCTGAGCTGCGGGTCCGGCTGCGAGTGATCAAACACAATCAGAAGCGCGGCGTCGCCCTTCTCAAACCGCAGCGGAATCGCGAGGATGCTGCTCTTGCCGAACTGCACGTACTTCTGCTGAACCGCGGGCGGGAGGCGGCCCGCCTGCAAGTATCCTTCGACCCATGCCCGAGCGCCGCCCCGCGCACCCCTGATCGGCCCCAACGCGTCCAGCGACCGCTCGCGGAACGAAACAAGCTCATCCTTCGTGATCGCGTTGGCCGACTCGACCGTCAGCACGCCCACCAGCTCGGACTGATCGTCGCGCTGCCCGATCTCCACCACCTTCTGATACGCGCCCGCGGCGTACGCAACCTGAGACAGAAGCACGAGCACTATGCTCCCTCCAACCGCCGCAATCAGGCCCGTCACAACCCCTGCCGCCGCGGCTCCCCATCCCCGCAGCCGCCCCTCGGATCGCCGGATCATCATGAACGCCGCGATTCCAAGCCCAAGAGCCACAAGCCCGCCCACAGGACCGACAAACGGCACGCAGCACCCCAGCAGAGTCAGAATCCCAACGACCATCGAGAGAAGCGCAAGCAAACTCACACGCGCGGGCCGCGGCGTGCCGATCGCGTCGTCGAAGTCTGAAGGATCACGCGGAAGCTCGAGTCTGCCGCTTGGAATCTGGGTCATGCGCACATCGTTGTCGCGCCGCCGCGTGCGGGCCAGTCGCAAGAGCGATCCGCACACATCAATCTCGATCCCCGGGCCACTACTTCTCCGTGCTTTTCATCCCCGACCCACCGCCCAGTCCCCAATCCCTTCTCTGCCGCTCTTGCTCCGTGTCCGGCACTCCTCTCCCCAGCCTCAGACTCGCTGACACAAAAAGTTCAAATCTGGGCTTGCGTGGGCGCTCGCAACTCGTCACACTCTCCCTGCGGCGTCGCGCTGCGCCCGTGCGGATCCTCCGCACGCGCATCGACCCCCACCGCGCCACTTCAAGGGGACTCACCGTGATCGACCAGCTCATCAGCACCGTCAAGCCTCAGATCGTCGCAGCGCTCAGCTCCAAGCTTGGCCTCTCGCCGCAGGCCGCGGAACAGTTCATGGGCAAGGCGCTGCCGATGCTCCAGAACTACATGACCAGCGGCAAGGTGGATGCCGCGGCCCTGATGGCGGCGGTGTCGGGCGCTGGTGGTGGTGCCACAGATGGTACGAGCTCGCTCCTCAAGGGATTTGATGCTGGCCCACTGGCCGCGATAGTCGGTGGCGATGCGAACAAAGCGCAGGCGTGTATCGGCGCCATCGCCGGTCCCATCCTCACCCACCTCACGAACGCACCAAACTCACCCGAACTCATCGGCCAACTGC
>Ga0105044_10009249_pt1 | contig 13494 bp, 14 predicted proteins | sample MAT01_FD_78092 | JGI IMG/M metagenome (GOLD analysis project Ga0105044, IMG submission 78092) | Freshwater microbial communities from Lake Fryxell liftoff mats and glacier meltwater in Antarctica - MAT-01 | ecosystem: Environmental > Aquatic > Freshwater > Ice > Liftoff microbial mat | place...
GAACCTTCGGGTAGCGGAACAGACGAGAGCGTGACAAGCCTCCCCGGCGGATTTGAACCTCCTGGGTCGTCTCTTCGTGTCCGATCACGGTTGCGTCTGCGCGAACGGCACCGCGCGCAAACAGGTGCACACGAAGCAGGTGAAAGATGCCGCATGCAGGCAGGATGACGAACACGAAGATGAGAAACGTCTTCAACGCTTGATGCTCCCCCCATACATGCGCTGCCGGACTCGCTCGCTGCGGTAGTTTGACCGTGCCTCTGCTCGATGGAGCCCTTCAGGGTGCCCTGCAAGCTTGTGATGGGCGCATTGTTCCAGCAGTTGCTCTTGCCCGCTACTTTCGGCGAACGCATGTGGCATGCTCAGCGGCGTTGCTTGGCACAAGTGGCAGTGCTGCTGAACCCGCCGCCTGCCCTGAGCCGCTGACGTGCTCTGTCAAGTTCGGCGGGCAGCGCATTCCGAAGGGGCCATTGACGGGCACTGGCTGTGCCACATCTGCTGGCGCGGTTTTGCCTGCCTTTTCGGCCCTTGTTGGGTGCCTGGGCCTCTCAGAATCTGCACATCATGCGAGATCTGCGCCTCGAAACAGTGGCCGACGACGTGGTGGCTTGGCACAACCGGCACCCGTTGGCGCGCCGCATTGGCGTTGAGCATGTGCATTCGATCGGTTATGTGGTGTTGCCGTTTGTGCCGCTTGTTGTGGCGGGCGATGGCGCTGCAGGGGCCGGCGCTTCTGACGCCGCTGGCAGCGCGATACCCGCGACGCGGGTCGATCCCAGCGGCTTGACGCCGCCTGGCATGGTGACCTTGACCGATGTGGTGCAAGCTGCAGTGGCGGGTGATGCCCTGACGCCTGACCCGCCGCAAGCCCCACAACCGCCGCGACCGAAATTGCGAGACCGCGCCGTAGCCCGTGCCCGCCAGTTGGCAGGCCAAGGCGTATCGCCCCCAGCCACTGAGCCCGGCGCTGCACCTGTGCAGGCTGATGCGGCTGCGGCGCTGGCCGGAGCCGGAGCGTGGCCTGCCAAAGCGCTGCGGGCAATCTTCAGCGAAGCCTTTTTTGAACATGCGTCGGTCAAGCAGGTGGCGCGCTGGGCCAGCCGCCACGGGCGCCAGACGCTGGCCCGGCTGAATGGGCCAACCCGCGTGGTGCCCGAAGACCCTGGCTTGTTGGCTGCGTTCAAAGGCAGTGACCAGCATCCGGCTGCGGGCTTGCCCCTGCAGTTGGTGCTGCGCACCGCCACCATCGAATCGGGCAGCGTGCGCTTGCGTCTGCTGTTGGGCCCGGGCGCTGCGCCAGCCGTGCTGGGCCCGCGCTGGTGGAGTGGGCCGCGGCTGCTGGGCACTGGGCTGGCCAGCGTGGCGGTGTTGGGCTTTGCGCTCACTTTGCAGCGTGGCGCCTTGCCCGACGTGCACCTGGCGACGCCCCACGAGACCGTTGCGCCGACACAGCCGACACAGCCGACACAGGCCAGCGCTGATACCGCACCCACTGAACTGGCTGCAGGCTTGGCGCAGCATGCACTGCCGCAGGCTTGGGCCGAGCCTGCCAGCGTCGCGGCTTCGGGCGTTCAGGTCAGCCAAGCCGAATCGTCCGACCCAAGCTCTGCTGTTGCCGAGGTGAATGGAGCAGCCGCTTCAGCTGGTTCCGGCTTGGCCTTGGCGCCGACCTTGGCGACGCCCGCTGCAACAACTGCAAATGCGGCTTCCGCGGCTGCTGCGGCTTCCGCAGCGTCTACGGCTTCCGCAGCGTCTACGGCTCCCATCGATGTTGACCCACGACTGGGGCAGATCAATTTGCCTTCGTTGGGCCCATTTTTTGATCAACCTGCGGTTGCTGCGTCGCGCGCCAGACGTCTGGCCGATCAAACTCAGGCACGACGAACGCAAATGGCGATGGCAGCGGCGACTCAAGAGCCGCCTGCTTCGGGGGCCGCCGCTGCTTCCAGCCCTGGCATGCTTGATCCCAAGCTTGCTGCAAGTGGCGCTGCCGCTGCAGCCGGCGGCGCCAACCCAAGCAACCCAAGCAACCCGGGCAGCCCATCTGCAATGGATTCAGCGCCGCCCGTCGTGGCAACAGCAAAAGTACCTGGAGTATTACCCGCTGCCGTGCCCAAGTTTGCACTGACCACCCGGCTGCTGCGCACGCCTGCAGAAACCGAACAACTGGCCGCCGCGATGCGCACCTTGCTGTCTCAGCAGGACCACCCCGCCGTGCAGGTCGAGGTGGTGCCTGTAGGGCCTGACTGGCGTGTCGTGGGTTGGCCCTTTGTTGAACGCGGCAGCGCCGACAAGGCGCGCAGTTTCCTGGCAGCTCGCGGCATGCGGGTGGAGGTGATCGATTTTTGAGTCGGCAAACAGTGCCAGGCCGTGATGCTTCAGCGTCACCGTGTCTCGAACTGCTCGCTGCGCTTGCCCTTGATCGGCGCATAGAAGGCCTTGATCGTGGCCATGTCGGCGTCCAGATCGCCGGTGGGCACAAACAGCGGGCCCAGGCCACCGATCTTGCGCTCGTAGTCCAGATAGGCCATCACGATCGGCACCTGGGCCTGCAGGGCGATGAAATAGAAGCCACTCTTCCAGACCCGCGTCTTGCTGCGTGTGCCTTCTGGCGGCACGATCAGTTGCACCGGCCCATCGGCCGCTTGCAAGGCGGCGGCTGAAGCTGCGACCAGGTTGTTGCTCTTGCTGCGGTCCACGGCAATGCCGCCCAGCCAGCGCATCACGGGCCCGAACGGGCCGCTGAAGATGCTGGCCTTGCCCATCCAGTAGATGTTCAGCCGCAGCACAAAAGCCACCATCAGCGTATAGGGCAGGTCCCAGTTGCTGGTGTGCGGCGCGGCGATGAACACGCTCTTGCGGGCGCTGAGCGGCAGTTCGCCCAGCACCTGCCAACCCAGCAGCTTCAGGCAAGCCACAGACATGGCGCGCAGGGCAGTATTCACCAACGGCGTGCTGAAGATGGTGCGGTGCATGAACGTGCCGGCTGGCGCCTGGTTCTTCTTGTGGGATCGAGATTGTGGCTGCCCCACGCATCAAGCATCAAAATGCCGGTGATTGACCGCTACGATGCAGGGACAAGCCCGTGGTCTGATCCGGGCTCTTGATCAGGCTGACGCAGCCGCGCCGCTGAGTTGTGCAGCGCTGTCGCGTCGCGCCACATTTCGGAGCACTGCATGTCTTCAGGAAAGATCCTCGTGGCCCAGGGTGGTGGGCCCACCGCCGTGATCAACCAGAGCCTGGCCGGCGTGGTGCTCGAAGCCAGACGCCACCCCGGCGTGACGCGTGTCTATGGCGCACGTCATGGTGTGCGCGGCATCATCGACGAAGATTTTGTCGATCTGACCCAGGAGACCAGCCACAACCTGGAACTGGTCGCCAACACGCCTGCCGCTGCGCTGGGCAGCACACGCGACAAACCCGATCTGGCCTATTGCCAGGAGATGTTCAAGGTGCTGAAGGCGCATGCCATCGAGCACTTTTTCAACATCGGCGGCAACGATTCGTCCGACACCGTGCGCATCGTGGCCGAAGAAGCCATCAAGGCCAATTACCCGCTGCGCTGCATCCACATCCCCAAGACCATCGACAACGACCTGGTGCACAACGACCACACGCCCGGCTTCCCGAGTGCGGCGCGTTTTGTGGCCCAGGCTTTTGCCGGCGCCAATCTGGACAACGCGGCGCTGCCGGGTGTTTATGTGGGCGTGGTGATGGGCCGGCACGCAGGCTTCTTGACCGCTGCCAGCGCTTTGGGCAAGAAGTTCCCCGATGACGGGCCGCATCTGATCTACCTGCCTGAGCGGGTGTTCGAGATCGAGCGCTTTGTGGCCGATGTCAAGGCCATGTTTGACCGCCATGGCCGCTGCGTGATCGCCGTCAGCGAAGGCATCCACGATGCCAGCGGTCAGCCCATCCTGGCGCGGCTGGCCAAAGACCTGGAGCGTGATGCCCACGGCAACGTGCAGCTCAGCGGCAGCGGCGCGCTGGCCGATCTGCTGTGCGAAGAGATCAAGCGCCGTCTGGGCATCAAACGTGTGCGCGGCGACACCTTCGGCTACCTGCAGCGCAGCTTCGTGGGTTGCGTCAGCGACGTCGACCAGCGCGAAGCCCGCGAGGTGGGCGAAAAAGCGGTGCAGTTTGCGATGTGGGGCCACAGCAATGGCTCGGTGGCGATCAAGCGCACCGGCTTTTATTCGGTCGACTTCGAGCTGCTGCCGCTGGAGGCGGTGGCAGGCAAGACGCGCACGATGGAAGACCACTTCATCAGCGCCGAGGGCACCGACGTCACCGACGCTTTCAGGATGTACCTGCGGCCCCTGCTGGGCTCGGGCATGGGCGACGCTTTCAGGCTGCGGCCCAGCCCGGTGCCGAAGATCTTGCAGCGCTGAAGCGACGAGGCGACCCAAGCACAGCCGCTTGAAGGCGCGCCGGCAATCAACCAACCATAACAACCAGCGGTACCGAGGAAACGACAACGATGCATCCGTTGCCCCCGGCACTGCCCGATGCCCGACGCTTTGAGTTTGTGGGTGGTGGCCACATCAATTGTTATGTCGGCGGCCAGGGCCCGCCCTTGCTGCTGGTGCACAGCATCAATGCGGCAGCCAGCGCCGCAGAGATGGCGCCGATCTTCGAGGGTATGCGCAGCACGCGCACGATTTTTGCCATCGACCTGCCGGGCTATGGCTTCAGCGAGCGCAGCGACCGCCCCTACACGCCGCGCTTGATGACGGATGCCTTGCATGCGCTGAACGCAGAGCTGCGCCAACGGGGCGCGCTGGCCGCCAACCAGCCGCTGGATGCCGTGGCCCTGTCGTTGTCCACTGAGTTCCTGGCCCGCGCCGCCGTTGAGCGTCCCGACCATTGGGGCCGCCTGGCGTTGATCAGCCCCACCGGCCTGGACGGCCGCACACCGCGCCGCGCCGCTGCCGGCAGCACCCGCGCCGTGCCCTGGTTGCACCGGCTGCTCAGCAACCCCCGCTGGAGCCAGGGGTTGTTCAACACCCTGACCCGGCCTGGTGTCATCCACTACTTTTTGCGCCGCACTTTTGGCAGCGACAACGTGGACGATGGCCTGTGGCGCTACGCGGTGGCCACCGCGCGCCAACCCGGTGCCCGGTTTGCGCCGCTGTACTTTCTGTCCGCCAGCCTGTTCAGCGCCGACATCCACACGCTTTATGAAGCGCTGCAACAGCCTGTGTGGGTCAGCCACGGCGTGCGGGGTGACTTCACCGATTACCGTTTCAGGCGGTTGGTGGACCAACGCGACAACTGGCGCTTCACGGCTTTTCAGGCCGGGGCCATGCCTTACTTCGAGCAGCCGACCCAGTTCATGGCTGAGCTCGGGGTATTTCTGTCCGCGCCTTGAGCCCCTGCCCGGCGCAAGCGGGCTGCCGGCCTCGTAACGCGCGAAGCTCAGGCGCATGCCTGGCAACCGCTTGGGACGCCACCCAGACCGGCCAGAGGTGGCCCTTTTTTGCCGACCATCAGCCGCCCATCAGCCGCAGCACCCACCGTCATTTGGTGCCGTAAATCCGGTCCCCCGCATCCCCCAGCCCCGGCACGATGTAGCCGTGTTCATTGAGTGCACGGTCGATGGCTGCGGTGTAGACCGGGACATCCGGATGCGACTGGTGGAAGTTGCGCAGCCCTTCGGGCGCGGCCAGCAAGCTGACGAAGCGGATCGAGCGCGGGTGCGTCTCTTTCAGCCGCTCCACCGCTGCCACCGCTGAATTGCCGGTGGCCAGCATCGGGTCGAGCACGATGGCGTCGCGCTCGGGCATGTCGCCGGGCATCTTGAAGTAGTACTCCACCGCCACCAGCGTCTTGGGGTCGCGGTACAGGCCCACATGGCCCACGCGGGCGCCGGGCACCACCTCCAGCATGCCTTCCAGAAAGCCGCTGCCGGCACGCATGATGACCACGAACACGGTCTTGCGCCCCTCGATCACCGGTGAGCGCATGTGCTCCAGCGGCGTCTCGATGTCGATCAGTTGCATGGGCATGTCGCGCGTCACCTCGTAGGCCATCAGCATGCTGATCTCGTACAGCAAGCGCCTGAAGCTGCTGGTGCTGAGGTCTTTCTGGCGCATCAGCGTCAGCTTGTGCTGTACCAGCGGGTGGTCGATCAGGTGAACGGCGGCTTCGGTCATGATGTGGCGGTGGGTGATGAAGGGGTGGGTGGAAGGCTGCGGGCTTGACCGCTCAGTTCATTGCCCGTGGGCCGCTTCAGCGCGCGCATCGTGCCACAGACAGGCCGCCGCTCGCTCAACTCAGCGGTCCGGGTTTTCGGACGAACCAGCCCACAGACTGGCGAACTGGAAGGACAGCTCGCGGTGGTGTCGGATCGACAGCAGGTGCACCGGGTTGCCAGAGGTCGCCGCTGTGTAGAGGATCAGGTAGTCGCCGTGCAGGTACTCGCGCAGGTGCTCGGCCGCGCCTTTCGGTAACGCGGCCAGTTGAGCCAGCGCCTCGGCCGATTGTGGTGGCCGATCGAGGTAGCGCCTGCCGATGCGCGGGAATCGGCGCAGGTTGGGAATGACGATGCTTCGCAATTCATCCAGCAGCCTGTCGTAGGTGGATGCAGCGTCGGCTTCCAGCAGGAAAGCCTCGATCGCCGCCAGCCTGCCCAGGAAGCTGGCGCTGAGCTCGACGCGGACGCGCGCTTCAGCCACGTTTGCGCGCGGCCCCGGCGGCACGCACTTTACCCGCGGCGCCAGTCGGCCCGGCGCTGGCGCGCTGCGTCTGAAGCTCCGCGATGGCCGTATCGGCATCCTGGGTGCGCCCTGCCGCGATGTCTGCCAGCCCATGGCGTGCGTCGTCGATCAGCAGCAAGTGAATGTGCTCACGCTCTAGGCGGTGGTAGTAGTCCAGGCGCCCGGCGTCGATCAGTGCCACGTAGCTCTCGCCGTTTTTGGTGATGATTTTCTCGGCACCTGCCTTCACCTGGTCGGCAAGCTCGGAGAGCTTGGCTCGCGCCTGGGTGAGCGGCACGACGTCGCTGGCAGAGATGCTCATGAGTTGCCTTTACGGTAAGTGACAGAATTCTGTGCAGTTTAAACGCCTTTTTTCAGCGCTCTGTCAGTGCGTCTGTCAGTGCGTCTGTCAATGCGTTTGTCAATGCGTTTGTCAGTGCCGTTACCGGTGCTTCAGCCAGTGCCTTGGCAAGTGCTTCGCCCGGCGTCTGTGCACGGCCGGCCTATTCACTTGTGCCCGCTCAGGGCCCGCTCTGTTCCCGCTCTGTTCCCGCTCTGTTCCCGCTCTGCGCCCACAAGCTGTGCCGCTACGATCCCGTCCATGTCGCAAAGCGAATCGGCATCCGAGACCCCAGGCGGCATCCGCCTGGGGGCCTGAATGCCGCCGCTGAGCCCGACCCGCTGCTGCTGCTGGCCAAGGTGCTGATCGACCACTTGAGCATGCGCAATGACTTTGCAGCGGTTGAACGCTTGCTGGTGCTGATGCAAGGCGGCGTGGCCGCTGCTTCGCCCCGGTGGCAGGCCGCATGGTGGCGGCTGGCGGCGCAGAACCTTGAGTATTTGGGCCATGCCGATCCGGCGCGTGTGGCGGCCCAGCAATTGCAGCAACTCGCAGCCCCATGAACGACGCTGAGCTGAATTTTGCGGCAGCGATGGAAGAGATGCGGCTGGCGCTGCATGTGGACGACCGGCCGCGCGCCGAGCGCGCTTTTCGCGCCATCGAACAGTGCCGCGCAGCAGTGCGGCCGGCCTTGTTGCCGCATGGCCTGAAAGTGCAGACCGCGCTGCTTTTGCGACGCGGCGAGTTTGAGGCGGCGTTGGACCGCTGCACGTTGATGATGGCGATTTGCGGTGACCACGCCGTGCCAGAGCGCGACCGCGCCGGCTACATCGGGCAGCAAGCCCACGCCCTGACCGGGCTGCGGCGTTTTGATGAGGCGGTGGCGGTGCTGCAAAGCTTGCGGCCCACGCAGGCCGGTGGCCAGGCCGAAGTGCTGGAAGTGAAGGCGCCAGAGCGTCTGGGCGGCCTCTTGCTGGCAGCGCGTGAGCGTTGCCAGGCAATGCTGGTGGCGGCGGTGCTGCAGCAGGTGGCGGCGCTGTGTGTCGCTGATCAGAACCAGCAACATTCACACCAACGGCGCCCCGACCACCAGCAGGCCCGGGCTCTGCTGGCGCGTGGCTTGGCCGCCCTAGCGGGAATCGGCGCCTCTTCGCGCAGCACGTAGGCGCTGAGCACCGGTTGTGAGGCGGTGTCATTGAATAGGATGTGCTGGCTGGCGGCGTCGGCCACAAAGGTGCCGACCACCGACACGAAACTGTTGGCTGCCTTCAATATCGGGGTTGAGAAATTGCCTGGTGCCCGCTGGCGCCATTAAAGGTCGGCCCCAGCGCCCAGCTGATGTTGGCGGCCTGCGCGCTGAGGCTGAACAAGGACAGCGCCGCCGCCACGCCCAGCAGATGTTTGAGTCGCATGAATTTCTCCAGTGGTTGGACGGGAGAAATATCGAGCGAACGCCGGTTGGATGAGCCAACCGATGACCCACCGATCGCGTCAGCGCACCCCTTGAACGTAGGGGATCAGCGCAGACTGCAGCCTCGGCGCGCGCTTCAAAACACCGTGCCGTCACTGTCGATTTTCAGCGGCGGCGCGCCGCCGGCACGCAACTCGAGCGCCAGTTCACGGCCTGCAGCCCAGGTGCCGCCCTCCAGGATGCAGGCCAGCGGCAGTTCGGCCTCGGTCTTGCTCAGGATCTGGCGCACCAGCACCGCAACTTCGTCGATCAGGGCCACGGTCAATGCGCGCCACTCGACGATGAATTCGTCTTGCGGCTTCCACAGCTTGGCCACCGCACCCAGGTTGCGCGGCACGATCACGCCGGCGTCCAGCAGCAGGCCGCCGTTGCGGTACTCGGGCAGGGCGGTCAGGGCTTGCAGGCCTGTGACCTCGATGCCGGCCCACTGCAGCGGCTCCAGCAGCGAGTAGGTCATCCATTGGCTGAGTTTGTGAAAGGGCACATAACCTTCGGTCATGCGGTCCACGCCGCCGTCGCCCAACGCGGCGCCGGCCCAGCGGTGGGGCCACACGTCGCCGGCCGGCAGGCCCAGCACACGGGTGCCGCTGGGCCAGATCGGCGACAGGCAGCGCAAGACCTCGCCCAGCACTTCAGTGGCCGACACCTGGGTGCGCTGGCCGCCTTGGCTCAGGCGGTCGAAGATCAGCGCCGGGCGTGGTTCATGGCCGGTGCGCTGTGCTTCTTCGTGCAACTGGTTGCCCAGCCTGGACAGCAGCGTGGCGCGGCCTTCGGCGCCGACGATCGGGTTGCTGGGGCTGCTCTGAAACATCGCACGCACTGCAGCAGCGTCGATGTGGCGCAGGGCCGATGCGTCGGCACGCAGCGGGTCCTGGCTGTGGGCTGAAAAGGCGCCGGCCACAAAGGCCCGAAAACTGGCCACACCCAGGCCTTCAGAGCGGGTGTAAACGTCTTTGGAAGCCACTGGCGGTGCCGCAGCGGCTGAGGGTGTTGGCACTGCGGCACTGGCCCGCGCCTTGGCAGTTGCAGCGGCTGCGATCGAAGCCGCTGTTGCTGCCGCCTCTGCTGCTGCCTTCTCGGTCGCCTTTTGGGCCGACACCTTGCCTGATGCAGCACTCGGATCCGCATCCGCACCTGAGTCCACCTCGGTTTCGGCTGCTGCGGCTTCTGTCGCGCCGGCAGCCGCAGTGGGGGTCTCACTCTTCTCTGCTGCTGCCACCGGCTTTTTGCTGCCCGCAGCCGCCTTGTCCAGCATCGCCAGCAAGTCGTCGGGCTTGGCGCTGGGCAGCGCGGCAGGCGACAGCGCCTGGTGCTCGGTGTAGCGCCAGGCCGGGCCGGCGCCGGCGTCCAGCAGCACGCTGATCACCGTCAGGTCAAAACGGATGCGTGCTTGCTCATGGGCCGGCCGGTTGGCAATCAACGCGTCAAGCTCTGCCTTGCGGTCCACACCGCCTGCTTCGAAGTGGCGCCAGCGGCTGTGATAGGGCACCTGCAGATCAGGGAAGCGCTTGAGCGTGAGTGCAGCCACGCGCTCGGCCAGCGGTTGCAGCCGGCTGCGGTCGATCGTGAAGCTGTGGCTGACGCCGCGCTCGACGCTGGACAGGATGGCGGCGCAGCGGGCCCGCACAACGCGAGGATCGTGCAGGCGGGCCAAAGGATGGCGGCTGCGCGTAGCCGCTGCTTCGGTACCCGTCACGGCTGCGTGGGTGGGGAATTCAGGAGATTCATTCAAGGCCACGCCCTAACACTTGTGCCAGTGCCTGCGCGCTGGGGACCGCGCCGTCGGTGAAATAACCGGCGGCGATCTTCGCTTCCATCTCTACTTTGGCATCAGCCGGGATCAGCGCTGCCGGAATCGGCACTCGCTCACCCACCTCGATACCGCTGCCAGTGATGGCGTCAAACTTGTCGTTGCTCATGCTCACCAGGCGGTGGATCTTTTGGACCCCCAGCCAGTGCAGCACATCGGGCATCAGCTCTTGAAAGCGCATGTCCTGCACGCCTGCCACGCATTCGGTGCGCAGGAAGTATTTGTCGGCGCTGTCGCCGCCTTCTTGGCGCTTGCGCGCGTTGTAGACCAGGAACTTGGTGACTTCGCCCAGAGCGCGGCCTTCCTTGCGACTGTAGGCGATCAGGCCCACCCCGCCGGCCTGCGCGCCGCGGATGCATTCTTCGATGGCGTGCGTCAGGTAAGGCCTGCAGGTGCAGATGTCGCTGCCAAAGACGTCCGAGCCATTGCACTCATCATGCACGCGCGCCGTCAGCGTCACTTCGGGCCTCGCCAGGTCGTGCACGTTGCCAAAGACGTACAGGGTCTGGCCGCCGATGGGGGGCAAGAAGACTTCGATGTCGCTGCGCGTCACCAGCTCGGGGTACATGCCGCCGGTCTCTTCGAACAAGGCGCGGCGCAACTCACCTTCGCTGACGCCAAAACGTCTGGCCACGCCGGGCAGCCACCACACCGGCTCGAGCGCGATCTTGGTGACTGCGGCACTGGCATCTTCCAGCAGCACCTTGCCGTCGATCTGCAAGCGCTGAAAGGCCAGCGCCTGCTTGATCTCCGGCAGGTGCACATGAGCCTTGGTGATGGCGATGGTGGGGCGGATGTCGTAGCCCAGTGCGATGTGGTCTGCAAACGCCGCCTGCACGCTGGCGCCCCAGGGATCGATCGAAACGATTCTATCGGCATGGCCCCATTGCGGATGCGGGCCGATGGGGTCGGTGGGTGCGGTGTTGGTCAGGTCGGCCTTGTGGCCACGTGTCAGGTTGCCTGCGGCCACTGCCAGCGCACGGTAGACACCATAGCTGCCGCTGTGGCTGCCGATCACATTGCGCTGGCCGCGGTGGCTGGTGGTGCCCACCACCGGGCCCCGTTGCGTGGGATCGGAGGCGCCCCACTTCAGCAGCGGGGCGCCACTCGGGCCCTGGCCGGGGTGTGAAGTGAGGCGGATGTGGCGGGTCGGACTGGGCGTGTACATGCTCAGGCCCCGGCCTTGGACAGTTCGGCGAATGCATGGCCCAGCCACATTTTCAGGCGCTGGCGCTCCATCAGGCCCAGGCCCGGGCCTTCAGCGCTGGTGCCGTGTTTGGCGGCCCAGAAGCTGCTGTTGCGGGCGTCGATTTTTTGCACCACGCTGTCGTGCAGCTTCTTCAGGTCGATGGCCTTGGCGCCCAGACCCTTGGCGCGGTCCAGCAGACCGGAACGCTCGAGCTGCCCGAAGTCGTCGCCGCGCAGCTGGTTCAGCACCAGCACGTAATGCAAACGCTGGCCAAAGCGATCCAGCAGTTTGCCCAGCAAATCGACCGAGTCGCGCCCCGAATCCATCACATGCCAGTAGTTGAGCTGCACCCCCGACAGGTCCGCCATGTCCAGCACGCCCGATTCGTCCATCCAGCGCACCAGCGGCTCGTGGGTCTGGGCTGCCAGGTCGACCAGCACGCGCCGGCCGGGGTGTTCGACCGCGTCTTCGATGATCTTGTCCAGAGATGCGTATTGCTCCACTGCAATGGGCGACGCATAGTGGGAATAAAAGCGCGTCAGCGAGCCGTGCGAGCGATCGGTGTCGTAGCCCACCCAGGGCAATTCGTTGTCGATGAAGTACTGCGACAACAGCCGCGCCACCATCGATTTGCCCACGCCGCCTTTCTCCCCGCCAATCAGATGCAGCTTGGACATGGGGGAAGAATTCAGGACGGGGACTTCTGGCGCTTCCATCGGCGTCTTCCTCAAGGGGTTGGGTGTCATCGGCCATTGTGCAACGCCGCCCGCTTTGCGTTGCAGCGGGTTGCCATCACCGGCCCAGGGCGTGGCTGGCTGCTCAGCGGCACGCCAACGGCCAAGCCATGGCCCAAGCCAGGGTCCCCTCCCCCTCAAGGGCGGCTTCAAATCAGGCCGCGCAGCGGCAGGCTGCCTGAGCGCTGCAGCCAGTTCAGCGGCGAGTAAGCCGCACGGCCATCGGTGGCATGCAGGGTGTAGGCCAGCCTGGACCTGGGCGATCGGTTGGCCACACTGAAATGCGGCAGCAGGCCGTGAAAGCACACCAGCGTGCCTGCTCTGACGGGCAGCGCCACGGCTTCTTCAAGCGCTGGCCAGGGCAGGTTCGACAGCGATCGCATCTGCAGCCGGCCCCCTTCGGCCACGTATTGCTCGCGCAGCACACCATGCGGCGGCCGGTGCCCGCCGGGTTGCACCCACAAGCAGCCGTTGTCCAGCGTGGCGTCTTCCAGCGCAAACCAGAAGGTCAGCACGCTGACGGGCTCGGTGACGAAGAAGCTGGCATCCTGGTGCCAGCCGACTTCACCGCCGATGCGGGGCTGCTTGAAGATCAACTGGCTTTGCCAGACCTGCGGCTGTTGCAAGCCCAGCTCAGCCGCCAGCTCTGCCAGCACCGGGCCGTGCGAGAAAGCGTCGAACACCGGGTCCAGGTCGTGCAGGGCGTGGCCGATCTTGTTGATGCTTTGCGCCTTGGCCACCCGAAGTCGGCCACTTTCGTCCAGCGCCTCTTCCTCAAAGAAGCAATGCACCTGCTCGGCCGAGGCCAGCAGCGCGGCGTCGGCCACCAGGCTGCGATCGCGGGTCGAAAAGCGGCTGGACTGGGGGCCGGGCTCAAAGCGCTCGACCAGGGCATAGGCGCGGGCTTTGGCTGCTGTCAGCTCCGCCGCGGCTTTGAAGCCGGGCAAGACCAGATAGCCCTGTTGCTGCCAGAAAGCCTTTTGTGCGGGGTCGAGCATCGGGTCTGCGATGAAACTTGTTGTGAAAGTGCGTCAAGCCCTGGGCAGCAAATGCTCAGCGCTATCCAATAGCCAGCAGGGCTTGGGTGGCATGAGAAGTGCTAGCCCCATGCTGGCGCAGGTGTGGGCGCGAATTTGCCCAAAGTTGGATTCTGGCGGCGCATTCGCTTTGCGTTGGCCTTGGCCTTGCGCTTGTTCCGATCTGGTCCTGCGCTAGAGCTCTTGTCACCGCTCTTGTCACCTCTCTCGCCACC
>Ga0105044_10009251_pt1 | contig 13494 bp, 10 predicted proteins | sample MAT01_FD_78092 | JGI IMG/M metagenome (GOLD analysis project Ga0105044, IMG submission 78092) | Freshwater microbial communities from Lake Fryxell liftoff mats and glacier meltwater in Antarctica - MAT-01 | ecosystem: Environmental > Aquatic > Freshwater > Ice > Liftoff microbial mat | place...
AACGGACGCGATCACCGTGCCGAACAGGGAAAGCAAAAACACAAAACCGAGCACAGGCAATGCCTGGGGATTTGTGGTAACCTGATTCACGACATCCGTTGTTGCAAACAGCCAGATTGCTGCCGGGATGCCCACCAAAACAAACGACACCATGCTGATGTGAAAGGAATTCATATCGCGCAGATAACTACCCACCGTATTGCCACTGATGGCATAACAGATCGTGGCCAGCACCACCAGCAGGCTGTAAAGCACATGCGATTCAGCTCCGTTTGAGGTGTTCATCAGCACCAGCATACTGGCACCGGCCAGCCCGATCAGGATGCCCAACACTTTCGACCAGGCCCAGCTCGCCCGGAAAACCAATACTCCGATGAACAGGGTAAACAGGGGCGTCAGCGCATTGAGAATGCCGGTAACCGAACTGCTGATGTGCATTTGCGCGATGGGGAATAAAAAGGCCGGGATGCCGCTGCCCATCAAACCCACCACTACTAAATATTTCAGGCGGCTCCAGTCTATTTTACTGAAGTTTGCAATCAGTATGGGCAGCAGAATGAGCGCCGAAAAACTCAGACGCAGGCAGGCCACCTCCTTGGCTTCAAAAACCGTCAATCCTTTTTTGATTAGGATATAAGAACTCCCCCAGATGAGGCTCAGAAAAAACAACATGGCCCAGCTTTTCAGGCTGATGGGAGCAGTGGTTGAGCTTGGTGCGACGGTGGTTGGCAAGGTTTAAAATTTTGGAAGTACGAAGGTATATTCATTGATCGGGCTTTAATTGTTTTTTCTAACAGATTACAGCGTGTTGATTAGCTCGAACAAATCCATACGGATTATTCAGGAGGAGCCAGAAAGCAACTCTCCAGAGATAACGGCCTGAATACAACAGACAGAAGGTCATAAAAGGAACAAGATAGAAGAGTTGGTTATTTCTTTAGAATTGTCGGAATTAACAAAGGAGTTAACCCTGGAACTCGTTCGCAAGTGGGCGGATAAAAATACCCACGCTTCCAACATGGAGGCATTGATAGCCGCCAGGTTGGAAGCGCTTGGAAAAAACTAAACCAAATCTCGCCTAACGCTTACCGCACCTTCACCACCTGTTTCGCCACAGAACCACTTTCCCCGCGCAGCCGCACCCAATAAACGCCAGAAGGCAGGGCAGAAAGGTCAAGCTCCACCCCATGCTTACCGGGATTAAGATTTTCCAAATAGCGTTGCTCCATGCGTTGGCCGAAAGGCGTCAGCACTTCCAACAAAACCAAATCCTGCATTGCGGGCGTTGTGAGCGTCAGTCGCAATTTATTTTGGAAAGGATTCGGCTGAACTTCCAGCGTTCCCAACATGGCCGGGGCATTACCGATGGCGTTGATGCAGTCGGTCGTAAAGCGCAGGGTGTCCGAAAAAACACTCAGGTCGGCGGAGCACACACTTTGCAAGTGTACTTCGTACGTTTGGCAGGAATCTAAGTTTTCCAGCAACAAAAAGTTTTCTATAACCGATTCGGCAGTCCAGACATCAGCGCCCTGCTTTTTATAGTTCAGGATATAGCCGATGGCCGGGCCGATGGCTTCCCAGGCGATTCCTGCCGTATGTTCGGTAACGTCTATGGCCTCCAACGCTGAAGGCGGGCGGCAGTTTGATGCTGGCAGAATTTCCACGCAATAATCTTCCACTTCGCCATAGATGTCGTCTCCGCTGACGCAAGCCCCGAAAGCTTCCTGGTATTGCATCAGCACGCGCAACCGAGTGCTACCCAAAGGCGCGTCGGCAGCAATATTCAGAATCGCGCTCAACGTGTCAGACACCGTATTTCCGGCGTCAAAAACCAGTTCGTTATCATCGAAAACGCCGTCTTTGCCGTAGTCTATCCAGATTTTAAAATATTCCTGATAGCTGAACCCCGCGTAGTCCGGGATCAAAAGCATCGGGTAGGCACCGCCTTGTTCCAGCACAATCGCCGGTGTTGTGGTGAAGTTGCCATAGCTGTTATTGGTGCCTGAAATAAGCTGGAACGTATCAATGACCACTTCCTGAATCCACTCTTCTGAGGCATTCAGGTCTACGGGAGGGCAGTAAATCAGATCCCGGCACGGGCCGCAGCCGGTGGTTCCAAATGTAAACGCAGTGCCGAAATCTGTTGCTTCGTTTTCGCAGAGGGTTTTGATCTGGACTTCGTATTGGGTGCAGGCAAGTAATCCTTCTGAAAGGTCAATTTCTGTTCCTTCGGCATCAAATTGGCTGAAGACTTCCGAGCCTGCAACGTTGATTTGGATCTGATAGCCCGTAGCTGCCAGCACGCTGCTCCAGGAGAAAGCGGCGCTGCTGTCGCCAACCGCATCAATGGAAAACAGGCCGGGTGCTTCGCAACAACCATCCGTTTTAAAGCGCAGGGTCAGGCCATAATCTAACGTATCGCTGCTGCAGAAAGCGCGCAACTGGAGTTCGTAATCCGTGCAGGCCAGCAACCCTTCAAATGCATAAGGACTGGTCACCGAATTAATTTCGTTCCAGTCGGCAGCTCCGGTTGCACGCCAGCGCAGGTCTACCTGCTGGATGCTGTCGTTGATGTTCCAGGTCAGCACAGCAGCAGTATCACTGAGGGCGGCAATTTTTTGGCTGCTTGGTGAGAAGCACCCGCCGCAGTTTTCGAGCAGTTTGGTCAGGCTTTTAAAAACGTTCAGACGCCCGCCGGTGACCGTGATGCTGTCTAAGCTTTGGTTGAAATCCACCCCTTCCAGGATGGCTTGCTTCACGAGCAGTGCAGCTGCGCCGGGGTCGCTTTTTGCCAGCGTCATAAACCCCGGACAAGGCGCGGAGTAGAGCAAGCCTACCGTGCCGGTCACATGGGGGGTTGCGCCCGAAGTGCCGCCAAATCCACTGTAATTGTTATTCTGGGCGGTCGTCCAGGTATTCGCGCCAAACGCGCCGAGGTCTATGGTGGTTGCGCCATACCCAGCCTGGGTCACTTTCACGTCGTTGTGGTTCATATTGGTCACCGAAATGAGGTAATCGCTGGGGCAGGCAGTGGGCAAGTCGCCCTGCAGATCCACGTTGATGTTGCCATTCGCCGTAGCGCCACAACTGATGATGCCGTTAACGCCGAGCGTATCGTAGAAAGCGCACCAGAGCGGCGCGTCTTCCGGGTTGCCGAAATCCGTGCCCCACGAAGCGTTGGTGGCAACCACGAATGCGCCTTCTGCGCCGTTGGTGGCATTGTAGCGCATGCGTTGTATCAGCGGATACGTGTAGGCTTCGAGTACCAAAGCTTCATTGGAGTTGAAATTATTTTTGACGATCATCAGTTTCACGTCCCAGTTTACCCCGGCTACCCCAACGCCGTTGTTGCCCTGAGCCCCGATGATGCCGGCGACCGGCGTACCGTGCCCGCCTCCGGAAATGTTGTCGGTGTCGCTGAGGATGTTCCAGCCCCGGTAGTCGTCTATGTATCCGTTGCTATCGTCGTCAATGCCGTTGTCCGGAATTTCAGCGTGGTTGAACCAGCGGTTGTCACCAAAATCTTCGTGGTTCAGGTCAATGCCGTCGTCTAAGATGGCCACTACGATGGTATCGCCGGTTGCGGTAATGCCGCCGGTGGTGATGTCCCAGGCTAAATCTACGTCAATATCTGCCCCGACCAAACCGCCGGTCTGACTGGTATTGATGTATTGCCATTGCTGCGCAAACCCCGGATCGTCGGGTACAGTGGAACGCATCGTGACTAAATGATTGAATTGAGCCGTAACTACCCCGGGGTAGCGGCGCACCGCATCCAGCAGCCTGCGCTCATCAACGGCTGTAAAATCAAAAGTCATGAGCCGGATGTTCAGCGGCTTGGAAACAACGCGGTCGAACCGGGCAAGGGTGGCTCGCCCCTCAAAAGTTTGCCACTGCGCGATCCATTCTGATGGGTTGGTGCGCTTATCGAGCCGAACCAGGATATCGCCCTGAACGCGGTTGAGGCGCTGGGCGAATAGGGTGCTTGCCGCAAACAAGAGGCAGCAGGACAGTAGAAACGCTTTTTTCATTCCACGAATTTGTTTCCGTTGTAAGGATAGTTGTGATGATATAAGAGATTGCAAGCTACATATTTTCCTTTTGAGCCAAATGAGATTATGTCATTTTGTCTTCTCATAGTCAGTTACGAACGACTTTGGCATTTTCAGTGCAATTAGTTGTCCCCATTATCAAAAAGACATATATTGGCCTAACAAAACAGAAGCCCGTATGAATGAGCCTATCTCTACCATTATGACCCGCGAAGTCTTCACGCTGAGTCCTGAAGACACTTTAGCCAAGGTCAGGGAGGTCTTGCTGACCAAACGTTTTCATCACTTGCCAGTTGTGAAAGGAAAAAAACTTGTCGGCATCATCACTTCCTACGACCTGACCAAGCTGGCCCGGGAAGTAGGCGAATACGACCGAATCCGGGTTGAGGACGTGATGACGACCAAAATTGCTACGCTCGGTCCCAACGAATTGATCGGTGCTGCTGCACAAGTTTTCTTAGAGCATCTTTTTCACGGTTTGCCGATCGTTGACGAAGACCACAACTTAGTGGGCATTGTGACTACGCATGATATTTTGAAGTACCAGTTTTACAAGACCTACCCGGACCATCGCAACTACTGGTAGACACGAACTCTAAAGAGCAGACACGGACTAAATGGACAGACACTAATTACAGGTACAATGCTTGTGAACTTGTCTTTTAAAGGCAAAACCTACCGTTCCGATTTGTCTGCGCCGTTAGACATTTCGATGCCGCTGCGTGAAGGCATGGACACGGTCAACTGTTTTTATGCGCCGCCGATGCAGGCAGAACCGGTTATTGCCGGGGATTTCAAAGGCTCGGTTGCTTTGGGGGGGGCTGTCAATTTTTTGAATGTGCGTTTCAATCCGCACGGCAACGGTACCCACACCGAATGTGTCGGCCACATCGCCAAAGAGCCGTACACCATCAACCAATCGCTGCGGTCTTTCCACCACGTTGCAAAATTGGTCAGCCTCTACCCTGCCCGTCTCGACAATGGCGACCTCGTGATTCTGTGCGACCAGCTTGCAGCAATCCTCGAACCCGGCGAGGTGGAAGCCTTCATCATTCGCACCCTCCCGAATGACGCATTAAAGTTGAAAACCAATTATTCCGGTGCCAATCCGCCCTACCTGCACCACGAAGCGGCGGAATATTTGGTCGCTGCGGGCGTCCAACACCTGCTGCTCGATTTACCTTCTGTAGATCGGGAAGAAGACGGCGGTCTGCTGCTTTCCCATCGCGCATTCTGGCAGTATCCGGAGCAACCCCGCACCGGTGCCACCATTACCGAATTAATTTTTGTGGAAAATACAATCAAAGATGGTTTTTATTTGTTGAACCTTCAGATTGCACCGTTTGAGATAGACGCGAGCCCGGGGAAGCCGGTGTTGTATGCGCTGGAAGCAGTTAGTTAGCGACCTATTTAAAGATATTCTTGGAATTATTGCAAACTCCGGGCTTTCAGATAGAACATTTGTTCCCGGCTATTGAAGAAACCGGGATTAGACAACGGAAGCTCAATTTTGACAAACAACCGCTATTTTTGTACCATCATGTCGTATTCCCAACATACCACCTACTACTCAATAGTCTACCGCGACTTCAAAGGCATTGAGCCGGGCGCGTACCGGGACGTGCTGCATTTTTACGAACTACACGAGGCAGCCATTCGCCGGGCCGAATTTGAAGAATATTTTGAAATGCTGGTAGCCTACACCGAAGCGTTGTTTGAAACGGGCGCTTACCGCAAACACCTGTTGATGGCCGACGTAGCCATTGGAGAAAGCATGTCGCAGGAGCTGGAATTGGATTATGGCAAGCAAATTTTCGGTCGGATGTTGTTTCGCAAAGCGGCTTCTCACTTCAATTTAGGTGAATACCAACAAGCTGAATACATAACTGGGCAATTGATCCGCATTGAGCCGGGGCATGAACAAGCGTTGCGTTTTTTCAGAAAATGCCGCTATCGCCAGCGCCCGCGCTGGTTGCACAATGCCCGTGCCACGGTTATTTTTCTATTTCTGCTGGCTGCGTTGGTGATCTGCATCGAAGTGCTGCTCGTTCGCCCTTTCTACGGCACGTACGTCCATTTGGTTGAAATATCGCGGAATACCATTTTTGGGATGGGATTGCTGCTACTGATTGGCGGGGAGGGGCTGCACTTGGGGTTGGTGCGGTCGTCGGCGCCTTAGTTTTTCATTGATGATAGGTGATTTAAAAATGACAATTGATGATGTATGAAGCCTGCACCTTTGATGTTTTGAGGTTGCGAGTCCGCACATTTGCCACCTTGTCTTTTGCCTTTTTTTACTAAAGGTCTGCCAACTGAAGCTGGCGACCACAAACAGCAAGGGCTCCAGAAATTGCTTTCCGAAGCCCGGCCGCTGCTAGTGTTTCTTCATTCTTCTACTTCTCAAACCTTCGTATTCTGAATCTTATTGAGCACCAGCGCAGCCTTCATAACGAAGTCTTCGTGGTAATCGTGGTATTCGTTGAACACCATCATGAGGCGCGCGGCATCGAAAGCAGCCGACTTGGGCATCAACTGACGTGCTGCGATGGGGTGGAGCCAATACTCAAGGTTGTTCGAGCGCAGGTACGAATTGTCCATGTCGAAATTGATGACGACCGACAATTTGTTGAGTGAAAAAAGATAATCGGTTTCTTTGTTCAGTTCGCGCTGTAAATCAATGACGTTGTGGCGTCCAAAGTTGACCCCGGTGCGCTCGCACAGAAACACATCCCGGCGACCATCGAACGTAACGACGTCGCGGAAACGATATTTCTTCATGTTTTTGAGCAGGAAGTTTTTGATGGGCATTTTGGTCGGGTGCAATTGCCGGAATGCCATTTTCAAGTCCTCTTCCTCCATTCTGAATTCCTCTTCGTACGGTCTTTTGCGGCGCGTCTTCAGGTTGATGACTTCTTTTCCGCGGCCAATCGTATGTCCCAATTCATTCACTTTGGAAAAAACGCTGACGATATCTATATTAGCTCCATTTGACCAGGTTTCGACAAAAATCTTCTTGGTTTCTTTTTCAAAAACAAGAAGCGCTATGTCGCTGATCGCATAAAAATTTGGGTAGCCACCATAAATGTTGCCATACTTCAATTCCAGAAAGGCGACGCATTCGCCAATATTCATGGGAGGTGGAGGGCTACTTCGTTGTTGTTGGTATTGTGGCCTGTAAGGTCTGTGTTCTCTTTCCACGGCTGTACTTTATTTTTTCAATGTTTAGAGATGAATGTGACCGGTCTTTTCAGTTTCAACCCGCAAGTTATGCAGAAAATCCAAGACAAAAGAAATAATGGTTTAACAAAAATCTACGCAATAACGATTGAAACGTTGCAAAATCTGCTGTTTTTTCTTTGATCCCGCATCCTAACAAAACGTAGGGGAGCGTTGCACGTATTACAGTTTTAGCGGCCCACAAAACTGGCCGTCGGCATAGATTAACTCGCCATCAGCAAATATTTCTCCACCCTGCTTCATATCCGCGATCATATCCCAGTGTACCGGCGACTCGTTTTTGCCGCCTGTTTGCAAATAGGACTGACCGATGGCCATGTGGATGGTACCGCCGATTTTTTCATCAAAAAGGATATTTCTCGAAAATCGTCCGATGCTGTAATTTGTTCCTATGGCCGCTTCGCCAAAGCGACGCGTTCCTTCAATCTGGAAGACTCGGTCGAGCAAATCTTTGCCGCGCTTAGCTTCCCAGCGCTCAATGTAGCCGTCTTTCACCCACAGCGTAACGCCTTCCACCTCGTGGCCCATGTATAATGCAGGGTAGGTAAAATGCACCACCCCATTGACGCTGTCTTCCACCGGCGAGGTATAGACTTCGCCGGAAGGCATATTGGTTTTTCCGTCCGAATTGATCCAGGTGCGGCCTTTGGTAGAAAAGGTAATATCAGTGCCGCCGCCTTTGTAATGGATCTTTTCGCGGCTGTTGAGCAAATCCACAATGCTTTGCTGGGCCTTGCGCACGTTCAGCCAGCTCTGTGTGGGATCTTCATCGAAGAGTTTGCAGGCACCGTACACAAAATGTTCATACTCCTCCAGCGACATCCCGGCTTCCTGTGCGCTGGCAATGGTGGGGAACTGGCAAAGGTTCCGCTTCAAAGCCCGCGTGGCGGTGCGTTCAAAATAGGCTTGCTGTGCAGGTTTGTTTGCTTCCTGAACGATTTTCGATTTAACGGCATCGCTGCTTTGATCCTCGCGAAGGTTGAATGGTGCCCGGATGAACAGGTAGGCATCGAAGGATTCCATCGCCATGCTGTAAAGCGCTGGCACGTAGCGCAGTTGCGATTCATCGGCTTCCTGCAGGAGAATGCGGTTGCGTTCCCGGAATTCCAGATCCACCTCCACGACTGCCCCTGCCCTCAGCGCCAGGCGAAAAACTTCCCGAACTAAAGGCTCGGCCAGCGTTGTGCTGCGAACAAACAGCTTGTCGCCTTCCTTGATTTCAAGGCAGTAGTTGACTAACAGGGCTGCGTATTTTGTTAGGATGTTTTCCATGTGATCATCGGGCGGTTAAACCCACTGTTTTGACTGATAAGGGTAACGGATGATGTATTGTTTGCGCACCATGCGTTCAATAACATCTCGCAGGCCGTCTATGTTTTCTTTAGTGTAAGCAGATACAAAAATATTATCGTGCCCGAAAAGGTGTTTCAAGCTCCCGCGCAGCCCTTCTTCGATCTCCGCTTTGGCTTCGTCGTCCATGAAAGGGTCGAAATTACGCATCCGGTACAGGTCTATTTTATTAAAAACAAACAAGGTAGGTTTGTCGGAAGCTTCCAGATCCTTGAGTGTCTGGTTCACCGTGCGGATTTGATCCTCGTGCTGCGGGTGGTCAATGTCTACTACGTGGAGTAAAATATCGCTTTCGCGAACCTCATCGAGCGTGGATTTGAAACTTTCAATCAGGTGGTGGGGCAGTTTGCGAATGAACCCAACGGTGTCCGAAATCAAAAAAGGCATGCTGTCGAACACGACTTTCCGCACCGTGGTGTCCAAGGTAGCGAAGAGTTTGTCTTCGGCAAAAACGTCCGATTTACTCAGCAGGTTCATCAGCGTTGATTTGCCGACATTGGTGTATCCGACCAAAGCGACGCGGATGAATTCGCCCCTGTTTTTGCGCTGGGTAGCGTTTTGCTGGTCTATTTTTTCGAGCTTCTTTTTCAGCACCGCGATCTTTTCGCGCACAATCCGGCGATCCGTTTCAATTTCTTTTTCACCGGGTCCCCGCATCCCGATACCCCCTCTTTGGCGTTCAAGGTGCGTCCAGAGTCCCCGCAAACGCGGCAGTAAATATTGCATCTGGGCGAGTTCAACCTGGGTTTTGGCCTGGGCCGTTTGTGCGCGGCTGGCAAAAATATCGAGGATGAGCGTGCTGCGGTCAATGATTTTGACCTTGAGGGCTTCTTCCAGCGCGTTGGTCTGTTTGCCGGTAAGGTCGTCGTCAAAGATGACCATGTTGATGTTTTCATTGCGCTCGATGTAAGCAGCAATTTCCTCAACTTTCCCTTTGCCAATAAAGGTTCACGCATCCGGGTGGATGACTTTTTGGAGGAACCGCTTTGTGCTGTGCGCACCTGCGGTCAGCGCCAAAAATTCAAGCTCGTCCAGGTATTCGTGCGCCTGGGCTTCGGTTTGCTGCTGGTGAATAATTCCAACCAACACCGCGAATTCCGGCTCTTTGCGTATCCCCTTACTCTTTTCTTCTCCTATGTTCCAGTCGTTTGCCATTTTTTTGCTTTGTTTTTTACGCTGAGCTGAGCCGAAGCGTACCCTGGTTAGAGAGATTTTTTGATTCATTGGGTGTTTTGGGCGACCGCAAGTTGGGCGACCGCGAGGGTCGCCCCTACGATTATTTCATTGCTGGCGCGAGGCTCCGCCTCGTGTCTACTATTTAAGAGGCTCCAGCCTCTTGCTCCCGGGCGACCGCGAGGGTCGCCCCTACTGGATCCACGACGCGGGATTCAGCCGTTGTTTCTCCCGCCATACCTCGAAATGCAATTCCGGCGTTTCACTGCTCAGGCTGCCGATGTCTTGTCCGGCGCTCAGTTCTTCGCCTTTCTTTACCGACACGTCCTGAAGGTTGGAATAAACGGTATAATAGCGTTCGTGTTGCACGACCACTGTGTTTTTATAGCCTGGTATAAATTGCACCCCCACTACTTTGCCCTCAAAAACCACGGACACGGCGGCTCTTGACCCTGCGCGGATGTCTATGCCATTGTTCGTGACCTGCACATTTTTGAGCGTAGGATGCGGCTGTTGCCCGTATTTCCGAACGACGCTTCCCCCCGATACCGGCCAGGGCAATTTTCCTTTCTTTTTAGAAAATGGGGAAATCGCGTCTTCGCGTTCTTCGTCTGCTGTGCTTTTTACATTGAAATTTTTCAGGGTTTCCGGGTTGCGGGCGGCCTGTTTCTTTTTGCTCACCTCGTCCCGTATGACGAATTCGATGGCATCATTCAGTTTTTGATGCGATTTTTGATGTTTTTCCAACTGAGCCGCTAATTTGCTCTCGTCTTTTTTCAGCACCTGAATCGTTCGGTCTTTGTCTTCCATTTCCAGATCCAATAACTCACGTTGCTGCTGTTGTGTTCCCAACAGGCGCTGTTTTTCTTCGATGCGCTGTTCCAATTGTTCTGTTCTGGACTGGAGGGCAATCCGCGTTTCTTCGATGAGAGTCGCCTGACGGCGGCGGTGGCGTTCGTATTGGCGCAGGTATTGCCAGCGCTGGAAAGCGTCATTGAGTCCGTTTGCAGAAAAAAGGAACAACAAGCCGCTCTGGCTTTGGCGCATGCGGTGAGCCCGGCGCAGCAATGCGGCGTAATCTTTTCTAAGCTGTTCGATGTCTTCGGAAAGGGCGATGGTGACTTCCTGCGCCCGATGAATGCCAGCTTCGGCGTGCTCGATTTCGTCCTGCAGGGTATGAATGACCTGCCTGCGTTTTTTGATTTGCGATTGCAGGGCGAGGTAGCGATTGAGGTTGGCTGCTTTGGTCGCCTTTGTTTTGTCGAGTTGGGTGCTGGTTTTGTCAATTTCACGCAGCAACGACTTGCGCTTGTCTTCCAATTCGCGGCGGTTTTGCGAATGAAGCGCAGGCAACGCCAAAAGCAAAAACAGGAACATCCACAGGATTTGACCGGATGGCCTAATCCATACGCGTATATCTTTCGGGTATCTCAAAATGTATCTCAATTGGGTTGTTGATCTCAACCGATGAAAAACTGATTTCCGCATTTACCTTGCCCGTTTCGCGGCTGTTTAGTTCTAATTGACGAAGGTAAGAAAATTTTTGATTGCCTGTCAAATCCGCGTGCTCCTTTAGTTCCAAAGCCATGTTCCGGCCTGTACGGCCATCGCTCAGGGTGGTTTTTTCGAGTAGGAGCTGCTTCCCGTTCATCCAGAAATGGTTCTCTTTCATTTCGTCTTTGCCCCAAAGGTGATACCTGCCTTCAGTTGCTTCCATTTGCAGGTTTTTCCGGGTAAAAAACACCGGATTACCCAGCAAAAATGCCTGAAGCATTTGCAGGTTGGCGGGTATATTGAGCGCAGACTCCAGATAACTCAGGTCTTTGATGTCGTACTCGTTGTTGAGGCGGTCTAAGATGTAGACAGAGTCGCGGGTGACCTGCATGCGCGCCACTTCAAAGCCCAGCTTTTTGATGGCAATCCACAAAATGCTGTCTTTCCGCATTTTGATGGTGGCGTTGGCCGAAACCGTTTGATAACCATCGTTGTACGAAATTTTGGCTTTGGCGTCAAGCCACTCGGCATACACCTGATTGCGGACAAGCTGATCCATCATGGCCTCCGGCGTATTTTCTTTCAGGCTGTCACCCGTCATTGCCTTTTTTGGGGTACAAGCGCCCAAAGGCAACAACAAAACAAGGGTACCCGCAAATAAAAATTGCTTATTGTTCATAAAGTCGGCGATCTGTGATTTTTTTATCCAAAGTTTTCGAGCGGCTGCCCTTTTCTTTTGCTTTCGTCCAGTATTGGAAGGCAGTTTCCGTATCTTTTAGCAAATACAGCACATCCCCGTAGTGTTCGAGGATAAGGGAATATCGGTCGCCGCCATTCTCCAAAGCCTTGCCAATCCACGTTTTGGCACCCTGAAGATCCTTCGAGCGGTAAAGTACCCAACCATATACATCCTGTATCTTAGCCTGTTCCGGCGCGAGTTCATTGGCCATAATCGCCATTTGTTTGGCTCGCTCTAAGTTTTCTCCGCGCAGCGCCAGGCAATACGCGTAAGCGCTCAGGGCTTCCGCTGATTTTGCATGCAAAGCCAATGCCGCCTCGAACGCTTCATTAGATGCGGTCGCCTTGCCCGCTTCGGCATAGGTTTTGCCCATTTGCACGCGGATATCTAACTGTAGCCGGCCGTCTTTGCCCGACATGAGCAGCGCCTGTTCGAGCGAACTGAGCGATTGCGGGAACCGCCCCTGTTCAAATTCGGCCACCCCGTGCATGTAATAAATGAAGGCTTTGTTCGGGAAGATATCCATTGCCTGTTCGGCCGTGCTGTGGACGGCTTTGAAATCAGCCATTTCGGACTGGATACGCAGCACCTGTTCCCAAACCAAATAAACCGTTTCGTCCAATTCCAGCGTCTTTTTGTACTTAGCCAACGCTGCTTCGGGCTGCCCGGAATAGTACAGCAAATCGGCGTGAGCAGCGTAGGCTTTTGCTTCGCCGGGATGCGTTGTCTCTAAAATTTGGGCAAGCTCGATGGCAGCGGCAGCGACGTTTTTGTCGCCCGTGTCAGCGACTTTATTGATGTAGGGCAATAACTTGGCTATTTTGTAATCAATGGAAACGTCCGCTTGTGCAAATACCGTTTTCAGCGATGCTAAGAACTGGGCGTCGCTGCCGGTTTCACCCGATCCGGCCAGCGCGATGCTGGCTTTCGGGTCATTGATGTTGATTTTGAGGATGGTGCGGTAAACCCCTTCCGCGAGTTTGGCCTCGCCAATTTGTTCGTAATACGCAGCCAGCAGGTAGTAATTTTCGATATCTTTAGGAAAAGCCTGCACTAAGCGTTCCAGTTCAACGGCCGCTTTTTTGCTGTCGCCAATGCCCACATAAAGCGAGTGTTTGCGGCGGGCAATTTCTTCCGTCAGGCCGGAGCGCTTTTCCAAATCGTCATATACCTTGATGGCTTTGGGAATTTCGTTGGCCTTGAGCAGGAAATAAGCCCATTTGTAGTAATATTCTTCGTCATTGGGAGAATTGCTGACTAAGTATTCATAAACGCCGGCAGCCTCTTTGTTTCGGCCAACCTGCTGGTAAATATCGGCCAAAAACCGGCGGTACCATTGGTTTTCCGGAGCTATTTCCACGGCCTTCCTGGCAAAGCGAATGGCTTCATCGTCAGCGCCTTTCACATTGTGCAGGCGCGCCAGTTCGTAATAGGCGGCATCGTTGGCGG
>Ga0105044_10009254_pt1 | contig 13492 bp, 14 predicted proteins | sample MAT01_FD_78092 | JGI IMG/M metagenome (GOLD analysis project Ga0105044, IMG submission 78092) | Freshwater microbial communities from Lake Fryxell liftoff mats and glacier meltwater in Antarctica - MAT-01 | ecosystem: Environmental > Aquatic > Freshwater > Ice > Liftoff microbial mat | place...
CGAACACCGGAATCGCATTGGCGCGGCACAGATCAATCACCTTGGCCCGCGTGATGCCGTTCATGCAATAATCGCCGGTGCTGGTCCAGACCGCGCCCTTTTTCACGATGAAAAAGTTGCAGGCGTTGGTCGTATTCACAAAGCCATGCACATCCAGCATCAGCGCCTCATCCGCCCCGGCTTTCTCGGCGGCGATGCAGGCCAGAATGCAGTTCAGCTTGGAATGGGAGTTCAGCTTGGGGTCCTGGGTCATCGGCAGGCCGCGCATATGCGGCACGGTGGCAAGTCGGATCGGGCGCGGGATTTTCGGCCGCGAATGCTCCATGATGATCACCATGGTCGGCCCCTGCTGGCTTAGTCGCGGATGCTGGAACGGGCGGGTTTTCACCCCCCGTGTCACCATCAGCCGGGCATGGGTGTCGCTGACCATGCCGTTGGCATTTTGCGTGTCTATCACGGCCTTTTCGAGCCCGGCACGATCAAGAGCCATCGCCAGGTCAATCGCCTTTGCCGCCTCGAATAGCCGGTCGATATGCTCCTCCAGAAAAGCCCAGCGCCCGTCATGCAGCCGGATGCCTTCCCACACCCCGTCACCCAGCATGAAGCCGCTGTCATAGACCGAAACCATCGCCTCGGCTTTTGGCACGATCCGGCCATTGACCCAGATCAGAATGCTGTCATTGCGGATATCTTCTTCGGCACGGTGGGTGGAAACATCGGTCATGGCGGGCTCCTTTGCCCTGTTCTACCAACTGGCCGCGCTGAAACAACCTTCACTCTGCGGTGAGGTCACGGGGCGGTGATTGGACCGGGGCAGGCGGCACAGGCAGGGTATGGTGGAAAGCGAGGCCGCCATGAAACTCAGCATCCATTCCGTCAAGCTCAGCCTGTGGGCGGTCTGCGTGGCAACCGGGCACCTGCTCAGCCCGTCGCAGGCCGCTGCCGCCACTGAAACCGCCGTGCTGGCTGGTGGCTGTTTCTGGTGCCTGGAGTCGAATTTCGAAAGCGTGCCGGGGGTGAAATCGGTGGTTTCCGGCTTTACCGGCGGCACTCTGAAAGACCCGACCTATGATGATGTCAGCCATTCCGAAACCGGCCATTATGAGGCGGTGGAGATCGAATTCGACCCGGCACAGGTCAGCTATGCGGCCCTGATCGGCCTGTTTCTGCATTCCACCGATGTCGTCGATGCCGGTGGCCAGTTCTGCGACCGGGGCAACAGCTACCGCTCCGCGATCTTTGTGGCCAGCGCGGCGCAACAGGCTGCTGCCCTGGCCGAGGTGGAAAAGGCTGCTGCCGAACTTGGCAAACGCATCGTCACCCCGATCCTGCCGGTTGCGACCTTTTATCCCGCCGAGGAATACCATCAGGACTACTACAAGGGCTCGGATCTGATTCTGACCCGGCGCGGCCCAAAATCAAAGGCAAATGCCTATGTTTTCTACCGTCAGGCCTGCGGGCGCGATGCACGGGTAGAGCAGCTTTGGGGCCCAGCCGCACAATTCCTGCATTAGCCGCTTTCCCCCCCCGCCCCTCTTTTGTAGGCTCCCCCCGGGTCAGGGGGCAGATGTGAGCGACGACAGCACGGCCACGCCGATGATGGTGCAATATCTGGAGATCAAGGCGCAGCATCCCGGTGCCTTGCTGTTTTACCGGATGGGCGATTTCTACGAGATGTTCTTTGACGATGCGGTGGCGGCATCGGCTGCGCTGGATATTGCCCTGACCAAACGCGGCAAGCATCTGGGTGCCGATATCGCCATGTGCGGTGTGCCGGTTCATGCCGCCGAGGGTTATTTGCTGGCGCTGATCCGCAAGGGCTTTCGCGTTGCCATCGCCGAGCAGATGGAGGATCCCGCCGAGGCGAAAAAGCGGGGTTACAAATCCGTGGTCCACCGCGATGTGGTACGGCTGGTCACCCCCGGCACCCTGACCGAGGACGGCTTGCTGGAGGCGCGTCGGCACAATTACCTTGCCGCATTTGCCGAAGTGCGCGACGAGGCGGCGCTGGCCTGGGTTGATATTTCCACCGGCGAGTTGCGGGCGATGGCTTGCCCCGCCGTGCGGCTTGGCCCCAACCTCGCGCGGCTTTCCCCGCGTGAGGTGGTGGTGTCGGAAGGCTTGTCAACGGATTTGGCTGGAATAGTCACTGAATCCGGCGCCGCGCTCACACCGCTGGCGCGATCCAGTTTTGACAGCCAGTCGGCGGAAAAGCGGCTGTGCGCCCTGTGGCAGGTCGGTTCGCTGGATGGCTTTGGCAGCTTTGGCCGGGCGGAACTGGCTGCCCTTGGGGCAATTGTCGATTATCTTGACCTCACACAGCGTGGCAAACTGCCGCTGCTTCGCCCGCCGATCCGCGAACAGGCGGGCCAGTCAATGCAGATCGACGCGGCTACCCGGCGCAATCTGGAGATTGCCGCCAGCCTGGGTGGTGGCCGCGAGGGCTCGCTGCTGGCAGCGATAGACCGGACCGTTACAGCCGCTGGCGGGCGGTTGCTGGAGCGGCGGCTGTCCAGCCCGTCGTGTCAACTGGACATCATCCACCTCCGGCTGCAACAGGTGCGGTACTGGCTGGATCAAAGCCCGTTGCGCCAACCGGTGCGCGACATTCTGCGCCACATCCCGGATCTGGACCGTGCGCTGTCGCGGCTTGCGCTTGACCGGGGCGGGCCGCGTGATCTTGGCGCGGTCCGGTCCGCCTATGTCCGGGGCGAGGAGATTGCCCGACTGTTCGCCAACCTGCCCGGTGCCATCGCGCTGTTTGACGAAGCCGGGGCGCTGTCGGGCCACCGCGCCCTGATCGACCTGCTACAGGCCGCACTTGTCGCCGAACCGCCGCTGCTGGCCCGCGATGGCGGCTTTATTGCCACCGGCTTTGATCCCGAACTGGACGATGTGCGCCGCCTGCGTGACGAAGGGCGCAGTGTCATTGCCGCCATGCAGTCCGAATTCATTGACGCGACCGGCATCGCCAGCCTGAAGATCAAGCACAACAATGTTCTGGGTTACTTCATCGAAACCACCGCGACCCATGCCGAGCAGATGCTGTCGCCCCCGCTGAATCAAACCTTCATCCACCGCCAGACCACCGCCGGGCAGGTCCGTTTCACCACCTTGCCGCTGAGCGCGCTGGAAACCCGCATCCTGAATGCCGGGAATCACGCGCTGGAGATTGAAAAGCGGCTCTATGACAGCCTGAAAGGCGCGGTTTTGGAACAGGCTGGCTGCCTGGCGCTGCTGTCACAGGTGATCGCGGCGCTCGACATCGCAACCGCATTTGCCGATCTGGCCGCCGGCGAGAACTGGGTAGAGCCGGTGGTAGATGCCAGCCGCGCCTTTGTGATCACGGCGGGCCGCCATCCGGTGGTGGAACGGGCATTGCGGCGCACCGGCACCCCCTTTGTCGGCAATGATTGCGATCTGTCGCCCCGCGATGGTGCCGCGATCTGGCTGCTGACCGGGCCGAATATGGCGGGGAAATCCACTTTTCTGCGCCAGAATGCGCTGATTGCGCTTCTGGCGCAGGCTGGCAGCTTTGTGCCGGCCGATCACGCCCACATCGGTCTTGTCAGCCAATTGTTCAGCCGGGTCGGCGCGTCAGATGATCTTGCGCGCGGCCGCTCGACCTTCATGGTTGAAATGGTCGAAACCGCCGCGATCCTCAATCAGGCCGACGACCGGGCACTGGTGATCCTCGATGAAATCGGGCGTGGCACCGCCACCTATGATGGCCTCTCCATCGCCTGGGCCACACTGGAACATCTGCATGATGTGAACCGCGCCCGCGCCCTGTTCGCCACCCACTACCATGAAATGACCGCGCTGGCCGGAAAGCTGCCCGGGGTGGAAAACGCCACGGTGACGGTGAAGGAATGGCAGGGCGACGTCATCTTTCTGCATCAGGTCAAAAGGGGTGCCGCCGACCGGTCATATGGCGTGCAGGTAGCGCGGCTTGCCGGACTGCCGCTGGTGGTGATCGAGCGGGCAAAGGTGGTGCTGGAGGCACTGGAAAAGGGCGAGCGCGAAGGCGGCACCCGGCAAAAGGCGCTGATCGACGATTTGCCCCTGTTTGCTGCCATACCCTCGACGCCGCGCCCGAGGGCCACACAAAGTGGCGTGGAAGAACGGCTGAAAACAATCCTGCCTGATGAACTCAGCCCGAAAGACGCGCTGGCGCTGCTGTATGAGCTGAAGGCCCTGTTGCGTTGACCGGCGATTTCGCGCCGATCCCTCCGCCTTCTCATTGAATTGAAATGTTGGTGGCGTACCCTGCGCGCTTGCGCGGGGAGAAACACCATGGCATCCGGCCCTTCACAATCCATGAACCTTGGCGGCAAACCCGGCGCCTATGGCGACAGTTTCATTTCGCTTGACCTGATGAAGGGTCTTGATGCCTGGCGAATTTTCGACCCTAACGCGCCGGTAAACGACCCCTATGCGCCCAAAGCCGCGCTGCATGCTGATCCCGCCGGCTGGCTGAAGCATCTGCCGGTGATCAGCCAGGTCGAGCAGGCGGTTTGGGGCAATGTGTTTTACACCAGCGTGCTGCCGCCGGGGAAATGCATCCTTGAATGGCAGGGCGAGGGGTCGCTGTTCACCTGGCAGAACTTCACCAAGATCGCGCCAAACAAGATCCTGATCGACTTTGAGGCAAATTATACCGACGCGCAGGGAAACCCGACGCAGGATGGCATCTCTGTCAACATCACGGCGACCGGGCGGTCCTGGTGCCAACGAAGTGAATGGCGGCACCGGGAATGATTCGATCACCGGGGGCTTTGGCCGTGATGTGATCACGGCGGGGGGCGGGGATGACCTTTTCGTCTATCTTTCACAACGCGAGGCGGGCGACGGCATCGCCGATTTCGGTGCTTCTGGCGATGACGACGCATTTGCCCTGAAAGCTGCGGCTTTCGGCAACCATGCAGCGGGCGGGCTGCTGGCCGGTAAATTTCAATCGTCGAACGCCGGTACCGCTTCAAGGCCGGCCGTCTGCATCTTCTTTGGCCGCGACGACCACAGCCTTTACTTCGATGCCGATGGCTCGGGTACACAGGCGGCTATCCTGATCACGGTGCTGCAGCCAGGGGCAGTGGTGGTGGCTGCGGATATCTCGTTTTTCTGATCCCGGCAAACCGTCGTTCAGGAAGGTTTTGCCGTATTGGACGAAACCCCCACCTGCGCCGGGCGCAACAGCCGGTCATGAATCATGAAGCCCTCGCCCATCACCTGAATGATCTCCCCGGCCTTGGTGCCGGGCAACGGTGCCTCAAACATCGCCTGATGCTGCTGCGGATCGAATGTTTCGCCGATTTCGGGGGAAACCACCTTGATCCCGTGTTTGGCAAAGATGTTTCTAAGTTCGCGCAGGGTCAGGTCCACCCCTTCCAGCACCGCCGAAGCGGCAGCGCGCTGCTCATCGGTTGCGGCATCCACCGCCCGTTTCAGATTGTCATAAACCGGCAGCATGTCGCGGGCGAATTTCGTGCCGCCATATTGTTCGGCCTCGCGCCGGTCTTTTTCGCCGCGTTTGCGATTGTTTTCGGCATCGGCCAGCGTCCGCATGAACCGGTCGCGCATGTCGTCGCGTTCCGCCGTCAACCGCTCGATCATGTCGGCAACTTCATCGACATAGTCAGCCGCGCCTTCGGCAAAGCCCGGAGCCGCCGCTGCCTGTTCTTCCGGCATTTCTTCTTTCTTTCCGTCGTTCATTCTTCACCCCTTGCCCCGGTCGGACAGCAGCCTGCCAACCAGTTGCGCCGTGTAGTCCACAATCGGCACGATGCGACCGTAGTTGAGCCGCGTCGGCCCGATCACACCCACCGCACCAATGATCTTTCGGTCAGCGTTCATATAGGGAGACACCACCAGAGAGGAACCCGAAAGTGAGAACAACTTGTTCTCGGAGCCAATAAAAATGCGCACGCCCTCGCCTTCCTCGGTCAGTTCCAGAAATTCGGCAATGTCACGCTTGCGCTCCAGATCATCGAACAGATGCCGTATCCGGTCGAGGTCTTGGGCAGGCCCATCGGCGGACAGCAGATTGGCTGATCCCCGCACGATCAACCGCTCAGTGCGCTCCCCTTCGTTTTCCCACAGGGCCAGCCCGCTTTCGACCAGCGCCTGCGCCAACCCGTCAATTTCCTGCCGCCGGGCCAATATCTCGTTGCCGATCCGGCCACGCAGGTCCGACAGGGTCAGGCCCTCGGCCAGCGCATTCAGGAAATTCGCCGCTTCCCGCATGGAGGAGGGGGTTTGCCCGGGCGGCGGTGTAAAAACCCGGTTTTCGACATGCCCGTCAGAAAACACCAGCACCACCAGCGCCCGGTCCGCCGCCAGCGCCACGAATTCGATATGCCTGATCGCAGCCTCGCGTTTCGGGGCCAGCACCAGCGATGCCCCCCGCGTGATGCCCGACAGCGCAGACCCGACCCGGTCCAGCAGCGATCCCACATCCGGATCGCCGGTTTTCAACGTGGCATCAATGGCTTCGCGGTCGCTGGCATCAACGGTTGAAATCTCCAGCAGACCATCGACAAACATCCGCAACCCGTGCTGTGTCGGGATGCGACCAGCCGATACATGCGGGCTGCCAAGCAATCCCAGATATTCCAGATCCTGCATCACGTTGCGGATAGTGGCGGCAGACAGCTTTTCATTCATCGTTCGGGTCAGGGTGCGAGACCCAACCGGGTCACCCGAATCCAGATAGCCCTCCACCACCCGGCGAAACACCTCGCGGCTGCGGTCATTCATCTCGGCAAACAGTTTCGATCCGTCGGTCATGTTGAGCCGTCGTTGGGGCCAGCCACCTTAAGGAGGGCGGGGCGGCAACGTCAATCGGGGTTGCATCACCCTGCCGCCGATGGGTATCTGGCTGCAACAAGCGAAAGGATCAAGGATGCGCCCATCTGGCCGCCAGTTGAATGAAATGCGCGCAGTTTCAATCGAAACCGGGGTGATGAAACATGCCGAAGGATCGTGCCTGATCCGCATGGGCAACACTCATGTGATCTGCTCTGCCAGCCTCGAAGATCGCCCGCCGCCGTTTCTGAAAGGCACCGGTCAGGGTTGGGTCACGGCGGAATACGGCATGCTGCCGCGCGCCACCCACAGCCGCAACCGTCGCGAAGCCGCCTCCGGCAAGCAAAGCGGTCGCACCCAGGAGATTCAGCGCCTGATCGGTCGCGCCCTGCGTGCCGGGGTAGACAAGCAGGCGCTGGGCGAACGCCAGATCACGATTGATTGCGATGTGCTGCAGGCCGATGGCGGCACCCGCTGCGCCTCGATCACCGGCGGCTGGGTTGCATTGCGGCTGGCCGTGAACAAGCTGCTGAAAACCGGCGAGATCATTTCCGACCCGATCATCGACCATGTTGCCGCTGTATCCTGTGGCATCTATGCTGGGCAACCGCTGCTGGATCTCGACTATGCCGAAGACAGCGAGGCCGGAACCGATGGCAATTTCATCCTGACCGGTCGCGCCCGCATGATCGAGGTGCAGATGAGCGCCGAGGGTTCTACCTTTTCCCGCGCCGAAATGGCGGAATTGCTGGATCTGGCGGAGCTGGGTGCGGCGGCTCTGGTCGCAGCGCAGAAGGCCGCGCTTGGATGAGGCGCTTTGACGGCAAGCGGCTGGTTGTGGCCACCCACAATGCCGGCAAACTGGCGGAAATATCCGCCCTGCTGGCCTGCTATGCCGTTGCCGTCACCTCTGTCGGGGAACTGGGCCTGCCCGAACCGGCTGAAACCGAAGCGACCTTTGCCGGCAATGCCCGCATCAAGGCCCACTTTGCAGCCAGGGCAAGCGGACTGCCCGCCTTGGCCGATGACAGCGGGATAGAAATCGACGCCTTGGGTGGCGCACCGGGGGTTTATACTGCCGATTGGGCCGAAACCCCGTCTGGCCGCGATTTCACCATGGCGATGACCAACACCTGGGCGAAGTTGGAGGCGGCCCGCGCACCCTGTCCCCGCACCGCCCGTTTTTGCTGCACGCTGGTGCTGGCCTGGCCCGATGGCCATGATGAGCTTTTTGCCGGCGCGATGTCCGGCCAGATCACCTGGCCGATGCGCGGCGCACAGGGCCATGGCTATGATCCGATCTTTCAGCCCGATGGCTACGCCCGGACTTGCGCCGAAATGGATCAGGCCCTCAAAAACCGCATCAGCCACCGCGCCGATGCCTTCCGCAAGCTGGTCGCAGGATGTTTCCAATGAAACGTATCTCGTCGGGTTCGCCCTTTGAAGCAACCATGGGCTATTCCCGCGCCGTGGTCAAAGGCGGCTGGTGTTTCGTGTCCGGCACCACCGGCTATGACTATGCCACCATGACAATGCCCGCCGCCGTGGCAGATCAGGCCCGCAACGCCTTTGCCACCATTGCCAAGGCGCTGGCCGAGGGCGGCTTTGCCATGGAGGATGTGGTCAGGGTGCAATATACTGTAGCAAGTGCGGCACTGGTCGACGATCTGGTGCCGGTCCTCGGGGCAGTTCTGGGTGATATCCGCCCCGCCGCTACCATGGTGATTGCGGCTCTGATCCGGCCCGAAATGCTGGTAGAGATCGAAATGTCGGCATTCAAAGGCTGAATGCTTTCAGCTTCTTGTTGGCGTAAATATCCCACGGGGGTCCGGGGGTGTGAAACCCCCGGCTTTGGAACCATCTCGATGCAAGATTGGCAAAATGGCGGCTTCGGCCTGTATCTGCACTGGCCGTTTTGCCAGTCCAAATGCCCCTATTGCGATTTCAACAGCCATGTTTCGGCTGATATTGACCAACAGCGCTGGCAGACCGCCTATCTGGCCGAAATTGACCGGGTCGGCGCGGAAACTTCCGGCCGCATCCTGAACACCGTGTTTTTCGGCGGTGGCACCCCAAGCCTGATGGATCCCGCACTGGTTGCAGCCATCATCGAACGGGTGCGTGCCACCTGGCCGATGTCGAATGACGCCGAGATCACGCTCGAGGCCAACCCGACCTCGGTCGAGGCCGGGCGGTTCCGCGGCTACCGGCAGGCTGGCGTCAACCGGGTTTCGATGGGCATTCAGGCCCTGAACGACCGCGACCTCAAGGCGTTGGGGCGGCTCCATTCGGTGGCAGAGGCCGAGCGGTCGTTTGCCATCGCCCGTGATTGTTTTGACCGGGTCAGTTTCGATCTGATCTATGCCCGCCAGAACCAAAGCCTGGCTGATTGGCGCGCCGAACTGCAGCGCGCACTGGCGCTGGCGCTTGACCACCTGTCGCTGTATCAACTGACCATCGAAGATGGCACTGCCTTTGGGGCCCGCCACGCCGCCGGTGGTCTGACGGGTTTGCCCGAGGATGATCTTTCCGCCGATCTTTACGCCTTGACACAGGATCTGTGCGACGCTGCCGGAATGCCGGGCTATGAAGTGTCGAACCATGCCGCTTCGGGCGCGGAATCCCGGCACAACCTGATCTATTGGCGCATGGGCGACTATGTCGGTATCGGCCCCGGCGCCCATGGCCGCCTGACGCTGGATGGCACCCGTTGGGCAACTGAAGCGCCGAAAGCCCCGTTGCCCTGGCTGTTGCAGGTCGAGCGTCACGGGGCGGGTGAGGTGCCCCGGGTTGGGGTGCCGATGGCGGAACAGGCAGTGGAATATCTGATGATGTCTCTGCGTCTGACCGAGGGAACCGACATGGCGCGCTATGAGTTTCTGGCGGGTCACCCACTTGATGATAATACTATCAATGGGTTAGAGGATCTTGGCTTGCTTTTTCGCGCGGGCGGCCGCCTGATTGCCACACCGCGGGGCCGCATGGTTCTGAACGCGCTGCTGCGCGAACTGATTGTTTTGTAATGCGGCTGATCTGGGCCGCATTTGGCTATCTGGCACTGGCGCTTGGCGCTATCGGCATCGTGACGCCATTTCTGCCCACGGTTCCGTTTCTTTTGCTGGCGGCATTCTGTTTTGCCCGATCGTCCGAGCGGCTGCACCGATGGCTGCTTTCCCACCAGACCTTTGGGCCGCCAGTCCGCGACTGGCAAAGGTCTGGTTCAATCGGCCGGCGGGCAAAATGGCTCGCAACCGGGTCTTTGGTAGCGGGAATCGGCATTTCTCTGGCGCTGGGGCTTGGCTGGGGGGCGCTGCTGGCTCAGGCACTGGTACTGTCTTGCACCGGCCTGTTCATCTGGACCCGGCCAGACAAATAGCGCGCAACGCCCCGATCAGCCGCGAAGCGATGCTGACAGAATCCGGCAAAGGTCATCAAGATCGTCAAGGTTGCCATAGCGGATCGTCACCGCGCCGGCCCCGTCTGGCCGGTGATCGATGCTGACCTTCAGCTTCAGATTGGCCGACAAATCCTGCTCCAGCGCGCGGGTGTCGGCGTCCTTTTCTGGCGCAGCGCGGCGCTTTTCAGCGGGCACCCGGCGGCCCTTTGCAAGTTCTTCGGTCTGCCGCACCGACAGCCCGCCCGCCATCACCTTGCGCGCCAAGACCACCGGGTCGGCGGCGGTGATCAGCGCCCGGGCATGGCCTGCCGTCAATTTTCCCTCACGCAACCAGGCCAGCACTTCATCGGGCAGTTGCAACAACCGCATCAGGTTGGCAATATGGCTGCGGCTTTTGCTCAGCGCCTCAGCCAGCTTTTCCTGCGTATGGCCGAAGCGCTCCATCAACTGTTTGTAGGCCGCCGCCTCCTCCACCGGGTTCAAGTCGGCGCGCTGGATGTTTTCGATGATCGCGACTTCCAGCACTTCGCTGTCGGTCAGATCCCGGATGAGAACCGGCACCTCATGTAATTGCGCCAGTTGCGCGGCGCGCCAGCGGCGCTCGCCGGCGACGATCTCATAAGTTCCTGTTTCGGCTTGTCTTTCCCGCACAATCAGCGGCTGGATGATACCCTTTTCCCGGATCGAGGCTGCCAGTTCGGCCAATGCACTTTCCGGAAAATCCCGGCGCGGCTGATCCGGGTTGGGGAACAGCCGCTCTATCGGCAACATCTGGTCGCGCCGGGGCCGCGCCTCTTCCTTTTGCGCTGCATCCAGGTTCACATCGGCCATCAGCGCCGACAATCCGCGCCCAAGACCGCGCCGTTCGTTTTTCATATCGGTCATTCCCCCCGGTTCCCCGCTCTATGCTGCCTGATGCCGCGCCAGCATTTCCTGTGCCAGGGCGCGATAGGCCACTGAGCCTTTCGACAGGCTGTCATAGGTCAGTACCGGCATCGCGTAAGAGGGCGCCTCGCTGATCCGCACATTCCGCGGCACCACGGTTCGAAATACCAGATCGCCCAGATTTTCCCGGGCATCCGCCTCGACCTGCTGCGACAGTCGGTTGCGCCCGTCGTACATCGTCAGGACCACGCCCTCGATTCGCAGATCGGGGTTGGCGCTTTGCCGTACCTCGCGCACCGTCAGCATCAACTGGCTGAGGCCCTCCAGCGCAAAAAACTCGCTTTGTAGCGGCACAAGAACCGAATGAGCACCAACCATCGCATTCACCGTCAAAAGGCTGAGCGACGGCGGGCAATCAATCAGAATGTAGTCAAACCCAAAAACGGCCACTTCGGGCTGCCGCAAAGCGTCATGCAGCAGGAAGCTGCGCTTTTCATTCGACATCAGCTCGATATCGGCCGATGAAAGATCGGTGGTCGCGGGGCAAAGCCAGACCCCCTCAACCGAGGTCATGACTACTACATCTTGTAGTGGCACGCCACTGATCAACACGTCATATGTCGTAAGTTTGCGCTCGGCGGCTCCGATTCCCAACCCGGTAGAGGCATTGCCCTGCGGATCAAGGTCAACCAGCAGCACCTTTCTGCCACGTTCGGCCATGGCTGCCGCCAGATTGATGGCAGTTGTGGTCTTGCCCACCCCACCTTTCTGGTTGGCGATGGCGATGATGCGGGGCTTTTCATGCGACACGGGTCAATTCTCCGATGGTCAGAATAACCGCCCGCAGGTCGGTCTTGCTGGGGGTTTTCTGAACCCGGAAGGCCCAGGTTGCAAGCGCTTCCGCAATCTCGCTGTCGGCCTGAGCGCCTTTTGGCAGAAAGGCCACGCCACCGGGCTTCAGGTGGCGGAATGCCTGCGAAAGCAGCAGCGGCAGCGGCGCAAAGGCGCGGGCAGACAGGACATCTGCGGATTGCGGTGCCAGTTCTTCGGATCTTTGGCCAAGAATGGCCGCCACTACACCGGTTTCACGCGCCACTGTGCGCAGAAAGGTGGCTTTGCGCTGGTCGCTTTCCACCAACGTCACCTGCAGGTCGGGCCGGGCCTCGCTTGCCAGAATTGCCACCACCAACCCTGGAAAGCCGCCGCCGCTGCCCAGATCAACCCAGGTGCGGGCCTGCAGCGGACAAAGATCAAACAACTGTGCCGAATCCAGAATATGGCGCGACCACACGTCCGGCAAAGTGGATTTCGCTACCAGATTGATCGCCGGGTTCCACTTGGTCAGCAACGCGACATAGTGCTCCAGCCTCGCCGTTGTTTCACGTGAAACAATCATTGCGCAGCAGAACGCGGCTGCGCCAACTTGATTCGGGCTAACAGCAAGGTCAACGCTGCCGGGGTCATTCCCTCTACGCGACCGGCCTGCGCCAGGGTCCCCGGCTGAATCCGCGCCAACTTCAGTTGCAGCTCGTTCGACAAGCCTTGCAGCCCGACATATTGAAACCCTTTGGGGATTTCCTGGCTCTCATCGCGCTGCAACGCCGCTATGCCCGCTGCCTGCCGCTTGAGATAGGGAGCATAGAGCGAGTCGCGGGCGATTTGCAGCCGCGTTGCCACGGGCACCCCGGCCAACGCGGGCGCAAGGGCGATCAGGTGGTCAAATTGCACCTCGGGGAACGACAGCAACTCGAACCCCGACCGGCGGATACCATCCTGGTTGAGATGCACCCCTTGCGCCAACATCTGCCTTGGCGTCACCAACAGTGCATCAAGCTGTGCGCGGGCCGCCGCCAAGGCCTGCATCTTTGCGCCAAATGCCGTCTGCCGGGCCTCGCTTGCGCACCCCAAACTTACCGCCAGCGGCGTCAAACGCTGGTCGGCATTGTCGGCGCGCAGGCTCAACCGGTATTCAGCGCGCGAGGTGAACATCCGATAGGGCTCCGTGACACCGCGCGTCACCAGATCGTCAATCATCACGCCAATATAGCTTTCGGCGCGCGGAAAAGTCTGGGCGTGACGCCCCTGCGCCTGCAGTGCCGCATTCAACCCCGCCACCAAGCCCTGCGCAGCCGCCTCCTCGTAGCCAGTCGTGCCGTTGATCTGCCCCGCCAGAAACAAACCCGGCACGTCTTTCATCTCCAAAGTGCTGCGCAATGCACGCGGATCCACGTAATCATATTCAATGGCATAGCCAGGCTGCAGGATCACTGCCCGCTCCAACCCTTTGATAGAATGCACATATTCTTCCTGCACATCCTGGGGCAAGCTGGTGGATATGCCATTGGGATAGACCGTGTGATCATCCAGCCCCTCTGGTTCCAGAAACACCTGGTGGCTGGCCTTGTC
>Ga0105044_10009255_pt1 | contig 13492 bp, 13 predicted proteins | sample MAT01_FD_78092 | JGI IMG/M metagenome (GOLD analysis project Ga0105044, IMG submission 78092) | Freshwater microbial communities from Lake Fryxell liftoff mats and glacier meltwater in Antarctica - MAT-01 | ecosystem: Environmental > Aquatic > Freshwater > Ice > Liftoff microbial mat | place...
CGCTGCCGTAACGCGTTGATCGCGGTAGAAGAGTCGGCTGATCCATCCCAAAAACACAATGCCCCCAACCGCAACAGCGAATAGTGCATAGCCAGGTTTCGGAAGTTGCCCCATCTGGGCTAACAGGAGCATGGTACATGCCGCAATCAACCAAGCGCTGGTCAACAGCCAACCCAATCGGAGTCGGCGAAAACGCGATGCGACGCGCGATAGCTCGTTTGCAATTTCAGGATCCATGACTATGTTGCCCTGCGAATACACATGAGAGATTCCAAACCAACTACACCTAGTACACCTACGACTACCCAACGCCACCAGCCTTGTTGCGATTCCAATTCGACCGCTCGCAACTGTCGACGCTTATCCTCTTTAGCCTGTTTGTTCGCAACGGGTTCGCCCGCCATGGCGACACCCATGCGTTCCAACCGCTCTAAACCACCGGACCGCGTATTGGATTCGGACTCGTCCAAATTCACCGCCATTCGAGATTCCAGTCCATCCTGGTCCAAACGGCGATAGATACCTGGCTCAGTCAGTTCTATCTGACGGACTGGGGTTTCCATGACGCCCGGACTCTCGATACTATCCAGGAGCTTCCCGGCCGGATCAAAAATGCTCTCGCCCACATCCAATGATAACTTGTCACCGACGTGATACGTACCCGATGGACTACGCGATGGAGAAGCCAAACGAAATAAGCCCGCGATGAGGGGTACGAATTTGGTGGACAGCGCAAGCTGACTTTCGCGAGGCTGCCAGCCTGAAAGCAAAATCCAAACGGAGCCCGAACCCAGCTGTTTGGTGATCAGCGCAGGAGCACCGTCATCAAACTTGGCCAGCACCCTCCAGTTTGCTATGGCGGAGCCGTCGAGCTTTCGATGCTTCCAGAACCGTATCTTCGAAAAGTCATTGAACTTGGAATCGGCAAGATCCGCGAACAATGGGTGCTTGAAGTCGATCGATTCGAGCATTGCATATTGCCTCAAGCTTGCTTCGGTCACCATCATTTGCTCTCCGCCGGTCAACTGCTCGAAATCGCGAGCCAAGCGTGTGTCCGAAGGAGCGACTGGGGCATCCCACACCCAGAGCAAATTCCCTCCATTTTTTACGTAGTTGCCCAACGCAATCAAATCGTTGGCATCTGCGTCATGAGATGCAACGATCAGCGCATTGACATCCAATTTGTCGCTTATCTGGCCAGGCTCGACACTTCGAAAGGTGACGTGGGTCGCAGCGTCGCTCAGTGGCAACTGCTTAAGAAAGAACCCAAGCGAATCCTCGGGAAGCGTGGCTGCTTTCTCAATGCAAAGCAGCGAGGTTTCGGTTGGCTTATTGGTGGCTACAAAGAGGCGGTTATCGAAATCAACGCGATCGCCATCAATTTGCAATGCACTCGCATTGGATGGAGGAGCTACCATGCGAACCGTCATCGAACTACCCGACGGAATTCGGCAAACGAGCTTGGTCTCTTCGATAGGCGCTAGCTTGTCATCGAGCCAACGCAAGCTCAAAGCATCTGCGGATGTTGTGCCGATGTTCGAAACGCGAACTCGAATTTTCTTCGTGGAGCCTTCGGTCTTCCCTTTCGTCCTCCCTTCGGTCTGTGCCGTCAAATCCTCGTCGGCAGCCAATAAACTGGCGTGTGCATTTCCTGGGTTGGGGGGCTCCACTCTTTCGATTCGGACCTTGCAGGATTCGGGCCACGCGTACTCGGCCAAACGATCGACCGAAGCCCCGTTTTGGAAATCGGTTACAACAATGATCTCGCTCGGTGTCGCATTCGAATCGGAAGCGGAGTTCCAATCGGTTTGCAACAGATCAGCTGCAGCCGACAATGCAAAACCGAGATTGGTCTTGTTCCACGTAGGCTTTGCTCGCCCCAGGGCAGTGGAGGCTTGCAACGCGCGTTGGGCCGGTCCAATCTGCTGCGATTCATCGATTGCCAGCAGAGGCCGAAGATTTTTGTCGAATTCGTAGACGGACAAACTATCGGTTGGTCCCATTTGGTGAATCCGCTGCTCGGCTCTTTGCATGGCAGCAGCCCATACGCCCTCCCGACGCATGCTGGCGCTGGTATCGATCAAAAGCATTCGCTGCATTCCGACTCCATCCGAATCGGTGGCCGCCGGCATATTCCAATAAGGGCGAGTAAACGCAAACGCCAACAGGCCTAGAGCCGCAATCCGCAGCAGCAAAAGCAACCAATGGTCGATCCTGCTTTGTCTTGTCAGCCGAGGAGGGGCAGGATCGAGGAACATCAAGGAGCTAATCCATTTGCGATCCTTGGGCTGACGTCTAACCAGGTGGAACAGGATCGGCAACGCGACAGCAAGTGCAGCGAGCGCGTAGAGCGGTGTCAAAAAACTCATCGGCCACTCCTAACACGCGTTCGCGACGAGCCGACTCGGGCACGCTGCTGTCGGCTCAGGAAATCGAACAAAACATGTTCAATCGACTCATTGGTTTGCAACGAGGTCCAGCCGATCCCCAACTGTCCTGCCAATGCCACGAGCGAGTCCTCGTGGAGTTTGAACTTCGCTTGATACGTCCCTTTGGCGATCGCAGGATCTACGTACAATTCACGGCCTGTTTCCATGTCTTGTACCATGGACGCTTGTTCGAGCGACAGGGTTACTTCGGCAGGATCCAGTACCCGGACCATAACGACTTCATGACGTCGAGCACGCAGCATCGCGAGTGGTGCACGAAGTGTTTCTACAGGCACCAAGAAATCCGAGACGAGAATGATGAGGCTGCGTTGACGCACTAGGTCCGCGAGGTGCGCGAGAGGTTTCTGAAGATCGGTCGATGCCCCGGCGAGTTCCTTATCCAACAAAGCCAGGATGCGTTTGAGCTGTCCAGTACGAAATCTGGCCGTCAGCATGTCGACGATATCGTCGTCGAAAGTGAGCAACCCTACGGCATCGCGTTGCAGGGTGAGGTAGTAGGCCAGCGTTGCTGCCAGCGTCTTTGCGTATTCGCATTTGGTGTATTGCAGCGAACCATACTCCATCGATTTGCTTTTGTCTACGACCAGATAGCAACGTCGATTGGTCTCGTCCTCAAATTTCTTAATGTAATAGCGATCGCTGCGTGCGTACAGTTTCCAGTCGATCGTGCGAGGGTCATCGCCGTCGCTGTAGGGGCGATATTCGCTAAACTCAACGGAGAATCCATGCAGCGGACTTCGGTGCAAGCCATTGTGAAAGCCATCGACAATCGATTTGGCGCGAAATTGCAGGTTCTTGATCCGCATCAGTGCCGACATGTCGATAAAGCGATCGAGATTTCCTGACGGAGCTGTTTCAGTCATACTTCCCTCGCACAGCTAAATCCATTCACTTGACCTCGAGCAAGAGTTTCGCGATGCAGTCCTCGACCGAAACCCCTTCGGCCTCCGCCTTGTAGCCCAACAGGAGTCTGTGCCGTAGGACTGGGTGGACCAGGGCGCGGATGTCTTCCAGTGCTACATGCGATTGGCCGTTGAGCAGCGCTCGCGCTTTCGCGCCCAACACCAACATCTGCGCCGCCCGCAAGCCTGCACCCCAGTTCACCCATTGATTGATAAAACTCGGCGCCTCGGGTCTACCGGGTCGCGTGGCTGCGACCAAACGGACAGCGTAACCAGCAACCTCTTCGGCGATCGGCATGCGACGGACCATCGCATGAAAATGAAGCACATCCTCACCGGTAAACAATGGTTCAATCGGTTCCGGACGCGTGCTAGTCGTATCCAAGACCACTTGCAACTCGTCCCGGAAGGGAAGGTAATCGATCATCACGTTGAACATGAATCGATCCAACTGAGCCTCAGGCAGCGGATAGGTACCCTCCATTTCAATCGGATTCTGAGTTGCCAACACAAAAAATGGCTCGGGCAATGTAAAGCGTTTGCCGGCGGAAGTCACCTGGTGCTCTTGCATAGCCTCGAGCAACGCCGCTTGTGTTTTTGGCGGTGTGCGATTGATCTCGTCTGCCAGAATCACGTTGGCGAAGACCGGCCCCTTGACGAACTGCAGTACTCGACGCCCGTCCACCTCGTCTAATATCTCCGTACCCGTAATGTCTGCCGGCATCAAGTCAGGCGTAAACTGAATCCGTCGAAACTCCAAGTGAAATACTTGCGCCACGCTGCGAACCAGCAAGGTCTTGGCCAAACCTGGAGCGCCGGTAATGAGACAATGCGATCCCGAGAAAAGGCAAATCAGCAGCTGCTCGATAACATCCTTTTGCCCAACGATGGTCTTGGATAGTTCGGCATCGATCCTGGCCCGACCCTCCCGTATCTGTTTGACAACCGCTTCGTCTTCGTCGTGCGTAACCGTGCTCAAGGTGGAAATCCAGTGGGTAAGGTGTGAGTTTGATTATTCATTGGCCGCAGTGCGCCAGCACACGGTTTCTTCGTGGTTTGAGGAAACCGGACGCTAGTGCGTCATTGCGTACGTCACAATGTTGATCCCCATCGGATAGGCTTTGGTCACGGAGAACTCGTTGAAATACCACGGGTCTTCTCCCTCGCGCTCCCAGCCATCTCCTAGGTCCGTGTTGTGGCAGATCATGACCATGATCCGATTCGCATCGTCCCGTATCGCTTTGTAGTGTGGAATGCTCGTGTCGGATCCATATCGGGGTTCCCAAGTAACACCCGAGCCTCGCCCGGCTTGCGCGGCGTAAATCGATGGCAGCTGCGGCTTTTCCTTTAAATCGTACACGCAATGAAAAATTTCATGTTCCAGGGGTAATTCGACTGGCTCGCGATCGGGAAAAACGCGTTTAATTTCTTGGTAGAAATTGTAGTACTCCTCGTCGCCCCAGAAATCGTCGACCATGAGGAAGCCGCCGTTGAGCAGATAACGCCGCAATGCAGTTACCTCGTCCGATTGAAACATCAATCCACCCGGTTCGATAATATAGATGAATGGGTAATCGAACAGTTTCGGATCAGTCAATTCCAAAACAATCGGCTCCGGGTTTACTTTCATCGATGTCAGTTGCTGCAATCGCAGCGAGAAGTTCAATTCACTGTCCCGAAAATCAGTGTCCCAACCGCCGCCGCGGCCGTATCCTCCCGATTGATACTTGATACGCACAAACGTAAAGATGTCTTTGGCGAAAGCCTTGTTGGTCTCCCACGTCGGGACTCCATTGCGACCGACAGATTGCCAGTCACGACTGCGTCCACGCCGTTGCCATTGCTGGGCAACAACGGCTACGCTCACCAGACTCACAAGCAGCATCGCAACGACGAGTCTGCGATACGAAAAGCCTAACGTTCGACTCATTCCGGTTCCTTCGCTTTCTGAGTTTGAACGATCGCAACTAACAGGTCGAGTGCGTCGCGATACCGCGGAGCTTCTTCGAGCGCTTTTAGCACACTGCGCTTCGCTAGATCGTGTTGCCCTAAAGAGTGTTGGGCCATCGCCAATCGATAATGTACGTCGGCGGGGTCGGTAGGGCTCAATTCCAGAAGAGCAGACAACGCAGAGGTAGCCATATTGGGGCTGCTCAGGTTGGTCGCCACCGTCGCCCGAGCCTGTTGCAAATCGCTTCGAAGTGGATCGATGGCTTGCATCCGCTGGCACCAGTGTTCGAGAGACTTCCAATCTTCACGGGGCAGATCGATTTCGATCAAACGCATCAGCGCTTCTCGGCAATCCGACGAACGTTCGGCCAATGCCGCCAGGGCGATGCGCTCGTTCGTTTCGTCCCCTCTACCCCGATGAATGCCTGCGAGCAATGCATAGACTCCCTCATTCTCGCCGTCATCGGGCAAATAGTCCCGAAGCCTATTGGCGATCGTCAACGCTTCATCCCACCTCTTTGTACGTACGAGACCTTCGCATTTTTTCCTCAAGGCCCAGAGTGAGTTAGGGTGCTCCTCCAACCAATCATTTTCCGAAATCTTCACTTCCGGGGCGGGACGATCAAAATCAGCACCCTTACCAAATCCAGCAGCCTTTTCTAAAGCGTAGTCTCGAAACTCGCTATCCAAGAGCTCGAGAGTGCCTGGTGCTCGCTTTAGCGCCTCGGCCGCAGGCATCCCGATTGCGAGATCGTCCAACAGTCTTCGCAAGGATGCGAGACCGTACTTTTCAATCCAATACTCAACCACCATCGAAGACTCAAAGTATGCAAACTGCAAATGCATAGGAGTTTTGGGTTGCAGAAAGGCGCCACTAAGTTGACTGACGGGGGTGAGCGCAGTACCCAGGATCATTTCCCGGTAGATGGGGTCCATCGTTTGCCCCCAGATAGGATTCCGCTGCCGCTCTTCGTAGACTGAGATCCCCTCAGAAAGCCAACGCGGCATCTTGTTTTTCGTCTTTTGCAAGGTAACCACGTGACAGTATTCATGCCATAGGACCGATTGCCAATTGGAGTCGACATTGAGAGCCGCTGGAGAGTTCGCGGTGATGAGTCGACCGAAGCAGACACCTAGAAATCCTTCGCCGCCAGGAAGACCAAAGGTGCGAATGGCGAATTCCTTTTGCTTCGGAAAAATCTCTACGTAAATCGGCTCAGCCAACTCGGTAGCGTACTTTTTGGTCAAGACCTCACGGGCGTCCGATAGCAACTGCACCACATCGTTTCCGTAGATTTTCGCTTCTCGAGAGTCCATGCGAATGACGAACCCAGGTGCCTCCAGTGTAGCGAACTTGTCAAGTTCGGCCTTAAGCTGTTTCAAGTTAAAGATAGTGACATCGTATGGGTCTTTGGTCCGAACGGATTCGACAAGTTCCCAACCCGGTTGGGTTTCACCTAGCCGAAGCAGATCCTGTGCAAGTTGCGTTTTGGCTGGAGTGTACTCGGGGTCCATGGTCAACGCGCGCCGCTGGTACTCCACAGATTCAGTGAACCGATAGTGCATCGCTAGCTGCTTGCCGATGATATGATCCACTTCGGGATTCAGCGACCAGGGAAGCAGCGCCTTGCGGCGAGCTTCGCCTTCGACATCGTACTGTCCGCGAAGGTGAGCGATCGAAGCACGCAGTGCCCATAGACGAGGCAGCGATGGATTGACTTTCTCGACTTCAGCCAGCAAGTTTTCCGCGGCCTCATAATCCTCGGCCGACATCCGGTTTTCGGCTTGGTAGAGCAAACTCGGAACGTAGCGAGCGTTTAGTTCGAGCGACCGCTTGAGGAACTCTGTGGCCTTGGAAGCATCGGTATTACCCCAACTTCGAGCGGCCAAAAACGCGATTTCGGGATCGGATGGATCAAGTTTGATCGCTCTGTCGAGCGATTGGGATGCGATCTTGTCGTCGTTTTTTTCGAGTGCCAGACGGGCGGTTGCGACGTACGCCTCAGTGATTCGCGGGTCGAACTTAATAGCCTGATCGAAGCAATTCGAAAGAACCTCTTTGGGGTCCTCCCCTCGCGCCAGAAAGTACTCGCCAACGGGGACTAAATCGCTCTTGTTGCTGAACCGCCAAGGAGCTCGAAAGAGCATGGTATCGAGATAGGCGAGCTGCTCCTTAGCCTTGGATGCATTGTTGTTCATCTGATAAACACGGACACCGAGCAATCGTAAACGAATGCTGTCCGGAAAACGCTCGAGCCCCTTCTCATACGCCTTCAATGCGCTGGCGTACTTACCGGTGGCTAAATGGGATTCGACCAGCATTCGTGGCCAAAGCTCATTCCATACCCCTTTTTCCACTTGGGCTAACGCAAGCACTGTACATGCATCGAAGTCGCCGGATCGGAAATAGTTGCGAACGTCGTCGAGTTCCGACCCTAAGGACATCGCCGCCGACCCAACCATCAGAACTGCGTTGACGAACATTCGCCACCACGGGATTTTACTGCATATCGACGGCACTCGAATTCGCTCTCATCCTGTCAAGTCCAAGAAACCTGTTCTGCCCCACCTAACTACGATAACCTTTCCGTGTTGGCTTCGCATCACCTAGCGAAAAAAACGAGACAAATGCCTCGCGGGCCTTCCACACGAGTGTGCACAGTTCTCCGTGCCGTTTTCCTACTCGCGGACAGGCTGCGATTGACCTCGTTGACCTCGTTCCCAAGCTCCAGTTTGGGAACGCACACTCTGAAAGCTCCGCTTTCCGAACCCAGATCCTCCGAGCTTAGTAGGTTCGCACCCGTCGAAGTGCTGAAGTTGCCAAGCGTTGAACGCGCCAAGCGGGAGCTTTGAAACGAGGCTGAAAGCTTAGTTGCACGACGATCCGCGTCGTGATTCCTGCGACGCGGAGCATCGCACAACCAAGGACATACCCAAAACACGAGCTTTGAAGACGCACTAGTTGGCCTTTTCGGCTTCGACCCAAAGTTCGTTGGACTCGGGCCGGTAGCGATAGACCATTCCCTGGGGCAGCTTGGGAAGGGCGATTTTGTTGGCTTCCACAATCTCCTTCATGTATTCCTCATGGCTCTTAGGATTTCGACTTTGAAGGGCGTTAAAGAGATTGGCTGCTTGAGGTAGCTGAATATCGAAGACAATCCTTTCGCGAACGTTGAAGTAAGCCTTGGCCGGCCCAGCGATCAGCAGGCGAGGATCATTTCCCTTGATTTCGTCTAGCGAGTTACCTTGAACTCCAACTCCGGTTTTGGCCACTTGATCCGCCATAGGGGGCGGGGTTGGCTGCGCAGACTGTTGGGGTTCTTGGATCGTGGCCTCTTCTGGCTTGCATCCATTTGCTGAAAACAAGACTGCTACTATGCCAATCGACGGAAGCAACCTTTTCATGACGTACCCTTTAAAACTCTTGGATAGATTTGTGATTGTGCAATTATTCGATAATATCCGATCCGTCGAACCGGTGCGAGCAGGTTCGAATGTAACGGTTGCATCAGTTCGCTCATGCGAAACACCACGAATCGTCACACTTTTAACATGGAACTGTGCTGAAAACGTCCGAAGAACAAGTCTAGTGCGAGCTGAAGACGCACAAGATACCACTCCATTTTCCGTACGAACCAAGCATTTTTGGGGCGCGACGAGACCTTTTGCGTCAAAGCACCATTCGAAAAGTCTTATGATCGATTCAGAAGCATTTCTTCGCCAGGAAGTAGAATCTGCCTCACCCGCAAGGTTACGATGGCTGTTGCTCCAGAAAGCACACGGGTTGAGCATTGTCGTTCGCGACATGTGGAAAAACGGAAAAGCAGCCGACGCGAAACAGTGGGTCATCCTTATTCAAGATATCTTCACGGAACTGCTGGAGGGAATTGTCGACCCAAAGCATGAGCTAGCAAAGCAACAATCCGATCTCTTCATCTTTTTGAATCGACTTTTGGTACTAGCGGACCAGGACCAAGACTTCCATTCTATGGATAGCCTGACCGAGATCCTGCAGATCGAAAAAGATACTTGGGAAATGCTCTCAAGACGCTTTACGGCAGGAACTTCAGAAATTCCAACGGGACAGTTCGACTCTGAGTTTTCGGGACTCAACTTAGAAGCGTAGATTCCAAGCGTTCGACAACCTATGATGGGGACTGGTTCCCATTTACTGTTCAGTTGCCGGACGGTTCACCGATGCGGGTTGCAATCGCTTTTGCTTTGCTAGTCTTTCTAAGTACCTCTGCAGGTAGGGCTCAGTCCCCTTCAATAGGCCAGTCCCCTTCGAAAGGACCAAGCCAGCCAATCCCGAGTGATTCAAAACACTGGGCGTCGACAAGCTTGTCCGTAAGCCAGAAGGATCAGGCCCCCGTCGTCCGACTTCTCGATCCCTCCCTGCGAAACCCGATCGACCTGTGGCGGCAAGATCCGCCCCTCCGGGTCAGAAGCTATGCGACGTTAGCGAACCGCCTCAGCACGATCCTGGTCGGTGAGTTGCCGGATGAGTTTTCGACAGAACGGCTCGTCCTCTCAGGCGACGAAGCGGCGTATCGAGAGTGGGTGGATCGGCTGCTGGCATCACCTCAATTTCAGCGATTAGAAACCGCTTTGATTTCGGAGGTCCGTGAGGCAAAAAGCCGACGCTTTGCAAACAGCAAGACGGTTCAAAAGAAGGACATACTCAAACAAGCGATGAACTCTATCCGCGAGGCCTATCGCAAAGAAGTAGTCCGGTTGCGAGAAATGGATATTGTCGAGGATTGGTATAGTTCACTCCAAAGCTGGCCTGTACCAGAAGACGAGCCACAACGGTTGTCGAGCGACGGCGATTTTCAATCGATAGAACTTTTCGATGGTAGGCCAATGACCCTCACCTGTATGCTGCATTCAAAATGGGATTCCGGTAAGCAACCGCGACACTTAACCATCGTCTTTGCGGATGCCAGCCTCACCCATCAAGCTCAAACCTATATCGACGGTCGGAAAACGGAGACTGCAGTCGCTGGGTTCGCGTGGAGTGACGATAAACGGGTACTGCTCGGCAGCGTTTCCGATGTTCAAGTCTACGAGAAGGCTCTCACCGGAATTGAGATCGCAGGGCTTGCGACCGACTCACCCTGGTTGACGTGGAGAGAGTTATCGGACGTCGACCGAGCGATGTGGTTGGATCATTTCGCTCAACGGGTTGACGCCAATGGAAAGTACCAAGTCGAAAGTTTTCAACATTACTATGCATCCCTCAGGGAATTGGAAACTGGAGAGGCTGCGGAACAAGGGCCGTGGACTGCCCGGCTGCTCGCCAACCGACTATGGGAGCGAATGTTTTCAAAGGGCTTGGTCGCGGCTGAAGAGGATTTCTTTGGCCCAAGCGTCGCACCTGAACGACTGGCACTTTTGGATGCGATGGCGATCGAGCTGGTGCGGTCCGGAGGGAGCTGCGCCAGGCTTGTGCGCCAAATGGCTTTGTCCCAAACGTTTCGAGAATCGAAAATCTAGCAATACCGCTTTCACCAAAATCCCAACCAACCAAGTCAATTGGTGCCAGGAGTCAATAGGTGCCAGGAGTCAATAGGTGCCAGCAAGTCATTTCGAACTCGCTTAGGTCGGCTATCCTCATCTCTTTTTCGAAACGTTCAAAGGTCCAGGGCCACATGGTTGGTAAAGCCGTACTATCCAGGTACCACGAGTTACAGCCAGAAAGCCATACCGTGCCGTTCAAGGCAGTTCTCATCCGATCGTTGAGTCGAACCATTGCTTCGCGTTTTGGGGCGAGCAAATCGCATTGACCACTTGCAATCACATTTACCAGTTGCATCAAGTACTTTACCTGAACCTCTGCAACGGAAATCGCTGAGTAGTTGCCAATGGGACTGTACGGCCCAAAGATCATGAAGAAGTTGGGAAAGTTTGGGATCGCCACGGATCGATAACTGGTGGCGGTCTCCTTCCATGCCTCCTCAATGGACACACCATTTTCGCCGACGACATGCATGGGTCGCATGTAGTTGTGGGCCTTGAAACCGGTTGCATAGATCAGGACATCAAGCTCATGATGGTGTCCGTCTGCAGTTGCGATTCCCTTTGGGGTGGCATGGGAGATGGACTCCGCCACCAAGGTTGCATTTTTGCGTTGAATCGCTTGATAAAAACCTCGGGCAAAAATTAGTCGCTTGCAACCTGCTTGATAACGAGGCAACAGTTTCTCTCGAAGCTCAGGATCCTTGACCTTCCGATTCAAATGATGATTGCATTGCCATTGAATGAATTTGAGTAGGAGTTTGTTTCCGATCACCGCACGTGCAAATGTCCACTGGAAGATTTTGCTGTACACACGTCTCAGGTATTTTCCATAGATCGGAAAGTTTCGGATTCGCTGTTTGTCGGTTTCCTTATAACGCCTGTTGGGCATCGGGAAAATCCATTGCGGTGTGCGTTGAAACAGAACTAGTTTCTTCACCAATAGGACAATCGCGGGGACCACTTGAGCTGCCGTTGAACCTGTACCGATGACTCCAACTCTTTTTCCTTCCAGTGACTGAGAATGATCCCATCTAGCAGTGTGAAACTGGACTCCTTCAAAACTATCTAATCCTGGAATGTCGGGATGACTGGGTGTATGAAGGATGCCTGTCGCACAAATGACGATATCCGCTTGCGTAACAGACCCATCATTCAGTACGAGCGTCCAAACCCCATCGGTGAGCTGGGCCGACTCGATGCTTGAATTGAAACGAATACACTCCGCGAGATTGTGTTTCCTGGCGACGCGTTCTAGCTACTGTTGAATCTCTTTTCCTTCGGCGAATCGTGAACTGTATTCAGGGTTTGGCTCGAACGAGTAGGTATACATATGCGCCGGAACGTCGCATTTGAGTCCAGGATACGTATTGTCTCGCCAAGTTCCTCCCAGATTTGATTTCTTCTCGTAGATGGTGAAGTTGCGATAGCCAGACTCCTTGAGCTTGATCGCCATCAGCAGTCCTGACATACCAGCACCGACGATAGCGATTCGCGTAGCGCGGCGGACGCCCGAACTATAATGAGAAAATTCAACGGGAGTTTGGCTGCTCATCAGGGCTTCCATGCAAGTGTCAATAGAGGTAGATCAGCGTACAGTCTCAATGCTTACAAATCAAGGTTGTTTAAGATGTCCGACACTAAGCACCGTTCGCGAAAGCCGACTGTTCTCAGCCCTTTGTTCGGCGACAACTACATTTCCGCAGGGGAATTTTGTGGATTCCCGATGGGTGATGATTGGGTAGCGTTGTCTTGAATGCGTTGTTTCTCTTGGCTCGCTTTGGCTTCTTCCAATCGCTTGCTCGGGACGTTGAGCTCGATGATCGAACTGTGATGCACCAATCGATCGATCGCTGCTGCCGTCGTCGTCATCGGGTCCTTAAAGATTTGCTCCCATTTCGAAAACGGCTGATTCGAACTCAGTAGAATATTCGACTTCTCGTAGCGATCCGCGATCAACGTAAAGAGCACTTCCATCTCCTCGCGGCTCTGCTGTACAGCTCATGAGGCCCCAGCAGCTTGGCGTTGATAAATCGCTTGGATCATAGCTTCCGTATCCTTGTACTTCTTCGAGCCGATCAGCGCTTGTTCGATCAATCGACGAGCATCCGCTTCGTTGTGCCCCAATACCAACAGCGCTTGAAACGTCTCGTCCACGACTCCAGGTTGTTGAACTTCTGCACCCGGCATTTCACGGCGAACGAGCAAAGCAAAGCGAGGCATCTTGCGACGCAAGGTCGCGATGATCTTCTCGGCTGTCGCCGGCCCGACCCCAGGGAGGGTCGAAAGCCCTTTGGCGTCCTGCTGCTCGATCATGATGGCCGTGTCTTGAACCGGCCTGACCATGGCCCGCAACGCTTTCTTGACACCTACGCCGTCCACCGAACAGAACAGTTCGAAAAAGTCCCGTTCGATCGTGGTCAAGAAACCGACTAATTTGGGCATTAACCTGCCTCCTTGAGCCGCATTGCCATCAATGTAATGAATCGTGTGCAGCGAAATACTTTTGCCGATGTCCGCTTGCAAGTGACGACGTGTGTATTCCGGAATGGAAACTTCGTACTCGAACGGAGGGATGCCAAGAGTCGCGGAGTCGTTGGCAAGCGTTAATAACTGTCCCGTGACTTTGGTAATCAAAGTGGCTTCCTGGATTTCTTGAGTAGTTCAGCGATC
>Ga0105044_10009263_pt1 | contig 13487 bp, 12 predicted proteins | sample MAT01_FD_78092 | JGI IMG/M metagenome (GOLD analysis project Ga0105044, IMG submission 78092) | Freshwater microbial communities from Lake Fryxell liftoff mats and glacier meltwater in Antarctica - MAT-01 | ecosystem: Environmental > Aquatic > Freshwater > Ice > Liftoff microbial mat | place...
CGATCCATATTCCGCCGCTTTCTCGGGCAATAGAAGAGCTATTACCCTTCAAAATCGACGAAATCTGGCTTCGCCCAGTCAGATTTTCGCTTCGATTCTTCAAGTCCGACAGGCTGCTAGGGGGACAATTGCGAAGCGATCCATCGATCGATCTTGGCTTCGAGCACGTCCAGCGGTAGCGAGCCATCTTGCAGCACTTGCCGGTGGAAGGCTTTCACGTCAAATTTCTCGCCTAAGGCCTTGGCGCTCCGGTCGCGCAGTTCGCGAATTTTGAGTTGTCCAATTTTGTATGCGAGCGCTTGACCCGGGATCGCCATGAAACGCTCGGCTTCTGAGACCGCACGGGTTTCTTCGGACGGCGAATTGGCATACATGTATTCCAGCACCTGATCGCGCGTCCAGCCTTTGGCGTGGATGCCGGTGTCGGTCACAAGGCGAATCGCGCGCCAGAGTTCGGCGTCGAGTGCACCAAATTGCATCATCGGATCGGTATAGACGCCAAGTTCGGTGCCCAGCGATTCGGCATACAAACCCCAACCTTCGGCGAAGGCGGTTTCGCCACCAAAACGTCGAAATTTCGGCAAATCGGTCAGCTCACGCTGCAAAGCCACTTGGAAATGATGTCCCGGTGTCGCCTCATGCAAATACAAGGACTCCAAGGCCCAGCGCGGACGCGCTCGCAAATCGAAGGTGTTGACATAGAAAATGCCAGGACGCGTACCGTCTTCACTGGGGGCGTTGTACTGTCCACTGGACGCCGACGCCGCACGGAAAGGCTCCACCGGGCGAATCTCAAAATCCGCTTTGGGCTGGATATCGAATAGCGCCGCGAGCTTAGGCTGAATGGTCGAGCGGAAGGAGCCATAGGCGGCTAACAGTTCGAGTTCATCGCTGAAATAGTTGGCCGGATCCGCTTTCACCACCGCGAAAAAATCCTTGAGCGTACCCTTGATGCCCATGCTTTGCTGCAGGGCTTCCATTTCAGTGTGGATACGCGTGACCTCGTCCAAACCAATCTGATGAATCTGATCGGGCGTGAGATGGGTGGTGGTGCTCTGCCGCACCAGATACGCATACCAAGCCGCGCCATTCGGCAGCGCGCCAAGGCCCACGGTATCGCGCGCTGCCGGGATGTATTCGTCAGCGACAAAGGCGCGTAGCCGCTGATAAGCGGGGACCAATTGCTCGGTGATCATTTTTTCATATGCCGCCGTAAGCCGAGCCTTGTCTTCATCGCTGAAGGTTTCGGGCAGCCGCGTGATCGGGCCGTAATAAGTGCTGTCGGCAATCTTGTCCACGATCTGCTGGTCGAGTTGCGGCAGGACTTTTTCCATTAATACTTTGGGCTGTACCACGCCCGCGGCCATGCCCTCACGCATGTTCACGATGGCCTGATCGAAGATCACCGGAATCTTGCGCGCACGGCTCAGCCAATCATCGTAGTCTTTGACGGTCTTGAATGGCTGCGCGGTGCTGCCCGAACCTAAGCTTGCAAAGTGGTTGGCGAAACTAAAGAACTGGTTTAGCGGCGCCAGATGTCGCGGAAATTCAAGCTCGGCCAAGGTGTCGCGTTGGCTACGCACGAACAGCTCATATGACAGCAAGTCTTGCCCGCTCAAGCCCGGGGCGCCGATTTTTTCCGCCCGCTCAAGAAAACTCTGTGCGTGCTGTCGGCTTTGATCGCGGTAGTCAGCACTTAGCGTATTTGGCAGTAGGTCGTTGTAGCGTGGGTCGCCAACTTGCGTCGCAGTCATCGGGCTGAGCTTGAGTTCGGCCTCCCAAAACTCCGCATACAAAGTGGTTAACTGCGCCGCATGATCCGTGACCTCTGTGACCGCTGGCGATGGATCAGCCGGTGCTATGGGCGTGGGGGATTCACCGCACCCGCAGAGCAGCGCCAGAACCACGAAGAGGGCAGTGAGTCGATGCATTGAGGGGATCCAGACCAACAAGCGAATAGAGATAATGCCTTACGCACTGCGGCCTGCGCGATGTGCAAGACGTTGAGTTGTATAGGACGCGCGCCGGAGTATGACTGCTGCGGTGAATGCGAACGTCTTCGTGATAGCGCCTCAGATTTTTCTTTACGGTCGTCGAAAGCGCAAGCGAAGCAATCCGGTGACCGTGCTTGCTTTGGCTGTTCGCGTTTCCGTGGCGAGAAGTAAAAGTCACTGGATTGCCAAGTCGTCGCGCGCCGCGCAATGATGATTCGGGCGAGTCTTATCAACAGGGGTGCGAGGTGGCGTGTCATAAAAATCACTGGCGGGTTTTTATGGGTTCAGGGATAGCCTGAGCGCAAGCAAGTCACAGCAGTTATTGCCGCGGTGAATCGAATAGTGAAATCAAGTCGCCTTGAAGGCGCTGCGCAGTGCAGCGTCTTTTGATCCAAGCCGAGCGCGTTCAGCGGGACACCGAATGCCGTCGTTGTATTCTTGGGTTCGAGACAAGGGAGAACTTCAATGGTCAAAGTCATGCTCGTCGTCTTAGCGCTGGCGGTGCCTGCATTGGTTCAGGCTGCACCGGAGTTGTCTGCAGCGGAGTCCGCGCGTGCGCAGACACTGGAGGTGGGTGCGACGATGGTGTTCGCCAATCTGCCGCTGTCCTTCGATGAAGAGGGCTCAGTGCGCATGCGTCGCGTGGATCTGTATGAACCGGATGCGAAGATCTTTGAGGTCGGTGCTGCGGGAATGCGCGAGTTGCCGCGCAGCAACTGGATCACCTTCTTAGCGGATCGAGAGGTGACAGATGCCCCGCGCATCGGTTTTGCGATGTCGCCCGATGGGCGTCAGGTGCAAGGCTTGGTCTTCGGTAACGATGGCAAGATGTACCAGATCGACGGTGAGCGCTTTGGTGGCGGGCAGCGGCTGAAATTGCGCGACGCGAAGACCGATCTGCGCGGGGCGCCGACGGAATTCGTATGTAACCGCGACACGCATCGCGATCAGATGGTGATGCCGGCATCCAATACCGCAGCGATCGCAGCAATGCCGGTGGCTTCTGCGATCCGTGCTGCGTCGCGATTGGGGGTGGTCGCCATCGACACCGACAATGAACTGCTGTCGCAGAAGTTCTCGGGCAGTACGGCGAATGCCACCATCTATATGACGGCGCTATTCGTCGGCATGAATGTGGTCTATGAGCGCGATCTGGACCTGACCTTAGTGCAGGGCACTACTTTGTTGCGCACCGCTGCTGATCCGTACACGGCTGCCGATACCTTCGACCAACTGGACGAGGTGGGCGAGGTTTGGGCGTCGACACAAGCTGGAACGCCGCGCGCATTTGTGGCCATGATTTCGGGCAAAGCCGCGAGCCCCAATTCCTCAGATGGCATTGCCTGGACGCTGACCAGCCCTTCCGTGAACTACTGCACACAAACCAATAACACTTTCGCCGGCTGTACCGATGGAACCTGCACTGCGGGCCACTACAGCGTCTCGCGGGTATTCAAGTTTGTCGGATCCACGGCCGCCAACGATATTGGTTTGGTTGCGCATGAGATTGCCCACAACTTCGGCGCCGATCACACGCATTGCTCCAATGCGGTTACCGGTGCGGCCACCAACGTGGCGCCATATATCGACAACTGCTTCAGCGGGGAGGGTAATGGTTGCTTTTCCGGCACGCAGAGCTGTCCCGCCCCGGTTACTGTCAATGGCGTGGCGAATGTGCGTGGCACGCTGATGAGTTATTGCCATTTAAACGGCATCGCCGGCTGCACGTCGAGCAATGTCTTTGCGGCCGCCCATCGCACCTTGCTCGGCCCCAAGGTCACCAACAACCGCGCTTTGGGCTGCTTCACGTCCGGGACTTTGCCGAATGATGTGTTCCGTAACGGCTTTGAGTAGTTCTTGAGGATCTGGCATTGGGCTGGCGCGGGATTAAAGTGGGTTCGCGCAGGCCCAATGTCGATTAGCGTCGGTGTGCGTGGATGGAGAACACGATGCCGAAGGAGATCAGCAGTGAGACGACGGAGGTTCCGCCATAGCTGATCAACGGCAGCGGCACGCCTTTCACGGGCATCAATCCCGTGATCATGGCGCTGTTCACCAGGATGTAAACGAAGAAGGTCAGCGCCACTGCCCCGCCGATCAAGCGACCGTACGTGTCTCGCGCGTTGGCCGCGATCCATAGTGTGCGGCCGATGATGAAGAGGTAGATCAGCATCAGTAACGCCACACCCACCCAGCCGAATTCCTCGCTGAAAACCGCGAGCACGAAATCGGTATGGCGTTCGGGCAAAAACTCAAGTTGCGATTGCGTACCCAGCGTCCAGCCTTTGCCGGTCAAGCCGCCCGAGCCAACCGCGATTTTTGACTGGATCGTCTGCCAGCCACTGCCTAGCGGATCGGAGTCGGGACTTAGGAACATGTAGATACGGTTCTTCTGATATTCGTGCATGAACTGCCACACGATCGGCAAACTCGCCGCGGCGGCTGCGGCGAGACCGGTGATCCACCACCAGGAAATGCCCGACAGAAAGATCACAAAAATGCCGCTGCCGGCGACCAGAACTGCTGTGCCGAGATCCGGCTCAATGACGATCAAACCGGCCGGAATCGCAATCAAGATGAGGGCGGTGAAAAGTGCGCCAACACTTGGCGGCAACACGCGGTCGTGGAAAAACCAGGCCAACATCATCGGCAATCCAAGTTTTAGCAGCTCCGACGGCTGAAAGCGCACAAAGCCCAAGTCCAGCCAGCGCTGCGCTCCTTTGCCCTCGCCAAGCACCAACACCATGATGAGTAAGAAGTTGCAGAAACCATAGAACCACGGCGTCCAGCGCCGCCACGCCGAGGGCGGCACGCGCATCGCCAGCGCCATCAGGCCGAAACCCACACCAAAGCGCATCGCTTGCTTTAGCACCATGTCCGAACTCTGCGAACCGGCACTCCACACCACGACCAAACTGGTGCCGGCCAGCAGCACCAAAGCGATCAGCAAGGGGATATCGATACGGGTCGGCGTCAGTCGCACCAGCAGCCAGCGACCCCAGTAAGTTAGGTGGGCTTCGAGGGTCATGGCGCGAGAAGCCGGGACTCGGGGCTCGGGGCTCGGGGCTCGGTAGAGCTTAAGAGCCGGGGCTCGGGGCTCGGGGTTCGGGGCTCGGTAGAGCTTAACAGCGGGGGCTTCAACAGCCGGGGCTCGGGGCTTGGGGTTCGGGGCTCGGTAAAGCTTAGGGGCCGGGACTGAAATGCTTCTTGAGGTATGTGCGTGACTAGGCGGTAGGTACGCCAAGCCAGTCTATCTCGCTCGTCCGATCGCGATTCGTCCGCATCCATCTCAGGGTCAGCGACTTCTGGCTCTGGGGCTTGCCGCCGCTCACCATCACTTAGATCCTGCTGCTGCGATGGCTGTTGCTCCGCGCCGAGCCCCGGCGTTTGGAGCCCCGAGTCCCGAGCCCCGAGTCCCGGCTCTTGCTCCCCGAGCCCCGGCGCTTCCAGCCCCGGCTCCTGCTCCCGGAGCCCCGGCTCCTTCGCCGGTTCCACCAAATAAGCATCAAATATCTTTCTTGCCACAGGGGCGGCGGCTTGGGAGCCGGAGCCCCCTTGTTCGACCACCACGGACATCGCAATCAAGGGCGCTTCGGCGGGTGCGTAGGAGATGAACAGCGCTTGGCTCTTCTGGCCGGCGCGCAGGGTGCGTGGAGCGCTGCCGTCTCGGGCGCGGCTGACGCGTTGAGCGGTGCCGGTTTTGCCGGCCATGCGGTACCAAGCGCCTTTTGCGGCGGCTCTAGCGGTACCCGTGGGGCTATTCAATACTGCTTCCAAGCCGCGTTGAACCACTGCCAGATGAGCCTGCGTGGCGACGGTACGTTCGCCGATCGGAATGGCAGGAAGCACGCGCGCGGGCTGGTCAAAACTCGGCCGCAAGGCATGCACCAGACGCGGTTTATAGAGCTGGCCGTTGGCCGCCAAGGTCGCAGTCGCGCTCGCCAGTTGCAACAACGTGGCCACGTTATATCCCTGGCCAATGCCGGCAATCACCGTTTCGCCCGGATACCAAGCTTGGTTGAAGCGTGCGCGTTTCCATTCACGCGAGGGCAGAATGCCCGCCGATTCCCCGTAGAGATCAATGCCGGTTATGGCGCCGAATCCAAACCGGCTCAGGTAAGCGTGCATACGGTCGATGCCAAGGTCCAGGGCCAGTTGGTAGTAGTAACTGTTGACCGATTGCGCGAGCGATTCGATCAGATCAACACGGCCGTGACCGCCACGCTTCCAGTCGCGAAAAGCTAATTCCTGGCCCGGAATATGGAACACGCCGGAGGACCAAGTCGCGTCTTCTGCGCGGCGTACGCCGAGTTCCAGTCCAGCCAGCGCCATGAAGGGTTTCAGCGTCGATCCCGGCTCGTAGCCGCCCTGCAAAGCACGGTTAAACAACGGCCGATCAGGCGCTTCGAGTAGCATTTTGTAGTCGGCGCGCGAAATGCCGTTGACAAAAAGATTGGCGTCGAAGCTGGGTAGGCTGACGAAGGCCAAAACTTCGCCATTGTGCGGATCAATTGCCACCGTGGCACCGACCTGATTACCCATCGCATCGGTCGCGATCTTTTGCAGGCGTGCATCGATTGCCAAATAGACGTTTTCGCCCGCGCGCGGGGGCACACGTTCCAACACGCGCAGCACGCGACCCTCGGCATTGGTCTCGACGCGTTCATAGCCCACCTCTCCGTGCAATTCCTTCTCGTAGAAGCGCTCGATGCCAGTCTTGCCAATGTGTGTGGTCCCGGCATAACGCTTTGGATCGAGATCTGCCAGTTCGCCGGAATCGATGCGGCCCACATAGCCGACCACATGCGCAAATAGCGCGCCTTCTGGGTAGTAGCGTGTGAGATAGGGCACGACGTCCACGCCCGCAAAGCGATAGCGCTCGAGCGCGAAGCGCGCGACTTCGGGCTCGGTCAGTCGCAGTTTCAACGGCAGGCTTTGAAAACGCCGTCGCGCTTTGACGAGATCCAGAAAATGTTCACGCTCATCGGCATCAATCGGCACGATCTCGGCCAAGTCATCGAGCGTGCGCTTCAAGTCGCCGACGCGCTCGGGAATCAGTTCCAGGCGGTAGGCGAGTCGGTTGTCGGCCAGGATGCGCCCGTGTCGATCCAGGATCAGACCACGCGCTGGCGGTAAAGCCTGCAACTTGACGCGATTGCGCTCGGAGCGCGCCGCGTACTCGCTGTGGTGAATGATCATGAGTTCACCGAAACGCGCGAGCAAAATCACGAAGGCAATGATCACCGCGACCAACAACAGAATGGCACGTCGCCAGAACAGAGCTGACTCTGCGACTTGATCCTTGATCAGCCGATAGCGGCTCCCGGGTCGGATACGTGGCAACACTTAAGGCGTCCGCGTACGTTGTGCCTGCCGGCGGCGAAGGCGCAGGCTGTCGAGTAAAAGGAACACCCATGGCCACGCCAACATGCCCGACAAGGGAGCGAGCCAGAACGGCAAAGGCGGCCACGGCGCGCCACCGAGCAGCCGAATCCAAAGGTCGAGCACGCGGTCGTTTAGCAATAACGCGAATACCGCGCCGGCCTGCTGCCACACCGGAAAAAATCGCAACCGGTGTCGAAAGCGCAAGGTCAGGTAAACCAAAATCACCATACGCAAGGCATGCTCGCCGAGTAGGCCGCCGTACAAGATATCGGCCACTAAACCCAGCAGAAAGGCGTGACCCAAGCCCGCGATCTCAGGCTCCTCTAGTGCGAAATAACACAATACCAAGGCCAGCATGGTGGGCTTCAGCACCGCCAGCCACAGCGGCATTGGCAACAGCGCGACGAATAGCGACACCGCCACGGCCGCCAAGAACAAATGATAGGTGCCGCGTAAGGGTCGCATGCTCATGGTTCGGGCGGGCCCACCCAAACGATGGGTTTCACGGCCAGAAGTTCTCGATTGCGGCCCAAGGCCGATAGCGGACGCGCGTAAGCACTGGCGAATGGCGCATCGGTGGGACGTTCAATCGACGTGATCTCCGCTACCGGAATCCCTGCCGGGAAGCGCCCACCGACATCCGTGGTCAACAAGCGATCGCCGACTGCCAGCTCGGTGTTCTGCGGCAGATTCGGCAACATCAGCGAGGTCGCGTCGCCAGTGCCATAGGCGATCGATTTCAGACCATTGCGCGAGACTTCGACCGGCAGCGCGTGGCTCGGATCGGTGATCAAAATCGCGAAAGCGGTGTGCTCACCGGCGGCACTGACCTGCCCAACCACGCCGAAGGCGTCGATCAAGCCATCGCCACGTTCCAAGCCATCCGCGCTGCCGCGATCAAGCAATAGCCGATGCCGAAAGGGATCTAAATCCACATCGACGATGCGCACCAGCGTCGACTCCAATTGCTGTCGATCAGCCAGCGCCAACTGCTCCTCGACACGCGTGACTGCGGCTGCCTGCGCACGCCATTGCGTGAGCTCGGTTTGTGCCGTCAACAAGGCTTCTTTGAGCGCTCGGTTCTGTTCTGCTAGTCCCGCTCGATCCGCCACGGCGAAACGAGCCGATTCGTAAGCCAGCGCCGGCAAGGCAGCCAATTGGTATATAGGTGCGGTCAGTGCGAGCGCCTTGGCGCGGACTTCAATCAGAAATCCGCGCTGCCTATCCGTCAGCATGAGCATGATGGCCAAGGCCATCAGCACCACGAGTTTGAGCGTTCCCGGCCGGCCACCGGCGAATAACGGCGCCTGCGGGCTGCTGCCAGCCAACATGGGCTACTCCGGCCGCTTAGTCGTTGGCGAATAAATCCGGCCCGTGCTCGTCAATCAATTCGAGCGCGCGACCGCCGCCACGCGCCACACAGGTCAACGGATCGTCGGCGACGTGCACATGCAAGCCGGTAATTTCTGAGATCAATTTATCGATGTCGCGTAACAGGGCGCCGCCGCCGGTAAGCACGATGCCGCGCTCGGCTACGTCCGAACAAAGCTCTGGCGGCGTTTGTTCCAGCGCAATTTTGACCGCGCTGCAGATGCCGGCCAGTGGCTCGTGCAGTGCTTCGAGCATTTCATTGGAATTGATCGTGATGCTGCGCGGCACGCCCTCGGCGAGGTTTCGACCTGACACTTGAAGCTCGCGCACCTCGCTACTCGGATAGGCGCAGCCAACTTCGATCTTAATGCGCTCGGCGGTCGCTTCACCGATCAAGGTGCCGTGGTTGCGGCGCACGTAGTTGATGATCGATTCATCGAATTTATCGCCACCGATGCGTACGGAATTCGAATACACGATGCCGTTCAGCGAGATTACGGCGACCTCAGAGGTGCCGCCGCCAATATCGATGACCATCGCTCCTCGCGCTTCATGAATGGGAATTCCAGCACCGATCGCCGCGGCCATCGGTTCCTCGATCAGAAACACATCGCGTGCACCGGCGGCTTCTGCCGAATCGCGGATCGCGCGGCGCTCCACCTGAGTCGAGCCGCACGGCACGCAAACGAGAACGCGCGGGCTCGGACGAAATAAGCGATTGGGATGCACCTTACGGATGAAGTGCTGCAGCATCGCCTCGGTCATGGTGAAGTCGGCGATCACGCCATCCTTTAAAGGCCGCACCGTGACGATATTGCCGGGCGTGCGCCCAAGCATCAATTTGGCTTCCGCGCCAACCGCAGCGACTGAGCGTGGGCCACCGGGACCGCGATCCTGGCGAATCGAGACAACCGAGGGCTCATTGAGCACGATGCCTTGTCCGCGCACATAAATGAGCGTATTGGCAGTGCCAAGGTCGATGGACAAATCGGTCGAGAAAAGACCGCGTAGCTGTTTCAAACCGAACATGGTCAGACCTGAGTGAAACGGAGAGCCCGGGGATCGCCGACCCAGGCATTGAGTTTCCGTAAAATGGGGTGTGGCGCGCAGCCCGGAGAGGCGGGGCAATGCGGGCGATCGTCAAGAGGCCGAGCAATCTAACAAGCCGGTGCCTGAGCGAACAAGCAAGTTCACGTGACGGCGTCAGGCTTTTTGAAGATTTCGTATGACTCGCGCATGTGCCTATCGGATCAAAGGGGCATTTGGCCGTGTATGCCAGCGGGTCGAGACCGCTCACCTGCAGCCTTTGGCTGCGTGAATCACCCGATTTAGCGCGCGCGGAAGGGAAGCCCAGCCTTCGAATTCAAGAACGCGTCACGCTCAATGCCGTTCATCCTCAGCACACGCGCGCGAAGCGCGTCGCGCTCACGTGGTGGTACCGCCATCATGTGCTGGCGAAAGGACCGGCGCTGTGCAGGACTCAGTTGCGACCACATGGCGCGCGTGGCTTCGCGTTCTTCTGGCGACAGTCGCTGCATCCATTGCTGCGCGCGACCGGCGCGTTCGGTGACGCGCATCCCGTCGAGGAAGCCGCGACGCTCTTCGGGTGTCATCGACTCGAAGCGCCGCTTCAATTGCTGGCGTTCCCCTGGCGGCAGGAATCGAAAGCGTTCAAAGGCATGTTTGAGTTCGGCGCGTTGTTCCGCGGGTAGCGACTGAAAGGCTTCATAGCGGCTGCGAATACGTTCGCGGCGTTGCGCCGGCAAACTCTGCCAATGAGCGAACCGGGATGTGGCGGTCTCCCGCTGCTCGGGGCTCATTGAGAGCCAACGCTTGGCCCCGCGGGTCAAACGCTCACGCGTCATACTGTCTAAATTCTGCCAATCAGCAGCGTGCGCTCCGAGCACGCGTTGCTCCTCCGCATTGAGTTCGGACCACTGCCAGTCAGAGTCGGCTGCGAAGGTGGCCCCGCTCAGGCTGGCCAGCCACAGGGCAAGCGCGCTAACGATCACGCGCATCATTTTGCTCATCCTCGGATTTCCTCGTTAATTCGTCGACGGCATTGGCGTCGGGCACGTCTTCGGCAGCCGCTTCTAAAGCGAGCGGATCGATAAAATCACCGCTCGCATCCTCGAACTCGCCGAAATACAGCAGCAATTCGACGTCAGGCGTCGGCTCCGGCACTGGTTTGGCCGGCATTGAAGCCAGCAAAGCCAGGCTCAACCATCCAATGATTGCTGATCCAGCCAAGCGTAGAACTCCAGGTCTTCGATGAGTTCAAGATCTTCGCCAGCGACCAGCATCTCGTAATCGGCCGGCGCCATGACCGTCGTTGGCGACACCAAGCCGGCCGTAGGTAAACGCGAGACCATGCCGATCACTAGCAGTACGCCGCAAGCGGTCGCGAATGCGGCGAACGGCCACCTCCAGCGCCCACGCGAGCCGCGTAAACCCTGGTCGAGCGCTTGCTGGCGCATCCGATTCAGCCGAGACAGCGTCGCGGCGTCCAATGTGGCCGCTTGCTCATCAAGCGACCCCAGCGTCGCACGCAGCCAAGCCGGTTGCTCTTCTCGGTTCATCGTAAATCCTCCAGCCGGCGCTTCAGCGCGTCCATGGCTCGAAACAGATGGGTCTTGACGCTACCCTGTGAGCAGCCCATCGCGGTGGCTGTGTCCGCCACATCCAGACCCTCCCAGATGCGCAGCAAGAAAGCTTGTCGTTGCCGATCAGGCAGGGCCCGCAACGCCGCATCAATTGCGACCGATGCCTGCGCCACTAAGAAACTCTCGATGGGCGTTGGCGTGTTGCTGTCAGGCACTTGCGCCAGCGCATCCTCTGAATCTTGAGTATCCGCGTCGTTTCGGAAAAACACCCGCCAACGGCCACGCACTTTCTGTCGCCGATGGTGATCTTGAATTCGACTATCGAGCACGCGGAAGAACAATGGAGCCCAGTCGCTCTCGGGCTTGTCCGAATAACTTTTGACGAAGCCGAGCATACTGTCCTGGACCAATTCCATTGCATCATCGAGATGTCCAGCGCCTAAAATTGCCATGCGCAAGGCGCGCCGCTCGATATCACGCAAGAATCGATCAAGCCGCGCGCGCAAAGCGCTATTGGTGGCGTCAAAATTACTCACATGGTTGCGCGGCACGTTCTGGATAATGGACACCGAAAGCATCATCGTCGATCCGGTCACAACTTGCTTAAAGCAGATCAACGCGCGCCGCGTCAAGCCGTTGACAAGCGCTGACGATACGGTTCCGGAAAAGGGTTTTGCACAAGCGCGGGTGACTACGTGCAATTGTTTCAAGATTGTCAAGTAGATGTCGCACGATTTGTTCAAGTGATTGATTCTGGGGCATTCGGCCGAAGTGGTGAGAGACTCGCCAGGATGCTCGCGAGCGCGTCCTGACGAGCTTTTTGGGGGTCGATCCGCAGGCCATCCACATAGTTATCCACAGGCTATGTGGATAAGCATGACTATCCGTGTCTGGGCTGGCACTTAGCGCTCAATGCTCGGCATTAAATGAAGAGTGCGCGCTAAGTGAGTTGACGATTTCTTCTTGCTTGGACGGCCACGGGGATGACAAAAATATTTTCGTGTCCTTATGCGCAAAAGCTATTGACAAAGGCCAAATTCGGCCTCTGCCTATGGAAAGTTTTGCACAGAACAAGCTTTCTCTGGGAGCGCTCGCTCGAATTCGATCAGTTCCTGCCTGGCTCATGCTAAGTAATTGATTGATATGGAATCCGCCGGATCGACTACGCATTGCCCGAATTGTGCAGCGGCGCGTAGTGACGCGGTCACGGCCACTCGTCCAGCACTAATCCACATAGTTATCCACAGGCCATGTGGATAAGGCTAAGGAAGGCTTAAGGGGCAATCACTTAGCCCGCATTTCTCACAAGCATGAGAGAAAACTCGTCTAAGTGAAGGGGGCAATTCGCTTGGCTCTCGGTGTGTGTCGGAACTCGCGGCTATGCGCAAATCCATGAGCGTCGGTCTCGGCAGGGATGAGAATCGCGTGTCGAGCAGGAGCGCCGTACCTCTGTAGCTCAGGCTGACCGCGCCGCTGGCGGCTTCACACCATGTGCTCTGCTCTGAGCCCTGGCCCAGCGCTGACTCGCCCACTCAGCAAGGCGGTTATCCAAAGTCATTCGGATCGACGTCAATATGCCAGCGCAGATGCGCATCGCGACGACTACTGTGAGCCGCAGCAACGGCACGGTCGGCAAAGCGATGTAGCGGCCCGCGGTCGGCGCAAATGGCGATAAGTTGAAAACGAAATCGTCCCTGGCGTCGGGGCTGCGGTGCCGGCAAGGGGCCGGAGATTTCGAGTTTGGGTTCGCGTATCGATGTGGCCGTCGCCAATATTTCTGCCAAGAAGTTCTCGGCCGCGTCTGCGCGCGGATGTTCGGCGCGGATCACCAATGCGTGCGTGACCGGCGGCAGTTGCACCGGTTTGCGTTCATCGAGTTCGGCCTGCGCATACGGCGCATAGCCGTGGCGCAGGACGATTTGCAAAACCGGATGTTCCGGCTGGTGGGTTTGCAGCAAGACCTCACCGGCTCGGTGCGCGCGGCCGGAGCGGCCTGCGACCTGCACAATCAACTGCGCCAAACGTTCAGCGGCGCGGAAGTCTGCACTCATCAACGACTCATCAACGCCCGCGATAACGGCCAGGGTGACCGCAGGTAGATGATGACCCTTTGCCAGCATTTGCGTACCTACAA
>Ga0105044_10009264_pt1 | contig 13487 bp, 15 predicted proteins | sample MAT01_FD_78092 | JGI IMG/M metagenome (GOLD analysis project Ga0105044, IMG submission 78092) | Freshwater microbial communities from Lake Fryxell liftoff mats and glacier meltwater in Antarctica - MAT-01 | ecosystem: Environmental > Aquatic > Freshwater > Ice > Liftoff microbial mat | place...
AAGGCGATTGCCCTGCCATCGGGGCCGAACAGATAAAACACCGCAAAATGATCGACAAGATAATTTTCGGGGTCCGACGTCGGGTAAATCTTGCTATAGACGCCATAACGCTTCTGCGCCGCAGCGATGGCGGACGGGGTGCCGGTCAGGCCGATCAGGCGCGGGTGAAAGGCGCTGAGAAAGGCTTTGAGCGCTGCCGGATCATCGCGCACCGGATCAACAGTGATGAAGATCGGCTGCACTTTTGCCGCCCGCGCCGGCCGCGCGGCTTCATAGGCCTTGAGCCCGCGTGCCAGAACCGCGACATCGGTCGGGCAGACATCGGGGCAAAAGGTATAGCCAAAATACATCAGGCGGTAGCGGCCGCTAAAATCCCGATCGGTTACCGGTTTGCCATTCTGATCGATGAGCGCAAAGGCGCCACCCAGGCTCGACCCGGTCATATTGCCTGGCGGCGGCGCCGTGAAGCGCATCCAGCCCAAGCCGAAGGCCAGAACCACCGCCAGCGCGAGCGCCAGCCAGCGCACGCGGCTGTTCATTGGACGCCTGGGGGTTTAAGCGGGGCCATGGCGCCGAAATAGGATGGTGCGGGAGTATTGTCGATGCAGTGTTTCATGCGAGCAACGATAGCGGCTGTGGCGCAGGCTGTGGCGCAGGCTGTGGGGGGCGCAATGGCACGGGCGGTGAAAACCGCCGGCTTGCCCGCGCTGGCGCTGGCCATGCTGTTTGCCAGCCCGGCGGCGGCGCAGTTCACCGACAGCTATAATTTTATCAAGGCGGTCAAGGACAAGGACGGCGCCAAGGCGCAGGAGTTGCTTGAAAAGCCGGGCAACACCCTCGTCAACACCCGCGACAGCGACACGGGTGACACCGGACTGCATATCGCGGTCAAACGCGGTGATGCCGCCTGGGTTGGCTTTTTGCTGCAAAAGGGTGCCAGCGCCAATGCCCGCGACCGCGAAGGCAATACGCCGCTGATGACCGCCACCCAGACCCGCTGGACCGATGGCGTGCAGATCTTCATCCAGATCAAGGTACAGCTTGATCTGCAGAACCGGCTCGGCGAAACCGCGCTGATGAAAGCGGTGCAGGGCCGCGATTCGAACATCGCCAAGACGTTGATCGATGCCGGCGCCAACCCCGATCTGAACGACAACAGCGGCATCTCCGCAAGGGTGCTGGCGGAACGCGATCCGCGTGCCGCCACCATCGCCCGGTTGTTCAAGGACGTGCCGGAGCGCAAGGCCCGGCCCGCTCAGGGCCCATCGCTCTGACTCCCCGCTCAGGGCCCATCACTCTGACTCCCCGCTCAGGGAAAATCACGATGACAAACGGCTCGGCGCACGTTCGCTTTGTCGCATGGTGGCACATGCCATTCGCCGGTAGGACAGGGTAATGGAACGCCCCTCGATCGCTGCCGCTGCCTTCGACCGGCCGGGCGTTCGCGTCAGGACGCTCGCCGGGCTGCGCTGGTTAGCCGTGAGTGGCCAGATGATCACCCTGTTGTTCGTCGGCGTCTATCTTGGTTATCCGCTGCGCTGGCTGCCGTTGCTTGCCGCGGTCGGGGCTTCGGTGGTGCTCAACATCGGGTTGATGACGCTTTATGGCCGCAATGCCCGGCTCCAGGGGCGCGATCTTGCCATGCATCTGGCGTTCGATCTGTTACAGGCCGGTGCGCTGTTGTTCATGACCGGCGGGCTCGCCAATCCGTTCTCGATCCTGCTGATCGTGCCGGTGACGATTGCCGCTACGCTGTTGCCCGCCGGGGCGATGGCGCTGCTGGGTGCTACGGCATGTGCGCTGGTGCTCGTGCTGCAACTCTGGGCCTTGCCGCTGCCATGGATCGGCACGCCGCTGGCGTTTCCGCCGGTCTATCAATTCGGGGTGGCTACGGCGCTGACGCTTGCGGTCGGGTTCCTCGCCATATATTTATGGATGGTATCGGCCGAAGCGCGTGATCGGGCCCGGGCGCTGGTTGCGACCGAAGCCGCGCTGACCCGCGAATCGCGCATGGCGGCGCTGGGCAGCCTCGCGGCGGCGGCCGCTCATGAACTGGGCGGACCGCTCGGCACCATCACCCTTATCGCCCACAGCCTGGCCGATCAGCTGGGCGAGGATCCGGATTTCGGCGATGACATCCGCCTGCTCGAATCCGAAGCCAAGCGCAGTCGCGGCATATTGGTGCGCATTGCCCAACGCGCCGAAGCCGAAGACCCCTTTGCCCAGCTTGGCCTTGACGTCCTGCTCCACGAGGTCGCGCACAATGTGCTGCCGGCGCGGGTGCCGGTGCGCGTTGATGCGCAGGCGCCGCAGCCGACAGTGCGGCGGTCTCCCGAACTGCTGCATGGCTTGTCCAATCTCGTTGCAAATGCAGTGCGCCATGCCGGATCAGCGGTTGACCTGCGCGCGATCACCACGCCGACGGAGATCGGCATATCGGTGCTGGACGACGGTGCCGGCTTTCCGGCCGAAGTGCTGCCGCGGCTGGGCGAGCCCAATCTGGGCCCGTCACATTCGGGATCGGGCGGCACCGGGCTGGGGATTTTTATTGCGACGACCCTTATTGAACGCACTGGCGGCCGGTTGACGTTCAGCAATCGCGCCCGCGGCGGCGCGCAGGTAGACGTGCGCTGGCCGCGAGCCCATATAGAAGCGGAAAAGGATTGAAACCATGGCTACCGCGCCCCCTACCCTGCCCCTGCTGCTGGTCGATGACGATGCACCCTTCCGGCAACGCCTGTCTATCATGCTCACCCGCAAGGGTTTCGAGGTCACCGCCGTCGGCAGCATGGCCGAAGCCCGAGTTGAAGCAGTCAGGGTAAAACCCGGCCATGCGGTGCTCGACATCAGGCTTGAAGACGGCAATGGCCTTGACCTGGTCGCCGAATTGCGCGCCTTCAACCCCGAAGTCCGCATCGTGATGCTGACCGGTTATGGCAATCTCGCTACCGCTGTTGCCGCCGTAAAAGCCGGCGCTGTGGATTATCTGGCCAAGCCGGCCGACCCGGAAGACATTGTCCGCGCCCTATCGGCCGAGGCCGGAGAACGCCCGGAAGCGCCGCCAGAACCGATGTCCGCCGACCGCGTGCGTTGGGAACACATCCAGCGGATTTATGAACTGTGCGAACGCAATGTGTCGGAAACCGCTCGCCGGCTCAAGATGCACCGCCGTACCCTGCAGCGCATACTGGCGAAACGCTCGCCGAAATAGATAACATGGGCCTCCGGCGGGCAGGGCCTTGGGCCTTGAGCCTTGGGCCTTGCCCGCCTGAGGCTCTTGCGGGCGCTCGATGATTCATCGAAAGCGGATTTTGGTATCAGACTTTGCGGCTGGCCTTTTCGGCAATCCCTGACACGCCCTCGCGGCGTGTCAGTTCCGCACGGATATCGTCAAAGCCGAGTCCTGCATCGGCCAGCAGCACGGCGAGGTGAAAAACAAGGTCGGTCGCTTCGCCGATGATCTCGGCACGATCGTTGCCCATCGCTGCAATAACGGTTTCCACCGCTTCCTCGCCGAGCTTCTGGGCGATCTTGCCGCGTCCCCGGGCGGTGAGTTTGGCGACATAGGATGTCGCCGGATCGGCATGACGGTTGAGCACCACCCGCGCCAGCAACCGATCGAAAACATCGTCGTTCATCACTGCCCCCTCACGGCCGCACCGCAATGCCGGCAGCTGCCATGGCGGCCTTGGCATCGGCAACCGACGCCTGGCCGAAATGGAAGATCGAGGCGGCGAGCACTGCACTGGCATGCCCCTCGATGACCCCGCTGACAAGATCGGCAACGCTGCCGACCCCGCCCGACGCCACAACGGGCACCGGCACGGCATCGGCGATGGCGCGGGTCAGCGCCAGATCATAGCCGATGCGGGTGCCATCACGGTCCATGCTGGTCAGCAGGATTTCGCCGGCGCCGAGCCGCGCAGCCTCGATCGCATAGGCGACCGCATCGATGCCGGTAGCGCGCCTGCCACCATGGGTGAAGATTTCCCAGCGGCCCCCCCCTACCGATTTGGCATCGACCGCAACAACGACACATTGGTCGCCAAAGCGCATGGCAAGTTCGCCGATCAGTGCCGGGCGGGCCACCGCAGCGGAATTGACCGCCACCTTGTCGGCGCCGGCCAGCAGCAGCGCGCGGGCATCGTCCACACTGCGCACCCCGCCGCCCACGGTCAGCGGCATGAAACAGGCGTCGGCGGTCGCTTCGACCATGTGCAGCAAAGTGCCGCGATCTTCATGGGCCGCGGTGATATCAAGAAAGGTCAGTTCATCGGCGCCCGCGGCATCATAAGCGCGTGCCGCCTCCACCGGATCGCCGGCATCGCGCAGCGCGACGAAATTGACACCCTTTACAACGCGTCCGCCGGCGACATCGAGGCAGGGAATGACACGGACGGCGAGGCTCATGCCGCCAGCGCCAGCGCCTGTGCCAAATCGAGCCTGCCATCATAAAGCGCGCGGCCGGTTATGACGCCTTCGATCCCCGGCTGGCCAACCAGCGCGCGGATATCGTCAAGCCCCGCAACCCCGCCCGACGCGATCACCGGCAATTTGGTGGCGGCGGCAAGGTTGAGGGTCGCGTCGATGTTGACACCTTTCAGCATGCCATCGCGCCCGACATCGGTGAACAACAGGGCTGCCACCCCGGCATCTTCGAAACGCTGCGCCAGTTCGACAACCGACACCGTCGATCGCGTCGCCCAGCCGCGCGTCGCGACAAAACCGTCGCGGGCATCGACGGCAACCACGATCCGCCCCGGATGGGCGCGCGCCACTTCTCGCACAAGATCGGCATTTTCGAGCGCGGCTGTACCCATCACCGTGCGCCACACCCCGGCTTCGAGCCAGCGTTCGACGTCGGCGCGGGTGCGGATGCCGCCGCCGACCTGAACCCGGCCCGCAAAGCCGGGGATCGCGCCCCCGACAAAGCCGGCAATGGCACGCGCCACGCCATCGGCATTGCGGCTGGCGCCGGCGAACGCGCCATCAAGATCGACGACATGCAGCGCCCGCGCCCCGGCATCGGCGAACAGCTTTGCCTGTGCGCCGGGATCATCGGCATAAACGGTAGCGCGGTCCATATCGCCTTCGGCGAGCCGCACACACTGGCCACCCTTCAGGTCGATGGCGGGAAAGATGATCATGCGGCAAGCCAGGCTTTCAGGAACGCCAGCCCATAGGCCTGGCTTTTTTCCGGATGGAACTGCACCCCGGTGATGTTGCCGCGCGTGACAATGGCGGGAAATTGCCCGCCATGGTCCGACACGGCACGCACATCGGCGGCATCATCCGGATCGAAACGATAGCTGTGGACGAAATAGCCATGGCCCTCTGCCGCCCCGCTGTCATTGGCGGCCCGAACCTGGTTCCAGCCCATGTGCGGAATTTTTAGCGCCGGATCATCCGGGGTCAGCCGCGTTACCGTGCCAGGCAACCAGCCCAGCCCGCGGTGCACGCCATGTTCATGCCCCTCGGTCGCCAGCAGCTGCATGCCGACACAGATGCCGAGAAAAGGCACCTTGCGGCGCAGCACTGCTTCGGTGAGGGCGGCTTCGATACCGGCGGCGCCGCGCAGCGCGGTGATGCATTGCGCAAAGGCACCAACGCCGGGGAGCAAAATACGGTCGGCCCCGGCAATGCATGCCGGATCGGCGGTGATTTCGACGTTGGTCGCCCCCGCCGCCGCCAGCGCCCGGGCGGCGGAGCGCAAATTACCGGCGCCATAATCGACGACCGCGATGCGTTCAGACACCAGCAGTTCCAGCGGGAGCCATGCCGCCCGTCACCCCGCCCAGCGTGCCCTTGGTCGATGGCACGGCATCGGCCTTGCGCGGATCGATGGCGACGGCAGCGCGCAAGGCCCGCGCCAGCCCCTTGAAGCAGCTTTCGGCGATATGGTGGTTGTTGACACCATAAAGCGTTTCGATGTGCAGCGTGATGCCCGCAGCGCCGGCAAAGGCCGCAAAGAATTCCTTGACCATCTCGGTATCGAGATCGCCGAGCTTGGGCTGGGTAAAGCCCGACCGCCACACCAGATAGGGCCGCCCCGAAATGTCGAGCGCTACCCGCGTCAGGGTTTCGTCCATCGGGATCAGCGCATCGCCATAGCGGGTGATGCCGCGGCGGTCACCCAGGGCCTTCGCCACGGCCTCGCCAAGCGCGATGCCGCTGTCTTCGGTGGTGTGGTGACCATCGATATGGAGGTCGCCCTTGGCGGTCAGCGTGATGTCGATCAGCGAGTGCCGCGACAGCTGTTCGAGCATGTGATCGAGGAAGCCGATCCCCGTCGACACACGATAGTCCCCGATGCCGTCAAGGTTGACGGTTACCTCGATTGCCGTTTCCTTGGTGGTACGGCTGACGGTTGCGATGCGGTTCATGATGGGGCGGCGGTAAAGCATCGCAGCAGAACGGGCAAGCGCAACGCCAAGCAGCTATTTCCCGGTCATCACGAACTGGTCGGGAAACTTGCCCTTTGCCTCGGCGTAAAAACCCTGGATGATCGGCAGGTCGGTGGCATAATCGCCCGTCGGCCAGAAAGTGGCGGGCAGGCTGACGCTTTTGGTCGCATAGTCCATGACGGCAAAGGTGATCGGCACGCCGGCACCAACGGCGATATGATAAAAGCCCGATTTCCATTTCGCCACGGCATCACGCGTGCCTTCGGGCGGCACGGCAAGGATCAGGCTGTCGGCGGCGGCATAATTGGCCTTCATCGCTGCGACCAGATCATTGCTTTGCGAGCGGTCGATGGGCACGCAGCCCGTCCATTTGACCAGCCAGCCAAAAGGCCCGGTCGTCAGGCTTTTCTTGCCCATGTAGCGCAGCCGGATACGCCAGGCGGCAGCAGCGGCGATCATCCAGATGCCATCCCAGTTCGACGTATGCGGCGCTGCGATGACGACGCATCTGGCATCGGCCGGCCAGTCACCGCGCACCCGCCAGCCGCCAACGGCGAGAAAGGCGCGGCCCAGCACATGCCAGATCGCCATGCCGACCCCGCGCGGCGGCCAGGGCCGCGCCGTCGACAGATCATGGATGATGAGGGTGCCGGGGGCTGCCATGCCCAACGCGTAGCAGATGGGCAAAGCGCTTGCCACGCTGTCAGATTGAAGCGGGGCTTTTCTGGCGGGCGCCGGCTTCCTACATCAGCACAATCCCAAGGTTAAGCAGCGAAAGCCAACCCCGACATGGCAGATTTTCCCGATTGGCATGGCACGACCATCGTTTCGGTGCGCAAGAACGGCCGCGTCACCATCGCCGGCGACGGCCAGGTGACGATGGGCAGCACGGTAATGAAGCCCAACGCCAAAAAGGTCCGGCGGCTCGGCCAAAAGGGCGATGTCATCGGCGGGTTTGCCGGCGCCACCGCCGATGCCTTCACGCTATTCGAACGGCTGGAGGCCAAGCTTGAGCGCTATCCCGGCCAGTTGACCCGCGCCGCGGTCGAACTCGCCAAGGACTGGCGCACCGACCGCTATCTGCGCCGTCTCGAAGCAATGATGATCGTCGCCGACAAGGATGTGACGCTGGTGCTGACCGGCACCGGCGATGTGCTCGAACCGCAGGGCGGCATCGCAGCGATCGGATCGGGGGGCAATTATGCGCTCGCCGCTGCCCGCGCGCTCGCCGATTCGGACCATGATTGCGAAACCATTGCGCGCCGCGCCATGGGCATCGCCGCCGAATTGTGCATCTACACCAACGACCAATTGACCGTTGAAAGCATTGGTGAAGCGACAGCGCAGCCCGCAACAAACGGTGGGAAAGATAAATGAACATGGCCACCCCGCTCACCACCGCAGAAGCCGGCCTCACGCCGCGTGAAATCGTCGCCGCGCTCGACCGCCACATCGTTGGCCAGGACGATGCCAAGCGCGCGGTCGCCGTGGCGCTGCGCAACCGCTGGCGCCGGCAGCGGCTGAGCGAGGATCTGCGCGACGAGGTTACCCCCAGGAATATCCTGATGATCGGGCCGACCGGCTGCGGCAAGACCGAGATTTCGCGTCGGCTGGCCAAACTCGTCGGCGCGCCGTTCCTCAAGATCGAAGCGACCAAGTTCACCGAGGTCGGCTATGTCGGTCGCGATGTCGATTCGATCATTCGCGATCTAGTCGAGGAATCGATCCGGTTGGTGCGCGAAACCAGCCGCGTCGCGGTCAAGGACGTGGCGATTGCCGCCGCCGAAACCCGGCTGCTCGATATACTTGTCGGCAAGGACGCCAGCGAAGCGACCCGACTGGCATTTCGCGAGCGCCTGCGCGCCGGTGACCTGAAGGGCCGCGAAGTCGAGATCGAAGTCGCCGAAACCGCTCCCAATTTCGACATGCCGGGCATGCAGCCGGGCCAGGTCGGCATGATCAACCTGTCGGACATGCTGGGCAAGGCGATGGGCGGCCGCACCAAGCGCCGCAAGATGCCGGTCGAGGCCGCTTTCGACGCGCTCGTCGCCGAGGAATCGGACAAGCGCCTCGATGACGAGGATATCGCCCGCGAAGCGGTGCGCAGCGCGCAAGCCGATGGCATCGTGTTTCTTGACGAGATCGACAAGATCGCGGTGTCGGACGGGCGCAGCGGTGGCGGTTCTGTCAGCCGCGAAGGTGTACAGCGCGACCTGCTGCCACTCATCGAAGGCACCACCGTTGCGACGAAATATGGCCCGGTGAAGACCGACCATATCCTGTTCATCGCATCGGGCGCCTTCAGTGTCTCGAAACCCAGCGACCTGCTGCCCGAACTGCAAGGGCGGCTGCCGATTCGTGTCGAACTGAAGGGCCTGACCTATGAAGACTTCAAGCGCATACTGACCGACACCGAAGCGTCGCTGGTTCGCCAATATGTGGCGCTGCTCGGTACCGAAGGCGTGACCCTGACGCTGACCGATGATGGCATCGATGCGATCGCCCGTACCGCCGAACAGGTCAATGACGCGGTGGAGAATATAGGCGCGCGGCGGTTGCAGACGATCATGGAAAAACTGCTCGAATCACTCAGTTTCGATGCCAATGAGCGGGCCGGCGACGCGGTGACGATTGATGCCGCTTATGTCGAGCGCGAACTCGGCGCGATTGCGCGGGATACCGATTTGTCGAAGTTTATTTTGTAAGGCCGAATCCACCACCGTCACCCCGGGCTTGACCCGAGGCCAAGTTTTTCTCGTTGCCTGCGCCAGAAGCAGCAGGGCCCCGGGTCAAGCCCGGGGTGACAGTGCAAAATCGTATCAATCCAGCCGCATCGCCTCCGCTGCCAGCGCGTCGGCTTCGATCAGCAAGGCGGTATCGGCACTGCCCGGCACGCTCTCGCGGCCCATTTCGAGCAGTACCGGCACCGCCAGCGGCGACACCCGGTCGAGTGCGACCAGTTCCAGCGTCGCCGCTGCTTCGAGCAGTCGCGCCAGCCGGTCGATATCAGTCAGCTTGCCGCGAGCGTCGCTCCAGGCGGCGGTGAGCAGCAGGTGCCCGGGTTCGTGGCGGCGCAGTACGTCATAGATCAGGTCCGATGAAACGCTCATCGCCTTGCCGGTTTTGTGCTGGCCGGGCAGGGCGCGTTCGATCAGGCCGCCGATGATCGCGACTTCGCGGAACGCCCGGCGCAAAAAAGGCGATGCCGCCATCCATTCGGTGAGTTCATCTTCGAACACATTGGCGCTGAACAAGGGGGCGGGGTCGGTGACGGGTTCAAGGCTCCACACCGCGACCATATAATCGCTGGCGACAAAGCCCAGCGGTTGCAGCCCCGCCGTCTCCATGCGCCGGGTCAGCAGCATCCCCAGCGTCTGATGGGCATTGCGGCCGGCAAAGCCGTAGACGACCATGAACCACAGCCCGTCGCGCGGGAAGGTTTCGATCATCAACCGGTCCATGCCCGGCAGCCGCGAGCGGCGTTGCTGCATCTCCAGCCATTCGCAAACATCCCCGGGCATTTCCGCCCAGCGCTCCGGCGCGTTGAACAGGCCGAGCACCCTGACGGACAGATGCGTCGACAGCGGCATCCGCCCGCCAACGTAAGTCGGCACGCTCGGGTTGCCCTTGCCCAGCCGGACATGAATATCGGGGCCATCGAAACCGGTCACCGCCAGCGTCAGCCCCGCAAAGATGAAACTGTCGCCCACCCGCAACTGGCCGCCGAACCATTCCTCCACCTGCCCCAGCCGCCGCCCGCCGGGGCCGTTTCCGCGCCCGAAGACGACATTCATCTTGACCGCTTCGACAATCGTCCCCGAATTCAGCCGGTGCTGCAGCGCCAGCCGCGGGTGGGTCAGCCGCCACAGCCCGTCGCGACCGAGCACCAGCCGCTGAAAACGTTCATAGGCCTTGAGCGCATAGCCCCCCGTGGCGGTGAACCCGAGCACTTCGTCAAAACGGCTGCGCGGCAGGCCGGCATAAGGTGCGGCGCTGCGGATTTCGGCAAACAGGGCATCGGCGGCAAAGGGCGCCGCCGCCGCGACACCGACGATATGCTGCGCCAGCACGTCCAGACCGCCTGGGCGGAAAATATCCTCATCGAGTTCGCCGGCCAGCACCGCGTCACGCGCCGCCAGGCTTTCGAGATATTCGAAACGGTTGCCCGGCACGATCAGCGCGTGGCTGGCTTCGTCCATGCGGTGGTTGGCACGGCCGGTGCGTTGCAACAGCCGCGATGCCCCCTTGGGCGCCCCCATCTGGATGACAAGGTCGACATCGCCCCAATCAATGCCGAGATCGAGGCTGGAGGTAGCGACAATGGCGCGCAACCGCCCCGCCGCCATCGCCGCCTCGACCTTCTGCCGGGCCTCGGGCGCCAGACTGCCATGGTGGATGCCGATCGGCAGCGACTGGTCATTTTCGGTCCACAGGTCGCGGAAAATCACTTCAGCGATGGCGCGGGTGTTGACGAACACGATGGCCAGCCGCGCCTGTTCGATTCGCCGCATCACCGCGCGTGCGGCCCAGCGGCCATTGTGCCCGGCCCAGGGAATCCGGTCATCCGGCGTGATGATCTCCACAACGGGGGCTGCCCCCGGATCACCCACCACCAGCGCAACCGACCCGGCATCGGCATCGGGCGCCAGCCAGCCTTGATAGCTTTCGGGGTCGGCGATCGTTGCCGACAGGCCAACGCGGCGCAAACCGGGCGCAAGGTTGTGGAGGCGCGACAGAGCCAGGCTCAACTGGTCGCCGCGCTTGGTCGTCGCAAAAGCGTGGATTTCATCGATGATGACGGTCTGCACCCCCGCCAGCATCACGGCGGCATCGGGGTAGGAAATCAGCAGCGCCAGCGATTCAGGCGTGGTCAGCAAGATGTGCGGTGGGCGTTCGCGCTGGCGCTTCTTGGTGGCCGAAGCGGTATCGCCGGTGCGGGTTTCGATACGGATATCGAGCCCGATATCGCTGACCGGGTTCAGCAGATTACGCGCCACGTCGGCGGCAAGCGCCTTCAAGGGGCTGACATAGATAGTGTGAAGCCCGTCGCGCGGGTTTCCGGCCAGATCGGCCAGCGTCGCTAAAAACCCCGCCAGCGTCTTGCCAGCGCCGGTGGGCGCAACGAGCAGCGCATGGCGACCGGCACGGGCCGCGGCCACCATTTCAAGCTGATGGCGGCGCGGCACCCAGCCACGGCCGGCGAACCAATCGGCAATGGGAGCGGGGAGGCTGGTCATTTGCCGCCCGGACCCCGGCGACAAAAGATCAGCGGCGGAACAGCGCCTCACCCTGCTCAAGCGCCGTACCACCATGCGCCACTGGCTCGCCATGTTCGGCAATATAGGCGGCAGCGGTGCGTTCGGCCTGCAGCTGTTCGATCAAGGCGGCGCGTTCCTCGCCAAGCTTGCCGAGATCGACACTGGTATCGATACCGGCCTTTTTGGCGGCGGCTGCGACCAGTGCATCCATTTCGCGCTGGCTGGTCAGGCCCAGCGTCACCGGGTCACGCGGCTGGAGATTGGTATAGTTCCAATGGGTCTTGTCGCGGATCGCAGCGATGGTGGTCTTGGTTGTGCCGATCAACTTGGAAGTCAGGTTATCGCTGATTTCGGCGTGGTTCTTGATGATCCACAAGAGGCCGTCGGGCTTGTCCTGGCGTTTTGACACAGGGGTGTAGCGCGGGCCGGTCGTGCGGCGCGACTGTTCGGGCTGGCGCGACAACTTGAGGACATGATCGGGGTCGGCCTGGCCGCGATCAAGTTCTTCCTGGGTCAATTCACCGTTGCGGATCGGGTCACGCCCGGCCAGCTTGGTGGCAGCGGTATCATCGGCAATCGCCTGGACTTCGAGGATGTGCAGGCCGCAGAAAATCGCGATCTGTTCAAAGGTCAGCGCCGAATTGTCGACAAGCCAGGCAGCAGTGGCATGCTGCATCAGCGGATGAATGGGAGCGGCCATGGCGGAAACCCTTTTCGGCTTGTTTCGAGCGGGAGAAAATAATCGTGAAAACGGAAACAGCCGCCCCTTTTCGGAGCGGCTGTGCAACCATCAATGTAGAACGCTCGCGCGCCGCAAGCAAGCATCCAAAGCAAAATCGCCGCACTGGTCGCGGCGGCCGGGCATGATATGCTGCGGCCATGACCAATTTGCCCCAATCCGACGATCCCCGCCAGGCCCGGGTACTCACCAGCTTTCGCGGCGTTGAACGCATCCTGCTGGTTGTCATCGCCTTGATGACGCTGGGCGCTGCCGGCATTGAAATCAACCGGGTGATCGTCGATCGGTCGATCACACTTGCCGATATCCTGCTGATGTTCCTCTACACCGAAGTCATCGGGATGATCGCGGTCTTCTATGGTGGCCGCGATTCAGCCTTTGTCTATCCGATCTTCATCGCCATCACCGCCCTCGCCCGTTTGATCGTGTTGCAGGGCAAGGCGATGGCGCCGGAAAATATCGTCTTCGAAGCCAGCGCCATCCTGTTGCTGGCCGCTGCCGCATGGATCATCGCGCGCACCGCCAAATCATGACCCTGCCGACCCGCGCCGCGCTGGCGGCACTTGATGCTGCCGATCCGCTTGCTGCTGCGCGGGCACGCGTCGCCTTGCCGGAGAGGGTTATTTATCTCGATGGCAATTCGCTGGGGCCCTTCCCTTGCGCGACGCCGGCGCGGATGGCGGCTGGCATTGCCGATGAATGGGGCAACGACCTTATCGGCCGCTGGAACGATGCAAGCTGAATCGACCTGCCGATAGCCGTCGGCCACGACGCCCGGATCATCCGGCGCCACCCGGATGGTCGCCGCACCATGGCGGCGTTGATCGCGCGCGGTGTGATTGGTGATATTCGCCCGCCTGACCGGCTGCGCTTTGGCTTTCCGGCTCGGTATTCGCGGTTCGTCGATGTCTTCGACGCGGCCTAAAAACTGGTGGCCGTGCTGGCAACGAGTGAGTGGCAGGATGCGCGCTTCGATGTGCTCGGGATGGTCAGCCAGGCGGCTTCGGCGCGGCACGCGGTCGCGCCCGCTACCGGCTTGCTCCGCAGCCGAATCGCGGTTAACGTAAACGTCAACTGGCGCCGCTC
>Ga0105044_10009271_pt1 | contig 13482 bp, 11 predicted proteins | sample MAT01_FD_78092 | JGI IMG/M metagenome (GOLD analysis project Ga0105044, IMG submission 78092) | Freshwater microbial communities from Lake Fryxell liftoff mats and glacier meltwater in Antarctica - MAT-01 | ecosystem: Environmental > Aquatic > Freshwater > Ice > Liftoff microbial mat | place...
CTCGACGTCCGCACCACGCTGATCTCGTTGGTCGCGATCCCGATCTCGTTGCTGGTCGCGATCCTCGTCCTCGACGCGCAGGGCGTCACGATCAACACGATGACCCTCGGCGGTCTCACGATCGCGATCGGTGCGCTCGTCGATGACGCGATCATCGACGTCGAGAACGTGTTTCGGCGCTTGCGCGAGAACCGCGGGCTCCCGATCGATCGGCGGCGTCCGACCACCGACGTGATCTACGAAGCCTCACGCGAGATCCGCGGCTCGATCGTGTTCGCCACGTTGATCGTGATGCTGGTCTTCGTGCCGATCCTGTTCTTGTCGAACGTCGAGGGTCGGCTGCTCGCACCACTCGGGTACGCGTACCTGGTCGCGATCTTTGCCTCGCTGATCGTCGCGATGACGGTGACGCCGGCGCTGTGCGCGTTCGTGTTTCGCGACACCAGCAAGCTCGCGCACGGCGACTCGTTCTTCGTGCGCGGGCTGAAGCGCGCCTACCGGCCGTTGCTCGTGCGGTCGGTTCGTCATCCCAGGATCATCGGCATCGCCGCGATCGCGATGCTCGCGGGATCCCTTGCCCTGGTGCCGTTCCTCGGCCGCACGTTCCTTCCCGAGTTCAACGAGGGTGCGCTGACCGTCGGTGCGATCACGCTACCCGGGACATCGCTCCCGGAATCCGATCGGCTCGGACGTCGAGTCGAGGAGATCCTGCTGTCGTTCCCGGAGGTCGTGTCGACGGCACGGCGCACCGGTCGCGCAGAGCTCGACGAGCACGCCCAGGACGTCAACGCCGCCGAGATCGATGTTCGCCTGCAAGCCACCGACCGGCCGAAGCAGGAGTTTCTCGACGAGCTCCGCCAGAAGCTGACCCAGGTCCCCGGCGTGGTGTGCACGATCGGCGGGCCGATCGCGCACCGGATCGATCACATGCTCTCCGGCACGCGCGCGAGCATCGCGATCAAGGTGTTCGGCGACGATCTCACCCAGCTGCGCGCCACGGCGACGCAGATCGAGAAGGCGATGAAGCCGATCGAGGGCATCGTCGATCTCTCGGTCGAGCAGCAGGTCGACGTCCCGCAGCTCACGATCAAGATCGATCGCGAGGCGATCGCGCGCTATGGCCTGCGCTCCGGCGAGCTCGCGGAGTCGATCGAGACCGCGTTCGCGGGGACCAAGGTGACGCAGGTCCTCGAGGATCAGCGGACCTACGACGTGATCGTGCGGTACGGCGACGACGCACGCGCGAACCTGGACGCGATCCGGAACACCGTCGTCGATACGCCGTCGGGCGCGAAGATTCCGCTTCGCATGCTGGCGACGATCCGCGACGACGTCGGTCCCAACACGATCTCGCGCGAGAACGTGCAACGGAAGATCGTGGTGTCGGCGAATACCAGCGGTCGCGACCTCGGCAGCGTGATCGCCGACATCAAGGCTGCGATCGCGCGAGACGTCAAGTTGCCTCGTGACTACTACATCTCGTACGGCGGGCAGTTCGAGAGCGAGCGCGCTGCGTCGCAGACGATCGGGGTGATCGGCATTGCCGTGGTGGTGGGCATCTTCGTGCTCTTGTTCATGGCGTTCCGGTCGTGGCGCAACGCGCTGCTGATCATGGTCAACCTGCCGCTCGCGCTGATCGGCGGGCTGATCGCGGTCACGATCTCGGGCGGCGTCCTCAGCGTCGCGTCGCTGGTCGGCTTCATCACGCTGTTCGGTGTCGCGACCCGCAACGGGATCATGATGATCTCGCACTACGATCATCTGCAGCAGCACGAAGGCGCGAGCTTCGACGAGGCCGTCGAGCGCGGCTCGCTGGAGCGGCTGTCGCCCGTGCTGATGACCGCCCTGTGTGCCGGGCTCGCCCTGATCCCGCTGGTGATCGCCGGCAACGAGACCGGCAACGAGCTCCAGGCGCCGATGGGCGTCGTGATCCTGGGCGGCCTGCTCTCGGCGACCGCACTCAACATGGTGGTGGTCCCGGCGCTCTACTCGCGCTTCGGTCGCCCGCGCGAGTGATCAGCGCAGCACGACGATCAGGATCAGGCCGCCGACCACGCTCTCGAGCAGCGTTAGCCGACCGATGGCAGATCTGCGCTCGCGGTCAGCTGCAGCGCGACCGAGCCGGCTCGATCTCGGTCAGCTGACGAGGTCGATGCCGACACCCGCGATCACTGATAGCGCTTGATGATGTGGAACCCGTAGTCCGACTGACAGACGCCGACTTCGTCGAGCTTGAGGCGCAGCGCGAGCTGGCGAAACTCGATCACGAGCTGCGCGTCGGGCGTGACCTTGAACGGTGCGCCGCTCAGCGCGCTGCCCTTGTCCTCGGAGCTCGCCTTCATCAGCGCGTCGAAGTCGCCGCCGGCCTTGATCTGCCCGAGCAGCGATTTGATCTCGGTCTCCGCCTCGGTCTTGCTGCGCTTGCCACCGCGCGGATCCTGACGGCCTCCGAATACCTCCTCGAGATCCTTCCAGGAGATCAGGATGTGCTTGACCATCGCCGTGTTCGACACCGGCTCACGGGCGAGGATGTCCGCCGAGACCACGACCGATTGCGCACCGTCGAGGTCCTTGGGCCCGCCGCCCATCTTGTTGCTGATCGTCGGTCCGCCGGCGATGCCGGGCCCGCAGGCCGCGAGCGTCAGGAACAGCATTAGGCGAATCATGCGCGCACGCTAACACGTGGTTGGACCACGGGCACCAAACGACGGTTGCCCGGGCGACTCGGATCATGGCAGGGTCAGCGCGTGTCCGACGACGACGTGAGCCTCCATCAGCTGGTCGAGCTGCTGCCACCGCGCATCTGGTACCTGACGTCGAACGGCCAGGATATGTGGTGTCGCCGACCGTATGGATTTCTGTTCTCCGACGGTGTGCGTGCCGAATCATTCGCCGAGAAGATGGGCAACGCCGAGGCGCTGTTCGCGATCGGCGTCGATGCCGGCGCGATGGTCTCGGACGAGATGCTCGCCGGGCTGCGCAACACGGCGGTCACCCGGCTGTTCATCGATCCGGAGATCGATCCGGACAGCGGCGACGTGTTCGGCAAGATCCTGCGACTGTCGCCTCTGACTTAAGCGAGCAGGGCGAGCAGGTCGTCGCGGGTGATCGCGGCGGCGCCGCCGGCCTCGGAGAGCGCGGCATCGGCGAGCTTCCGCTTGCGTGCCTGCAGCTCGAGGATGCGCTCCTCGACGGTGTCGCGCGCGACCATCCGATAGACCATCACCGGCTTGTCCTGCCCGATCCGGTGCGCGCGATCGGCGGCCTGATCCTCGACCGCTGGGTTCCACCACGGATCGACAAGGAACACGTGATCCGCCGCGGTCAGGTTGAGCCCGGTGCCGCCGGCCTTGAGCGAGAGCAGCATCACCGGCGGACCGTCGTCGGCCTGGAACTTCCCGACCACGCCGCCGCGGTCGACCGTCGAGCCATCGAGCCGGACGAACCCGATGTTCGATTGCTCGAGGTGCGGCTCGATCAGATCGAGCAGCGACGTCCACTGCGAGAACACCAGCGCGCGGTGACCGTCGGCGACCGCATCCCTGAGCGCCTCGAGCAAGCGCTCGAGCTTCGACGACGACAGCGCCGCGGCCGTCGATCCGCGGATCCCAACCGGCAACAGCGCGGTGTGACACGCCGCCTGACGCAACCGCAGCAGCGCCTCGAGGGCCGCCATGATGCCGCCGCCGGACTCGAGGAGCTTGACGATGTCGCGCTGGGTGGCGGCGCGGATCGCGTCGTAGGTGATGCGCTCCTGCTCCTCAAGCTCGACGTACATGATCGAATCGGTCCGCGGCGGCAGCTCGCGCGCGACCTCGCCCTTCATGCGCCGCAACACGAAGGGCCGGATCCGCTCGCGCAACCGCGCCGCCGCGGCGGCATCTCCGTTGTTGATCGGCTCGCCCCAGCGATCCTGGAAATCCGCGCGCCCGCCGAGCAGCCCGGGATTGGTGAAGTGCAGCTGGCTCCACAGCTCGTCGAGGCGGTTCTCGATCGGCGTGCCCGAGAGCGTGACCTTCCACGCGGCGCGTAGCTTGTACGCGGCGCGCGCGATCTGGCTATCCGGGTTCTTGATCGTCTGCGACTCGTCGAGGATGACGACGTCCCACGGCACCGCGATCAGCTCCTCGGTGTCGTTGCGAAGCAGCGGATAGCTGGTCAGCACCACGTCGGCGGAGCGGTCCAAGTTGCGACGCGTGCCGTGATACGTCGACAGCGTCAGATCGGGTCGAAACTTCTGGAGCTCTGCCACCCAGTTGAAGACCACGCTGGTCGGCGACACGACGATGGTCTTCTTGCCCTTCACGAGCACCGCGAGCGCCTGGATGGTCTTGCCGAGACCCATGTCGTCGGCGAGCACGCAGCCGAGCCCGGCATCGCGACAGAACGAGAGCCAGTCGACACCGCGTTGCTGATAGTTGCGCAGCTCGCCGACGAACCCGGGCGGCACCTTGATCTCGGGGATCCCGGAGAATCCCGCGAGCAGCGGCCGCAACCGATCGAGCTCCGGCGGCGGCGGCTGATCGAGATCCGAGCACAACCTCGCGAGGTCGGGCAGCGCGAACAGCGGGACCCGCTTGTCGTCGCCGCGCGAGGCGAGCAGATCGGCGACCCGCTCGCCGTGCTTGTCGAACCACGCCATCGAGATCCGGCCCCATCCACCACCTTGGAGCGGCACCAGATCGATGCCGGCCGACCACGCACGCAGCGCCGCCGCTACCGAGGCAGTGCGACCGTCGCGAGCCGTCAGATCGACGTCGAGCCTGGCACCATCGATCGACAGGTTCGCATCGAGATCGATCGCCTTTGCCGCACTCGCGGCCTTGGCATCGGTGCGCAGCCAGTTCGCGAGGTTGTTCTGCATCGCGAACGCCTCGCGTCCTGTCAGCTCGACCTTGCGACCGGGCACGAGGTTGAGCTCGTCGCGCATCCGGTGCACCAGCTTGCGCTCGGCATCCTCGTCGCGAACCGGCAGGGCGCCCTCGATGTGTACGAGCTTGCCGGCGTCGACGCGTGCGCGCGGTGGATCGCCGTAGACCAGCAGCGGGAACACGATCAAGCGATCGCCGTTCTGGGTGACCTCGAACGACATCCGCGGGGTCTCGCGCACGCCGAGCTGGGGGAGTTGCTTCGCGCGGATGTCGATCTGGATCCGCTGGGCGAGCTGCGGGATCGTCTTGCTGATCAGCTCCGGGATCGCCGATCGGGGTACGTCATAAACGAGGGGAAGCTTCTCCATCCGCGGCCCCGCGAGATCGAGGGCGCCGATCGGACGGAGCACGTCGTCCTTCGTACGTACGACACCGACGGCCACGACCTCACGAACGATCGGATCTGCCTCGATCCGGACGACCACGCCGTGCGTAGCGTCTTCGATGACCGCGTGCGGCAACACCGGCTCACTACTCGTCGTGATCGGCTCCCCTTTCCAGCGGATGTCCTTTGCATCGCCAAGCGCAGTGAGCAATCGATCAAGGCGCTCACCATGAACCGCGCCGACGCGCGCCGTGATGATCTGATCCGCGACGAGATCGGCCTCGATGCTGGCGATCGCATCACTACCGCCGCGACTCGACAGGGCCGACAGCAAGGCACCGACGAGCGGCGTGGTCTGCTCGCCACCCCTGGACAGGTTGCGGCGGACCAGCACCCGCTCCACGCTGATCCCACCGGGGACCGGCGAAAGCAGGTACCGGATCGTGGCGCCTCGACTCGCCGGTGCCGGCTGGGCATCGCCGCTTCGATCCGCCGCGAGCACCGCGCCGACGACGTGCGAGCACACGTCCTCCTTGGACGGGCAGGTGCACTCCCATTCGCCGTGCTCGGGGTTGAGGATGACCTCGAACGGCGTCAGCCGCCCCGCCGTCCGGACTTCGAACGTCAGCTCGTCTCCAGAGATTCCTGTGCCGACCACGCGGTTCTCTCGCGCGAGGGTGACCCCCGCAGACCACGTGCGATCGGGCGCTTCGGCATGGATCGCCTCGCGCAAACTACCGAGCGACTGCACCGGCGCATGGTAGCTGGTCCAGGGGTGCAAGCACGCGACTGCAAAGCCATGATAGGGTCCAATCACATGGCACAGGGTCAGCGCCCGGACGCCGAGGACGCCGAGCTCGATGCGCAGCTTGTTGCGAAGATGGCTGTCGGCGATCGCTCCGCGCTGGCGAGCCTCTACCAGCGCCACTCCGGGGTCATGCTCGGCCTGGCGATGCGTATCGTGCGAAGTCGGTTGGAGGCTGAAGACCTCTTACATGACGTGTTCTTGGAGGCATGGCGCGCTGCGAAAGACTTTGATCCGAAGCGCGGTCGAGTTCGTACCTGGTTGACCATCCGTATGCGTTCCCGAGCCCTCGACCTCCAGAAATCAGCGCGCGTCTCCCGCAATGTGGGCGATGCCGGGCTCGAGACCCTGGTCGACGAGCGCGACGGAACCACCCCCGATCACGCGCGAGTTCGTGCCGTGCTGGCGGAGCTCGGAGCGGACCATAAGAAGGTCCTCGAGCTCGCCTATTTCGAAGGTCTGTCGTGCACCGAGATCGCGGTCCGCGTCTCCGTTCCGGTTGGAACGGTCAAGTCGCGGATCGCGGCCGGCCTCGATCGTCTGCGACCCGGCATGAGCAAGCCGCTCCGGGGCGCAGGAGGCGAGCGCTCATGAGCCCCGCCGAGCTTCGCGAACTGCTACCGCTGTATGCGCTCGGGGTCCTCACTCCCGAGGAAGAGGCCACGGTCGATGACGCCATCGCCCACGAGCCCTCGCTCGCTGACGAGCTGGTGTCCTACCGGGATGCGACCTCCGAGCTGATCGAGTTGATCGAGACGGTCGCACCCACGGCCGAGGTCAAGACGCGCCTGATGGCCTCGATCGGCGAAGGCCGGTTCGAGACGTTCTCGACGAAGATGAGCAAGCTGTTCGACGTCTCCGTCGATCGTGCTCGCGAGCTCCTCGGGCTGGCCGAGCGCAAGGCGTCGTGGGAGCCCCAGATGGTTCCCGGGATGCTGCTCGTCCATTTCGAGGGTGGTCCGGCCTACACGGCAGCGGACTGCGGCTTCATCCATCTCGCGGATGGCGCGGTGTTTCCGCCACACAAGCATCTAGGTGAGGAGGTGTCGTTCATCCTCTCCGGCACGCTGCAGGTCATCGACCCCGATGGTACCGAACGAACGCTGGTCGTCGGGGACGAGCTGGTGCAAGAGCCGGGGACGTCGCACCACCTGGTCGCAGTCCGTGGTGAGTGCATTTTTGCAACGCGAGCGATCGACGGGATCGAGATCGAAGGCGCGCGAGCGCGCCCGTCCAAGCCCGATCGATGAAAGCTCCGGCTTGCCGGAGTACGCAGCATCCGCGAAGCGGTGCGGAGTTTAATGTTACGATGATTTCATGGGCAGCGACGATGGGATGCGGGTGGTTGGAACCATCCGCAGTATCGAGCTGCATACGCTGGTCGCGAAGTTCGCGCACATGACGTCTCGCCAGGTCGCGAAGATCCAGCTCGATGTCGAGCGCGCGACTGACGAGGAAGGCGAGGACATCGACGTGGTGAACCTCGCCGAGATCCATTTTCAAGGTCCCGCCGAGCTGGTGCCGCGGTTCTCGATGGGCGATCGCGTGCAGATCGTGACCAGCGCCGAGTCGAGCCTGCACATCACCAGCATCAAGCCAGCGCCGCTCAGCTAGCGACAACGGACAGTAGCCGAGCAGCAAGGCGCGCCCTTCGGGAGGGCTAGAGCGCGCGCACGACGCCGACGGCGGCGATCCCGACGAGCCCGACCAGCGCGACGCGCGACACGATCGCGATCAACGGATGATCCGGCCGCACGCGCGACACCCATCGCGCGAGTAACGCGAACCATGCGGCCGAGCCGAGACCCACGCCGATCGCGAGGGCGATCGCTTCACCGACGGTCGCATCGGGCCACAACGAGGCCGCGACGGCGACCCACGCGGCGAGCGCGCCAGGGTTCGGCAGCGTCAGCGCGCAACCGGTCAGCGCGCCGCGCACGAAGCTCGATTCGTCCACCGTGACGCGCGAGGTCGCGGGCTTCTTCCACGCGAGCACGACGTACGTCACGATCAACACGGCCGCGCCGATCGCGAGCCACCGCACGACCTCGGGATGCGTCGTGATCAGCGCGCCCACGCCGATGAAGCCGAGCGCGGCATGCGCGGTGTCGGCGACCGCACCGCCGATCCCGACGCCGGTGGCGAACCGGACCCGACCGGCGATCGACGCATTGACGATCGCGACGTTGACCACGCCGAGCGGCATGCCGGTGACGATGCCAAGGCCGAGCCCGAGTGCGGCGGCCTCGAGGATCACCAGGCGATCGCGGGCTCTTCGGTATCGCGCCCGCCGTAGATCGTGATCGAGAATTCCCTCTTCTTGCCGCGGGGCCCTTGTGCGCGGACCTTGTGCGGGCCCGGGATGAGTGGGAGCCGCGTCAACGGCGTCTCGCCGATGTTCTTGTTGTCGATCCAGATCGTGGTCTTCGCGTTCGCGTCGATCGAGAAGAAGCCGAACTTCGAGAGCGCGACGATGTCGTCGCGATTGTAGCCGCTATCGCGAGACACCGTCGACGCGTCTTGCACGACGACCCCGGCATCGGGCGTCTTCGCGGCGTACCCGCTGTTGTCCTGGTCGTTGCTCAGCAGCGGCACCAGGAAGATGGCGGCGACGACGACCACACCGAGCACGCCGATCACGATCATCACGTTGCGCAGGCTCTTCCAGCGATGTGCGCGCAGCAGATCCGTATCCGGGTTCGCCATCCACGTGTCGACGGGAACGTTCGCCGACAGATCGAGCACGTGCGGTGGGGTTAGGCTGCGCGCCGTCACGTTCACCAGATCGAGGATCGGCACGGCCGGCGTTGCTGGGGGAATCGTCGATCCCGAGCCCAGCTGGTTGACGATCATCGACGGCACCGCCGGAATCAGCGCGCTGTCCTGACGACCACGCACCTGCGGTTGCGGCGACGACGTTCCGAACTCGCCACTGCGCGGCTGGATCGGCGCCGGCGGAACGGTGGGTGGCCGTGGGCGCGGCATCGACGGGTTCGAGGGGTTCGAGACCGGCACCACCGTCGGATCGTCGGCGGCCTTGAGGATCTCGTCGCGCGAGGCCATCTCGTCGTTGAAGTCGTCGAACAGCAGGCGCGCGAGGTCGGCGTTCGAGGCCGGGCCCCCGAGGGTCGCGACGCTGTTGCGGATCGCGTTGCCGAATGCCATCGCGGTATCGAACCGGCCGTTCGGATCGCGCGCCATCGCCTGCAGCAGCGCGGCACGCATGCCGGGCGGCATGTCGGGACGACGCTCGCGAATGTCGGGAATCGGCTCCTCGGTGATCGCCTTGAACGTGAGGAAGTCGGAGTCGCGATGGAACAAGCGTTTGATCGCGAGCATCTCGTACATCACGATCGCGAGCGCGAAGACGTCACTCCTGCGGTCGAGCGGCTTGCCGAGGATCTGCTCGGGACTCATGTACGCGTTCTTGCCCTTGACCGTGCCGGTGCGCGTCCGCGAGTTCGCCCCGCGCGCCTTCGCGATGCCGAAGTCGAGCAGCTTCACGATGCCGTCGCCGGTCACCATGATGTTCGGCGGCGAGACATCGCGGTGGACGACGTTGAGCAGCGCACCGTCGGGCGACTTCGCCTCGTGCGCCGCGTGCAGGCCCTCGCACGCCTGGACGATGATGCCGGCGACCATCCGGTGGTCGAGCATCTTTCCGACCTTCGAGAGCCGCGTCATCATCCGCGACAGCGGGACGCCGTGGAGATATTCCATGGCGATGAACCAGGTACCGGCGTACTCGCCGAACTCGGTCACCCTGCAGATGTTGCGATGACGGAGCTGTGCCGCGAGCTCGGCTTCATCGCGAAACATCGTGACGAAGTGATCGTCTTCCGCGAGGTGCGGAAGGATTCGCTTCAAGACGAGCAGATCTTTCGCACCACCCGAGCCACACGCCAGAAAGATCTCGGCCATGCCGCCAGTCGCGATCTTCGCGAGCAGCTGATACTTGCCGAAATCTCGGGCGTCGCGTGGGACCAGCGTCCCCGCCGGAATGGTCACGAGGCCTATTATGCCGGAGGAATTCCCCAGGTTTAAGCGTGAGCTGACACGTAACTGTCGGTTCGGTCCAGGAAGGTCTGGGTACAGGCAGCCACCACGGGCATCGAACGCTCGAATTCCGCGACGATCTTGGCCTCGATCCTCGACGACAACAGGGCGAGATCGACCGAAACGGACCCCTGGTACGACCGGTGGATCCCCCCGCCTGGAAGGTGTGAGAGGCGATACAGAGCGGTGACCGTCGGCCGGGCCTTTTTCCGGAGCAAAGACGGCCAGATCTGGATGTCGATCTCCCGATCCGCCCTCCGCCAGGTGGCCGTCTCGAGGTAGTGGAGCGGGCCGTCCACGAACGGCCGGACCAGGGCGGGGAGCTGCCGCCGTGGGACGATCCTGCAGGTCCGGCGCAACGTCGCGTGATCGTCGACCTGCTCGATCACCGTCCGCTCGGCGATCTCGAGCCTCTGATCCTGCAACACGAGGTGCGCGGGATCGAAGTACGCGGCGAACACGGCATCGATCGAGGGCGCACGAAACACGTGCTCGAAGTGGAACTGCGTGGCCATGGATCCTGTGTACGGAGCCGGACCGCCGGCGACGCGCCCCGGGCGGTTACAAATCCACCCGTCATCAAAACGTCACCTGTCATGACTCGGTCACGTTCTCCGGTGGTCGTGCTGAAGAGCTGACGCGGCGACGCGCCGGGAAGGGGCAAGCTGGATCGATGAACGACGCCGCACTCGACCGCCCACGGTGGGTCGAAAACATTCCGTTCTGGATCGTGCACGGCGTCGCCATCGCCGGCGCGATCACGGTCGGGTGGGGTTGGGAAGCGTGTCTGTGGGTCGCCGGTGGCTACGCGGTGCGGATGTTCGCGATCACCGCCGGCTACCATCGGTACTTCGCGCATCGCACCTACAAGACCGGGCGAGCGTTTCAGTTCCTGCTCGCCCTGGTCGCGATGTCGAGCGCGCAACGCGGTCCGCTGTGGTGGGCCACGCATCACCGCCACCATCACAAGTTCTCCGATCAGCCGGAAGACGTGCACTCGCCGCGGCAGCGCGGGTTCTGGTACTCGCACGCGGGCTGGCTCCTCGGCAGCCGCCACTCGGCGACCGACTTCGAGCGCGTCAAGGACTTCGCGAAGTATCCCGAGCTGCGCTGGCTCAACAACAACGACCTGCTGATCGCCGTCGCGTGGGGCTTCGCGCTGTACTTCGTCGGCGGCTGGACAGCCGTGGTGTGGGGACACTTCGTGCCGCTCGTGGTGACCTGGCACGTCACGTTCACGATCAACTCGCTCGCGCACGTCTGGGGCAATCGCCGGTACGCGACGAAGGATGACTCGCGCAACAACCTCGTGCTCGCGCTGCTGACCTTCGGCGAGGGCTGGCACAACAACCACCACCACTACCAGCGCTCGGCGCGGCAGGGCTTCTACTGGTGGGAGATCGACCTCACCTACTACGTGCTCAAGCTGCTCGAGCTCGTGCGGATCGTCCGCGATGTCGACGGCGTGCCTCACCACATTCGCGAACAGCGACTGGCCCCGATCGAGGCGGCAGCCGGCGCGCTCGTCCTCCCGCCGCCCTGACTACTGGACGGTCGCCGCGGCCTGAGAGGCTGACGTCGGGCTGATCACCGCGGCGAGATCGATCGTGGCAGCGCCCGCGAGCGTGTTGATCCGGATCCATCCGCCACCGCCACCGCCGCCGCCGCCGTTCATGTTGGCGCTCCCGCTCCCGCCATCGCCGCCAAGCACGCTGTCGCCGGCACCATCGCCACCACGACCACCATTGTTGCCGGGATTGCCGCCGGTCGCGCGCGTGCTGCTGACGAGCCCGTCCTGGCCGTTCTGCGCACCTTCGCTCGGCCGATCGCCGCCACCGCCACCACCGCCGTTCACGGCGACCACGGCGTCAGCGGCGAGCGTGATCGTCGGCGCCTCGAGGAGGATCGCGCCGCCCGCGCCACCTCCGCCGGCCGCGCGCTGATCTTCACCGCTCTGACCACCGCAGCCACCGGCGTTGATCCGGCCCGCGTCGGAGAACCCGATCGGACCGTTGGCGGCGAGCTGGATCGCACCGCCGCCGTTGCCGCCGCGCCCGCCGTTGTTGCCGCCACCGCCGCCGCCGCCGCCGCCGCGCAGGATCATGATCGTGGCCTCGCCGAACGCGGTGCCTCCTGCGGCGCCGCCACCGCCGCCACCGCCGCCCCCGCCGCCCGTACCGGCATACGCACCGCCACCGCCACCCGACGAGTTGTCGTTCGAGCCTGCACCACCGGCACCGCCGGCATTGCTCGCGGCGGGAGCACCGCCGGCCTGATTCCCGGGCCCGCCGACGAAGCCGCCCTGCGCGCGCGTGACGGTGCCGCAGTCGCGGAGATCGATCTCTTCGTTGACCGTGATCGCACCAAGCGCGACGAAGGCGACCGCGTTCGCGCCACGGAGATTGATCTCTTCGGAGATCGTCAGGCTGTTGAACCGAAAGATGCCGACGCCGTTGCGAATGATGAACTCGATCCCGTCGACGAGCCCTGCACCGGGTCCGCGCACGATCGTCGCGTCGAAGGCGATCTCGCCGGTGACGGTATCGACCCGTATGTTCTGCACGTTGAGGTCGACATCGAGCAGCGTCTGATTCTCCACCGGTTGCAGATGCTCGGGCAGCACGGCGCCCCCGCTCGGTTGCAGCACGCCGCAGTGCGGCTGGCTTTTGCCGTCGACGCATCCCCACGGACACGGGGTGATCTCCGGGTCGTCGCCCTGGACCGCGCATTCCTGTAGCACCTCGCCACCACGACCGTCGGAGACGCACGCGGTGGACACGCTGGTGCACGGACCGGCATCGGGCAGCGCATCGGTCGCGCCATCGGTGGGTGTCACGTTATCCGGTGCAGCGTATTTGCACGCGCCCATCACCAATGCCGCGATCACCGAAGCTCGTGTCACCGCCTCACAGTACCCGATTTGATCATCGACGATCTACAGCGTTGCGACCGGTGGCGGTTTGATCACGTAGTCGAAGTACGCGCTCGGATCACCTGTCTTGCCGTCCATCGCGGCACGCGCGACGTTGAACATCTCGCGCGCGGTCACGTAGTGCAGCTGCGTGCCACCACGAGCATGCTCCGCGAGCGCACTGTGCAAATTTCGTCCACCCTCGCCCAGCAAGGACGCGGCGGTCGATTCGATCGCGCCGTGGGTGTGGACCTTGACGAACACCCAGTCGGGCTGGCCCTCGACATGGATGCGCTGCGAGATCCAGGACGCGACGCGCCCGGCGGTGGGAGGATCGTCGCCGGTGATCGCGCCGTTCTCGAGCCGCATGCCGCGACGCTTGGGCACGAGCGCGAGGGGCCCGGTGATCATCAACAGCCGATCGGTGTGGTGCTCGCCCACCTTGGCGGCCGAG
>Ga0105044_10009274_pt1 | contig 13481 bp, 11 predicted proteins | sample MAT01_FD_78092 | JGI IMG/M metagenome (GOLD analysis project Ga0105044, IMG submission 78092) | Freshwater microbial communities from Lake Fryxell liftoff mats and glacier meltwater in Antarctica - MAT-01 | ecosystem: Environmental > Aquatic > Freshwater > Ice > Liftoff microbial mat | place...
CACCTCAAGCGGCCACATGCGGCCATACATGAACTGCAAGTTATCCAAAATATGCACATGCCGCTCGATGTCGAAGGGATCGTGGTCGATGAACAGGTGCTCGTAGCCGGCAAACCCCAGCATGGCATCGCCGCTGCCCACGCCCTCAAAGTCGCCCGCGGTCACCCGCACCAGCGTGACGGTATGGCTCTTGCGCGGCTGCGGGTCCCAGGATACCTTGAAGGGTGGGTCGAGCGGAAGCCGGTAATGCCGGATGTCGATGTGATCGATTTTCATGTTGATAGGTGTTTGATTACGGTCTGGAACCAAAGCCAGCATCATAACCGGCACGGTCATGCGCCAAACATCGCGTTAAAAATGTGATGAACGCCATGCTCAACTTACGCAAAAACCACATGGGCGGCTGTAAAATTAGTCGAAATGGCTCGCACGATTGATCTCAATCCAGTATCTCGAATTACGACGAATGCCGTGGGCGAACCCGGCAATCGCACGTTTTACATCCAAGCGCGCAAAGGGGCGAACCTGGTGACCTTGCTTTGTGAGAAAGAACAGGTGCGTGCGCTGTCGAGCGCGCTGGAGCAAATGCTCGACGACCTGAAAACCCGCTATCCTAAGGGAGCCAACTACATGCGCCAGGTGATGGACATGTCGTTGGAGGAGCCGATCTCGCCGGAGTTTCGGGTGGGTACGCTCGGCCTGGGCTATGACGAGGAGAACGACCTGGTGGTTGTGGTGGCACGCGAGTTGCAGGCCGATGTAGAGGAATCGGAAGAGAATACCCTCACGGCCCGCTTCTTCTGCACGCGCGCTCAAATGGACACCCTGGTCCGACATGCTCAGGAAGTGGTCAACAAAGGCCGGCCGATTTGTGCGCTGTGCGGCAAGCCCATGGATGCCGACGGTAATATGCAGGGTTTTTGCCCACGCCGCAATGGGCACAGCGACGAAATCGTATTTGCCTGAACTATGTCCAAGACTCTGAGCGTCCAGCAAACCCTCACCCTATTGACCGATGGCGCTATGGACCCGATGGGTCTGATGCCGTGGGGTTCGAACTACACCTTTCTGACCAAGGTCACCCCCAAGGGCCAGAAGACGAAAGAGGGCAACGACGGTTACCTTGAATTGCCGGGGGTGTATAAGCCCCGACGCGGTGAAACGCCGCTGTGGGATTTCCCGGATGGGACGCTGTGTCTGCGCGAATTTGCCGCATACCTGGTGAACCAGTCGTTGGAGTGGGACATTGTGCCGCCGACTGTGCTGCGCAACGGCGAGCACGGCTTTGGCTCGGTGCAACTGTTTATCGAGAACGATTCAAACCAGCACTTTTTTACCTTCCGCGAAGAGGAAGCCGTGTGTGCGGAGTTGCAAAAAATTTGCGCGTTCGACCTTATTACCAATAATGCCGATCGCAAAAGCGGCCACTGCATTCGGGATTTGCAGGGCAAGGTGTGGGCGATTGACCACGGCATCACCTTTAACTCGGACTACAAATTGCGCACCGTGATCTGGGACTTCTCCGGCCAGCCCATTTCTCGCGATCTGATTCGTGATATGGACCGGCTGTCCGCCGAGATCAAACCCGATCAGCCGCTCGGCAAGGCGCTACGCCAGCTCATTGATGAAAGCGAAGTGCGCGCCTTTCAAAAGCGCCTCGACGGCTTGCTCAAAATCAAAACCTTCCCCAGCCCCAACCGCTACGAGCGCAGTGTGCCGTGGCCGCCGGTCTGAATTGACCATTTACCATTGACGATTGACCATTGAAAAAATCGTCAATGATTAATGGTCAATCGTCAATTCTTCATGTTTGGCTCTTTTACAGACGCCTCGGCTTACATCGTCTCGCTCGACCAGCTCGACACGCCCAAGCACTCGTATGCGTATGCGGCTGAGCATGGCATTGCGCGTGCGAAGCGCTTGCTGGCTCGTCTGGGTGATGCGCCCCATGTCATCAATCACTGCATTCTGGTCGCCGGCTCCAAAGGCAAGGGTAGCACCGTGGCCATGTTGTCGGCGGTGTTGTCGGCGGCTGGCTATACCGTTGGCGCATTTACCGGGCCACACCTGCACACGCCGTTGGAGCGGTTCGCCATTTACCCGGCTCAGGGTGATGGTGCAGTTGAGATGCCGGAGATTGAGTTCATCGCGCTAGCGGAACAGGTGCGGCAGATTGTGGAGTTGTGGGATGCGCCTGAGGTGGGTGAGCCGACCCGGTTCGAGTCCTACGCGGCCATGGCCTATCGCTGGTTCGAGCAGCGTCATGTCGATATCGCGATCATGGAGATGGGCATTGGGGGCCGTCTGGATGCGGTGAATCTGGCTGAGCCGCTGGTGTCGATCATCACCAATATCAGCCTGGAACACACCCAGATGCTGGGCAATACCCTGGCCCAAATCGCCCGTGAGAAGGCCGGCATTCTGCGCCAACACGGCACCGGCGTGATCGCGCATCAATCGGCCGAGGCTGCACAAGCCATTCGCGACATGGGCATGCCGCTACGATTTGCCGATGAGGCCGTGACGCTGACCAGCGTGAGTGCCAATATCGATGTTGAGAATAGCGGGCAGTGGTTCAGTGCAACCGGGTTTGAAGGCACGCTGTTTTTGCCCTTGCTCGGCGCGCACCAGTTGCAAAATGCGGCAGCGGTGCTGACGGCGGTGCAGGTGTTGCGCGAGCGGGGCTGGACCATTGCGCCTGAGGCGGTGCGCAGCGGTCTGGCGCGGGTGCGCTGGCCCGGCCGCTTCGAGATTTTGTGGCGCCGGCCCTACATCGTGGTCGATGGCGCGCACACGCCGTATTCCATGGAGTGGTTGTGTCAGGCGCTGACCCGCTACTTCCCAGGCCGGCCCATCCACTTTATTTTGAGCATGTTGCGCGACAAGGATGCCCGCAGCATGCTGGCTACCGCCGGTGCCATCGCGGCCACTCTGACCTTGACTCAAACTCATGTGGCGCGCTCGTTGCAGACCGATCAATTGCTGCAACTGGCCGGGCAACTGGACTTGTCAGTTCCTTTGCACCCAACATTAGATCTACCCGCTGCCCTGGCCCATGTCGTCTCTCTGGTGCAGATGGATGATGTGATTTGCGTGACCGGCTCGTTGCATCTGGTGGCAGAAGCGCGTCAGGCGCTCGATGCGGCGGAAGCCTGAAGGGTTGTTGGTGAATGGTTGTTGGTGATTAGTTGCCAGTGGTTTGTAAAGATTCGCTGAATGTGAAACAACCGAGAATTACTAAAAACCAGGCACCAACACCTAACAACTCATTAGAATATCCGCGTGTTAGGTGGTATTCCTCCCCCACGGCGGCGGCGTTCCCGCACCGTTATTCTGGTCATTGCCATCGCATTGGCGGTGATTGTGCTGCCGGGTGTGGGACTGACGGCGCTAGGCACGGCCCAGCAGGTGTTGCGCCGCTTCATGACCAATCCACAGGCCGGCACCAACATCATCGTCAATCAGCTCGGCCAGTGGGAAGGCAAGGAGCGCATCACGATTTTGGTGCTGGGCATTGATCAACGGCCCAACGAGGACCCCAGCGTCACCCGCACCGACATGATGTTGCTGCTAACGCTGGACCCGCAAACCAAGAGCGCGGGCATGATGAGTATCCCGCGCGATTTGTATGTGCCCATGCCCGACGGCCGGCAGGATCGCATCAACACGGCCCATGTCTACGGCGGCCCCGAATTTGCCATGCGCACGGTGGAATACAACTTTGGCATTCCCATTCAGCACTACGCGCGGGTGAACTTTTCGGCCGTGACACAGTTGATTGATCTGTTGGGTGGCGTGGAGATTTACAACGCTCAGGAGATCAATGACCCTGAATTTCCCGACGCCAATTACGGCTACGACCCGTTTTATCTGGCTGCCGGATCTCAACAATTGAACGGCGCAACTGCCTTGAAATATGCGCGCACCCGCCACGGCGACAGCGACTTTGGGCGGATTCGGCGGCAACAACAGGTCATGATGGCCTTGCGCGAGAAGCTGGTGAGCACCGATGCCGTTGCCAAACTATTGCCGAGCACGCCGCAGATTTTGCGCACATTGGGCGATGCCATCGAAACCGATTTAGGCATCAACGAGATTGGGCAGCTGGCCGTGTTTATGAAGGACAACGTGCCCAAAGAGCGGATTGTGCAGGTGGCGATCGATGAGCAGGCGGTGCAAACCTGGACGACACCGCAGGGGGCCAGTGTGCTGATTCCCATTCGCGACAATGTGCGTGAACTGCGCAAAAAATTTTTGAGCGCACCGCTTGATACGGCCGCTGCTGCTGCAACACCCGAAGCCATTGAACCCAATACGGGCCGGGTCTCGCTTCAAAACGGCACCAAAACCGTGGGGCTGGCCTCAGGGGCCAAGGGCTACCTGGAGGGCAAGGGCTACATCATCGATTCAGTCAGCGATGCCACGCAGGTGACAGCGCAAACCATCGTTGTGGACTATCATCGCCGGCGCGCCTATGTCGAGCGCCTGGTGGCAACTCTGGGCGTGCCGCCCGCCGCCATCGTCGATGCCTATGACCCCAACAGTCCGGTCGACGTGATGGTGATTTTGGGCGATGATTATCAGGTGAAGTGAGAGGGAAGTTGCTAGTGACTGGTAACTGGTTGCTGGTAATCGTCATCAGGCACCAGCAACTAACTACTAACAACCAACAACTGTTCACATGCTCAACCGAACTCAGCCACACCGCCGCTATAACCTTTTGACCCAGGAATGGATTTTGGTTTCACCCCAACGTGCGACCCGGCCGTGGTTGGGAGCGGTTGAAAAGCAAACACCCGCACAACGGCCCGCGCACGATCCCACCTGCTATTTGTGTCCCGGCAACGCCCGTGTCAACAGTGTCGCCAATCCCGATTACGCCGGCGTGTATGTGTTTGACAATGATTTTCCGGCGCTGTTGGAAATGGGGGACGACGCGGCTCAGAAGCCGGGACGACGGACGACCGACGACGGCCAGCAAGCCTCCGTCGTCTCGGCTTCTGAGCCGAATCTCCTCCGTGCCGAGCAGGAGACTGGCGTGTGCCGGGTGATTTGCTTCTCACCACGGCATGACCTGACTCTGGCTCAATTGCCGCGTGAGCAGATTCGCGCGGTGGTGGATACCTGGGCGGCGCAGTGTGCCGAACTGGGCGCGCGCGATGACATCGCGTATATCCAGCTGTTTGAAAACAAGGGCGAGATCATGGGGGCCAGCAACCCGCATCCGCACGGCCAGCTGTGGGCCAGCCGCCACGTCCCTACCGAGATCGCCAAAGAGACCCGGGCGCAACAAGCGTATTTGAGTGGACATCATCAGCCGTTGCTTGTGGACTATCTGGCATTAGAACTCAAGGAGCGCGAACGGATCGTCTTTGAGAATGAGCAGTTTGTGTGTCTGGTGCCGTGGTGGGCGGTCTGGCCGTTCGAGACCATGGTGTTGCCCCGCCGCCATGTGCGCCGTATTGTGGATCTGACGGAGGCTGAGCGTGATGGTCTGGCCGATGCGCTGAAACGCATGGCCAGCCGCTACGATCATCTCTTCGATGTCTCGTTTCCCTACACCATGGGAGTGCATCAAGCCCCTTATGATGGCGCGCCGCACGACGAGTGGCAGATGCACCTGCACTTTTATCCGCCGTTGTTGCGCAGCGCCACGGTCAAGAAATTCATGGTCGGCTATGAAATGCTGGCTCAACCCCAACGCGATCTGACGGCCGAGCAGGCAGCCGAGCGGCTGCGCAATTTGCCAGAAGCGTAGGCCGCCGACACAAAAACCATGGCGCGAGCAAAAATAAATCTCCAGATTTTGCTCGCGTGCGTGTTGAGTCTGGTGCTCGGCGCGTGTCAGGGAGAAGCGCCAATATCTGCGTCGCGACCTGCGCCGGCGGCAGCAGATGTGCAACGGTTGGCGTTGTGCGATGGTCAAAACGTCTGGCAATACGATGTGCCCGAAGATGGCATCTTGAGCCGGAGCTTGTTGCTGAAGCTGCCCGACAATGCGCATTGCCCCGAATGGTCGCCGCTGACCCGTGAGGCGATTGTGTCGATTCAGGCCACCAACGACAACCGCGCCATGGCCGATATGCGTTCGGCTCGCCAGTTGCTCTGGTTCAATGCCCATACCCAAACCCTCGACGATTACACGGCGTTGCTCTCGACTGATGTGAGCTATGAGCCGTTGTGGCAGCGCGATGGCAAACCCATGCTCGCGGTTACCTCGGCGCGCGATGTGGCAAATGATTGTGGCGCGTTGACGGCGATGTATGCCGCGGCCTCATCATCGGTGACAGGAGTGCGCGATGCAGCGGCGCGCGCCGCGCAGACCACGGCCCAAAATGCGTTGAGCGGCGGTGCGATGTCGGTGGCGATTACGGCTCAGGTGGTGTGCCGCGTGGTTAAGCCCGAGCCGTTTCTCATCACCCCGGATGGCGCAGCATTGCAAATGCTGGCCCTGCCAGACCCGATTTGCGACCTGTCGCTGGCACCGGGTGGGGTGTGGATGTTAGCGACTACGGGCATTTGCCGGCGCAATACCTTTGGCCGCACAATCAATTTAATTCGCATCGATACCGGCCAGGTCATCACAGTGCCGCTCGACCCGGCGGTGCACAGCATTCAGCAGGCAATTTGGCAGACTGCCTCATCGGCCGCAGCCCCGCCAGCCGCATCGCCGCCGAGGCTCATCATCACCGCACAACGTTTGGCGGGCACGAGTTCCAGGAAAAAGATGGTGCTCGATGTGTTTTTGTTTTCGCCTAAAGTAGATATAGGAGAGGATGTGAATGCGTCCAACAATCTGCAACTGCTGATGAGTAGCCTGGATTCACTGGATCTGGTGCACTGGCTGACCGATGGTAGCCTGCTGCTGGTGCGCGATCGAGCGGTCTACGGGATGCATATGACGGATGTTGCGCCGGCGCTAGTGGCGCGGCTGCCGGCGCCGGCGCAACGGTGTGTCTCGCAGTTCGCCGTTTCGGCTGATGAGCGCTTTATCCTGCAACATGATTCCTGCGATGGCTTGGTCGGCCAATTGGTGTGGACGGAATTGAGCACGGGCAAGCTTCAGAGTGTGCTGTTTTCTCGCACCGTATCGGGCTACAGCCTGTTTTCGCCGAATGGCAGCTGGATCGCGACCGAAGCACTCGAACGCTATCAGTTCACGATTCGCAGCCGTATTCTGTTGATTCGCAAGCACGACGGCAAGATCATTGATCTGGGCATTCAACCTTCGGCCGTGCAACTGGACTGGCTGCAAGAGTAGGGGCGGGGCAAGATGTAGGGGCAAAGCAGCGGACTCATCGCAGATCAAACTCATACACGAGCCCGCTGCTTTGCCCCTGCAAAATCTACTCTGTGCTGAACTTCGGCTCCGGCATGGGCAGGTGCTCGGTGCCGAGCTTTTTGCGCAACATGGGAATCAGGCCGCCGGCATCAATGATGGCCGTGACAGAGGGCGAGAGGGGCGGGAAGGAGAACGGCGGCAGCTCGCCCAGGGTGATGGTGCTGTGCTCCAGATCGACCGTGATCGTATCGCCTTTGCGCAGTGCGTTCACGGCCTCGGGGCACACGATGGGCAGCACGCCGTTGTTCACGCAGTTGCGGAAGAAAATGCGCGCAAATGATTTGGCGACGATGACTTTGACACCGCACATTTTGAAGCACACGGCCGCCTGTTCACGCGATGACCCGCAGCCAAAGTTTTTGCCGGCCACCACAATATCGCCGGGTTGCACGTTTTTGGCGAACTCGGGGTCCAGGTCCTCCAGCGCCACTTTCTTGAAGTCGGCGACGTTGGTCATGGTGTAGGTGTATTTGCCGGGGAAGATCACATCGGTGTTTACGTCATCGCCGTAAACCCAGCACTGGCCTGTTAGTTTCATGTTTGCCCAATGATATGCCAGATAGGGGGTTTCACGCAAAGACGCGAAGGCACGAAATTAAGCAGAGTTAAGCTCAAACTGAGCTTTGTCAATGGACCCCCGACCCCTAAAGGGGAGTCGTTGACTGACTCAACGACTCCCCTTTAGGGGTCGGGGGTCTCTTTAAAGTAACGGCGCTCAAACCCGCCGGCGAGGATCGAGCGCATCGCGCAGGCCATCGCCGATAAAGTTGATGAATAGCACAGTCATCGTGATGAATATACCGGGGAAGAACCACACCCACCACACGGGCGGGCTGCGCTGCATGTAGCTGAGCGCGTTGTTGATCATGTTGCCCCAGCTGGCCGTCGGCGGGTCTTGCACACCCAGGCCAAAGTAGGACACGTAGGCCTCGTTGGTAATGGCACCGACCAGACCCAGGGTGGCCGAAACAATAATAGGGGCAAAGGTGTTGGGCACCAGATGGCGAAATAGAATTTTGATTTTGCTGACGCCCAGCACTTCGGCCGCGGCCACGTAATCGCGCTCGCGCAATGAGAGCACGTTGGCCCGCACAATGCGCGCCAGATACATCCACGAGGTGAGGCCGATCACCAGAATGACGATGATGACCGAGCCGCTGATTTTGTAATCTTGTGACAGGGTGATGGCCGGAATCTTGCTGCCGAATAGTTTTGCCAGCACGATGAGCAGGAACAACTGCGGAATACACAGCAATGCCTCGGTAATTGCCATGAGTGTCCCATCGATCCAGCCACCGAAATAACCGGCGACTCCACCGACCACCACGCCCACGGTAATGCCGAGCGAGAGCGCCAGCAAACCAATCACCAGCGAAATTTGCCCGCCGTAAATGATGCGGGCGAAGATGTCGCGGCCAGTGGCATCTGTGCCGAAGGGGTGAACATCGGCGCTCTCTCCGGTGAACCATTGCGAGATCGGCGTGGGGTTGTCCAGCATGTTGGCCGGGTTGGGTTTGTTCGCACGGCGCACCGGCACGAGAACCGTGCCGATGATGATGAACAGGATTAGTGCGATCATGCCGCCCAGGCCCAGCACAGCAGCCCGGTGCCTGAGGAAGCGCCGCCAGGCCAGTTGCCCCGGCGTGAGGACTTTGATGCGCGCATCCGCAATTTCCTTGGCCGTGCGCTCGGCGGGAGAAGTGGGGGCAAGTGTTGCCATATTGGGTTTACGCCAGCTTGATCCGTGGATCAAACAGGGTATATATCACATCCACCAGAATCTGAAAAAAGATGACGGCGACCGTGACCAACATCAAAATACCCATGACCACGGGGAAGTCGCTGTTGTTGGCGCTGTTGATAAACAGACGGCCCATCCCCCGCCAGCTAAACACGCTTTCGGTGACAACGGCGCCGGCCAGCAGCAGTGGAATATCCAGCCCAATAATTGTGATGAAGGGCAGGGCGGCGTTTTTTAGCGCGTGCCGGGCTACCACCACTCGCTCAATCAGGCCTTTGGCCCGTGCCACGCGTATGTAATCCTGGCTGAGCACTTCCAGCACCGATGAGCGCACGAAGCGGGCATAGCCGGCTACTTGAATAATGACCAGGGTGGCTACTGGCAGGATCATATAGTAGACCCAGTTGCTGACCTGACTGCGATCCCACACAGCGGTGCCGGTGGGCAGATAGGGCAGCCATGTGGCACCGGCCTTGTTCCACAACTTGAACTGCACCGCAAAAATCAGCAGAAGCGCCAGTCCCACAAAAAATACTGGCATAGAGATGCCGACGAACGAAAAGCCAGTCAGTAGGTTGTCCGCGAGACCATACTGATGGGTGGCTTGATAGATGCCGACCAGCAGCGACAGTGAAATCAGCACAGTTTCGGCCACCACCATGAGCAGCAATGTGTCTGGCAGGCGCTCGCCGATCATTTGAATCACCGGCCGGCGCTCGCTGAACGAAAATCCAAAATCGCCGACGGCTGCTTTTTTGATCCAACCCACGTATCGAAAGGGAATCGGTTGATTCAAACCCAACTCGGCACGAATGCGCTCCCGGTCTTCGGCGCGAATGCGCGGGTTGTTGGTGTATTGAGACAGAGGGTCGCCAGATAGATTCGTCAGCACGAACATGATGAAGGAGATGATGACGAGCTTGACGATCCCTTGCAGGGCGCGGCGGAGGATATATGCGCTCATGGGTCATTGGGGAAGAGGACGGCTGGCTGTTGGCGGCTAGCTGCTAACAGCCAGCCGCCCTCTTCCTATCACTGCATGCTAACTCAGCTTATTGCGTGACGTCCCATTCCCATGCGTTGGTGAACACGTCGAAGATGTTGTCGGGCACCATCTTCATGCCGGTCACGCGCTTGTTGGCGGCCGTGATGGCCAGACGCGCATACATCGGGATCACATACACTTCGTCGTACATGATCTGCTGCATCTTGAAGATGATCTCTTTGCGCTTCACCGGGTCGCCGGCCTTCTCCTGGTCCAGCGAGAGCTGGTTCAGCTCTTCATTCACCAGGTGGTAGTTGTTGCCACCAGATGGGTTCTTCTCGGTTGGGATGCCGCTGATCTTGAAGGCATCCGAAGGGCTGGGGTCGCCGCCGGCCACGAAGCCAGTGGTGTAGCCGCCCAACTCATACTCGCCCTTGGTGAAGGTGCCGCCGTCGGCCCAGCTTGCAAACACGACCGATGAGGCCTTGTTGTCGGGGATGAACTCGACGCCGATGTCCTTCAAGTTCTCCTGCACCAGCGTTTGCACATTGGCGCGCAATTCGTTGCCGCTGGTGGTTGTGTGTTTGATCGACAATTTCACTTCTGCGCCACCGCACTGACCCACGCGGATGCCATCGGCACCGGGCTTGTAGCCGGCGTCATCCAGCAGTTTCTTGGCCGCCTCTGGATCATACGGATAGGGCTTCAGCTCGGTGTTCTCCCACGGCGCAACCGGCCACAGTGAGGCAATCACGCGGGTCTTGCCGTAGAGCAGCTTGTCCGCGATGGTGAATCGGTCAATGCCCATGGTGATGGCCTTGCGCACGTTGACATCGGTGAACGCGCAGGGGCCAGTGGGGCCGGTGGCCTCATCGCCTTTGCCGAAGTTGAAGAAATAGTGCTCGAACGATGAGCTGGGCAACGCGAACGTGTTCAAGTTCTCTGCGCCTTCCAGATCGGGGATCGACGCTTCGACGAAGTCCGGGCCAATGTCGATGTCGCCAGCGCGCAGGCCGGCCAGCACGGCTTCACGGCTCTCAACAATCTTGATGTTGATCGTGTCGAGCTTGGGCTTGCCGCGCCAATAGTTCGGGTTGGCGGCCAGCACAATGCGGTCACCCTTGACCACTTCCTGAATCATGAAGGGACCAGAGAACGGTCCGGCACCAGTCGTGACATACGGGCTGCCATCCAATGTGGCCAGATCCTTCAGGGCATGCTGCGGGATGACGGATGGGCCGCTGGCCAAAAACAGCGTGGCCCAAGGGGCATACACGTCTTTGAAGGTCACCACGGCCGTTTGAGCATCCGGTGTTTCGATGGATGTGATCTGGTCATAGCCGGCTTTGCTGGCGGTGCCAGTGTTCTCTGGCTTCATGATCTGCTCCCAGGTGAACTTGAAGTCGGCGCTGGTGATAGGCTCGCCGTCGCTCCACTTCAGGTCTGTCTTGAGCTTGTAAGTGATCACTTTGCCATCGGCGCTGATGGTGCCCTTCTCGACGGACGGGAACTCTTCGGCCAATTCCAGCACCGGTGCGCCCTTATCATCGTAATACCACACCCCAATGTTGGTCAGGTTGCCCAACCATGCGGCAAACGTCTGCGTGCTGTAGTTGGCATAGGTGGCACTGGGCTCCTGGTAGAAGCCGATGGTGACGGATTTGCCGCCCTCAGCGGGGGCAGCGGGTGCTTCAGTGGCAGCCGGGGCCTCGGTGGCGGCAGGGGCTTCGGTAGCGGCTACGGGTGCGGCTGGGGCACTGGTGGCTGCGGGTGCTGCTGCGGGCGTGCAGGCCGCCAACAGCATGGATACTGCAACAGCCAGACCCAGGAACTTGAAAGTATGTTTATTGGTCATGCTTCTCTCCTTAAAAAACCGAACGGACGTGAACTCCTTTTGAGATGGTACTGAACGAAACGATTAACGTTTTGGGCGCGATAGGAGCATCGAGGGGCAAACGCGCCGTCACAATCCCGGCCTTTATTCATGGCCGGACAGTCGGATTATAGTAAAGCTGAAAAAATGTGCTGGGTACATTATTCCCAACACATTTCCAGCACGTTCTGCCGAGGGGATTTTTAGACAGAATGACAGAATAGACAAACCAAATCCCATTTTGTCCATTCTGTCATTCTGTCCAAAAAGTCTGAGTCCGCCGGCAAGACTGGATCATTGAGCAACCTTCGGCGCAATCGGCACAATGCGGTTTAATGGGCCCAATATGAAACTCAAGATTGCTGTCTTGCCCGGCGATGGCATCGGCCCCGAAGTGCTGGCCGAAGCCATTGGCGTGCTCAAAGCGTTGAATCTGGATCTGGACTTGCACGATGGCCTGGTCGGCGGCATTGCCATTGACACCTACGGCGTAGCGTTGCGCGATGAAGACTTGAAGCTGGCCCAGGCGGCCGACGCGGTGTTGTTTGGCGCGGTCGGCACACCCAGACACAGCGACCCACGCGCGGCCGTGCGACCCGAGCAGGCTATTCTGGGTCTACGCAAAGGATTGGAGCTATTTGCGAATCTGCGCCCGGTCAAAGCCTACGATTCGCTCATCGACGCTTCAACCTTAAAGCCCGAGGTGATCAAGGGCACCGACATGATCATTTTGCGCGAGTTGACCGGCGGTGCCTATTTTGGCCAGCCGCAGGGCCAGTCCGGCCAGAAGCCCAACCGTGAGGCCGTGGATACGACGTTCTATACCGAGGGCGAGATTCGTCGGCTGATGGTGATGGCGTTCGAGCTGGCGCGCGGCCGGCGCAAAAAAGTAACCCAGGCCGACAAAGCCAATGTGATGGCGACCGGCCGGCTGTGGCGGCAAATTGGCAATGAGGTGGCGGCCGAGTATGCCGATGTGAAGTATGAGGATGTGCTGGCCGACGCGCTCAGCATGCACCTGATTCGCACGCCGCGCAATTACGATGTGATCGCGACCGAGAATTTGTTCGGCGATATTTTGAGCGATGAAGCCGCCATGCTCACTGGCAGCATGGGCATGATGCCGAGTGCCAGCCTGGGCGACCCGAAGAACGCGCATGGTTTCCGCCGTGGCCTGTACGAGCCGATTCACGGTACCGCCCCCGACATCGCCGGCGAAGGCATCGCCAACCCCATCGCCATGATCCTGAGCGCGGCCATGATGTTGCGCTGGTCGTTTGGCCTCGACCAGGCGGCCGAGCGCATCGAGAAATCAATCGAGAAGGTGCTGACCGATGGCTATCGCTCGATGGATTTGAAGTCACCGAATGCGAAGATGGTCGGCACCAAAGAGATGGGTGCCGCGATCATCGAACGTTTGTAGAATCGAGCGGCTGCTATAGACGTTCAGATAAGTAAATCAAAAGTCATCGCTCAAATGGCTTGTTTTTAGGCACCTGGGCGACGTTACGTTACAAATTCAAATCTGAAAATCTATAGC
>Ga0105044_10009284_pt1 | contig 13472 bp, 8 predicted proteins | sample MAT01_FD_78092 | JGI IMG/M metagenome (GOLD analysis project Ga0105044, IMG submission 78092) | Freshwater microbial communities from Lake Fryxell liftoff mats and glacier meltwater in Antarctica - MAT-01 | ecosystem: Environmental > Aquatic > Freshwater > Ice > Liftoff microbial mat | place...
GGGGGGGGGGGGCGGGGGGGGGGGGGAGGGGGGGGGAAGGGGGGCGGTTGCTTTAGGAGGGGGTGGTTGGGTCTGGTGTGTGGGTTGTGTGGGAGTGGGGGGGGGAGTGTGGGCGGCACCGTTCCTCCGAGCGACTTGGTAACAATGTTAACATTATGGATGACCATGCCGACGTAGGTTCCTTCGGGCGTGCCCTTGGCGCCCATGGCATCGCTGTAGAGCTCGCCGCCGATTATAAGCTTGTGACCACGGGAGGCGGATCCTTCGATGAGCGCATCGATAGTCTTTCGCGGCACGCTGCTCTCGATGAAGACGGCGGGAACTTTGTTGCTCACGAGCGTATCGACGAGCTTATTAATATCTTGCAGGCTGGCTTCGCTATCGGTGCTGATGCCCTGCACGCCGAGCACTGTGAGATTGTAAGCCCTTCCGAAGTAACCGAAAGCATCGTGGGCCGTGACCATCACGCGGCTGGAGGCGGGGATCGTGGCGAGGGTGGTTGTGGCGTACGCGTGAAGGTTGGCGAGGCGCGAGGTGTAGGCGAGCGTGTTGGCGGTGTAGAGGTCCTTGCCCGCGGGATCTTTTTCGATGAGCACGTCGCGGATGCTGGCGCAAGTCTTGGACCACAACGAAACATCGAACCAGACATGAGGATCAAAGTGGCCTGCGAACTCGGGAGGTTGGCGAAGGAGGGCTTCGTCGATGGAGGCGGTGACCTGCAGTACGGTCTGCTTGGCAGCAAGGCGAGTAAGGAGGTCAGCGAGGCGGCCTTCAAGGTGAAGGCCGCTGTAGAGAATTACGTCGGCATCGGCGAGGATGCGGACGTCGCCCGGTGAGGCTTTGTAAAGATGCGGATCAACGCCCTCGCCCATGAGGTTAGTTACGTTCACCCGCGGGCCGCCGATGTTCGCGGCGACATCGCCGATCATGGCGATGGTGGCAACGACGTTCAACTGCTTAGTAGTGGTATTCGGGGTTGAGGCGGCGGCGGAGGGGGACGGCCGCTCGCAGGCGACGCCTGCTACGAGAATCGTGAGCGCGAGCAGGAGGCTGAGAATTAAGCGAGGGAGAGAGCTGGGCATGAGGCTAGGCAGGGTGGCAGAAGCGCAGACCGAGGGTGGTAATACCGGGGTTGAGTGGCGGGCGGGCGCGGAATGCGACATGAGCATGGTGAGGCTGGTTGACGTGTCTAGGTCACTTTGAACGAGAATTGAGCATAAATCTTGTGAAGGTTCATCTAATGCTCAAAGTTAAAAGTTTGAACACTCAAACAAACTGTAGTCGCGGGAGTTGCGGTTAGCGAGCTCGCGGGAAGAATTTGCTGCAACGGGGAAGTTGGCTGGAGGAGAAGATCGCTGGCGAGTTGGACAGGGGTTGGGCCTACCCTGCGTCATGCGAAGTTATAAGCGGTGGAGGATCGCAGCGGTGTGCGTGGGGTGCGGGATGGCTTTGCTCGGGTGCAAAACGCCGACGTACCGGTACGGTGATTCGATCGAGGCTACCTACGGGCGACGGACGCTGACGGCAAGACTGCCGGTGACCGTTCGTGTTCCCGCCGCGATGGCCGCGTTGGATGAGGTGCTGCGAGATCGGGGGTACACGGTTTTGGAGACGGCGGTGACGGAAGATGCGGGAAGGTGTGTTTCTCGTGCCCCGCGGTTTACCAGTTATCCGCGGATGGTCACTGAGATGCGACAGACAGCCTCAGCGTGCGTGGTAACGATGCGCAACGAACCCTTTGGGGATCAGGACCAAGTGGAGCAGATGATGCGAGCATTGGTCGAGCGGCTCGGTTTGTGAGAAGAATGTTAGGATGTTGAGGAAGTTATGACGTTGCGATAGCTTGGAGCGAGGTGGGGAGAAAATGAGATAGCGAGAGGCGGCGAGCGTAGCGATTGGCGGCTGGATTGGATCAGGATGAATTTTGGGCTATCCTTGTGGCCCTTGCGGGGTGGGGTTGGGGGGAGCGAGAGATTGAGTTGGACTAATGGATAAGGGCGTGGGTGTGCGTAAATGTTGTGGCAGCGGGTTACCTTTCGTGTGGTGGGTTTATGGGAGTAGTGCATGGCCGGTCGAACGAGTACGAGCTTTGGCGTGGCGGCGACGATTGTGATCCTGGGGATCGTGTCGCTGACGTTCTTTGTTTTGACGGCGGTCTTCTTTAACAAGTTTTATGATGCCAAGCGCAGCGTAGATCAGTTACAGTCTGATCAGAACAAGATCGTGAGCGCGGCGGAGCGCAACCGCGACGATGTGCTTACGTTGGTGAAGGACGCGGAACGCGAGAAGAAGAGCCTGGTGGCGTACCTGGTTGATAGCCAGTCGACCGTCATGGAGAAGGTGACGGGCAGCAAGCGCGACACGCTCACAGAACTTACGAAGAAGCTGGCGGCGGTGAAGGGGACGGACTCGGCCCCATTGCTTACGTTGGTGCAGGATCGCGATTCGCGGATTGCGACACTCGATGATAATCTTAAGGTTGCCGAATCGGCGAGGCAGCAGGCTCAGGCCGATCAACTGAATGAAGTGGCGAGGGTGAAGGGGCTTCTGGAAAGCCACCAGAAGACCGTCGATGCATTGGGCGCTGAGGTGGGAACGTATAAGACTGAAGTGGATAAGTATCGCGCCGGTGCCGATGGGTATAAGGCGAGTGTCGATGCGCAGGCCGAGCGCGAGCGGAGTGATGCGGCGGATACTAAGCAGCGGCTTGAAGGGCAGCTCGCAAAAGTGAGCGATGAGAAGTTGGTTCTGGAAGGGCAGCTCGCGGCATTGCGGGGCGTGAAGAGCGTTGAAGCCTTCCGTGGGCGGCCCGAACAAGCGAATGTTGATGCGGAGGTCATCGCTGTCAATGGCGGTGAGCGGCAGGCGACTATCGGGATCGGCTCAAACCAGAAGGTTGTGCTGGGGATGACTTTTGCGGTGTACGGAGATGCGAACAGCATCAAGCCCGCTGCCGATGGAAAGTATCCGGCCGGTAAGGCGACGCTGGAAGTTATTTCCGTTGAGCCGTCAACGAGCACGGCGCGGATCACGAGCGAAGTGCGCGGGAACCCGATCGTTCGGGGTGACGTGATCGCTAACGCGGTTTACGACCCGAACAAGCAATATAAGTTTGTTGTATTTGGTAACTTTGATGTTGATCGCGATGGGGTGCCCACACCTCTGGAGCGCAGCGATATGGAGGCACTCATCATCACTTGGGGTGGGAAGCTTGAGGCGGACCTTTCGGGTGATGCGGACTTTGTGGTGCTTGGGCAGCGTCCGCTGCTTCCGCCGCGTCCGTCACAGGATGCGCCGTTTGAAGTGGTACAAGAGTTTATTCGTCGCCAGCGCGAGGTTGACCGTTATGACGGCTTGCAGAAGCAGGCGGAATCAACGAGCGTGCCGGTGTTAAATGAGAACAGGCTGTATACGCTCATCGGGAAGACGCCCGCGCGGTTGGGCCGGCGTTAAGCGGTCCAATGTAAGTGTTGGCTATTAAGCGTGCTTACCTAAGATTATTAGGCAACCCCGGCCGTAAGGCTGGGGTTTTTTATTATTCAGGTCAAGCGGCGACACCCGGTGGAGTATCGATTGTTGCCCCGGTGTAGGTGAGCCGGTGGGGGTGAGTGCGGCGCAGGGTGCCGACGGAGCGGAGTTACGGGCTGGACGTGCGGCGCAGGAGGCGGACGCCGCCATACGAGAGGGGTTCGTTGGTTTCGGCTCGGACGCCGCGGTTTGGGGTGTTTGCAAGAAGCCCGCAGTCGGTGTAGCTGCCGGAGAGAAGGGCTTCGTCGATAGCTTGGGCGACCGGTGTGTGGAAGGCGTCGTGGAGAAGGATGGTGGCGTGAGGCTGGGTGAAGGGAATAATTCCGGCGAGATCGGCGAGAACGCCGCGTTTTGAGTGGTCGCCGTCAATAAAGACGAAATCGAAGAGGCCGTTGGCGAGGAGAGCGGCTTGAGGAAGGGCTTGAGGAGAGGGGGCGGTGAGGAGGGTGGCTCGATCGGAGATTTCCGACCAGTTAAACTCGAGGTCTGGGGCGGGATCGAGGCTGATGAGTAGGCCTTGGCGGAGGTCGGAGAGGGCGGCGTGGATGATTCGGGAACCGCCTCCCCAGCGGACTCCGATTTCAAGACAGCGGAGCGGGGCGAGCGCGAAGATAAGAGAATAGAGGAGGAGGCGCTCGCGCGGCTTTTGGTCTGCGTGGGCGGTAAGGGCGGTGGTGAGACGGTCGGGGCTGGCTTTGAGGAGCGGGTTGGGTGCCGCGAGGAAAGTGAAGGGGCGTGGCGGTAGGGGATCTGGCGTTGACTCGGCGGGGATTGACGGAGTTGGCGAGATGGTGAGGGGCGGGGGCCGCATGAGTGACATCGACGTAGAGATCGGCGAAGAGGAAGCCACCTCATGTTTTGCGCGGCCCACGGACAGGGGAGCTCTAGGCGAGCGAGTGGTGCTGGGAAGGGGGCGGTGGGGTGTGGAAGAAGCTACTACGATTGGCGTAGTTATGGAGAAGCCTTTGAACATGAAGCGTTCCAGTGTTTATATTACGTTCATAGTTGGTGCGGCTTGCGCTCTGGGTGGGTGTAAGCATGGCGGGGTCAACTATCCGGAGATCCCCAGCGCGACGGGGACGCGGCAGAACCCAAACTCGCCAGCCTCGGAGAGCGCGATGATCGCGGCGCTGCAGTTTGTTGCGAATCGGTATGAGCCTGGAACGTTACGTTTAGATGCTACTACTTCCAAAGAAGCGGGGCAGACCATTACGCAGTTGCCGATGGCGGTGAACCTGCCCGCGGGGATGCGTAAGAGTTTTTATGAGCGCATCGCGCGGCTGGTGGGGCCCAATGTGGTCCCGATGACCGCGGAGACCGACGCGGCGTTGCCGGTGTATCACGTCACCCGGGTCTGGTTACGGTTTAAGCAGGGCTCGGTGGATGTGATGCGGCCGATGCCGGAGCTTCCGCCGGGGCCCGACGGGCGGCCGGTGTATCAGACAGTTACGTTGAAGATGCGGGTGGGAGTTGATGCGTGGCGGGTGTTGCACGCGCGGGCGTGGGAGCCGGGGCTGGACCCGGTGCCAGAGACATATTATGTTCCGGATGAGGAGCGCATCGATCAGTATAACATAACCGTGCACGGGGATGGAGATTATTCGCGGCGGTTTCGTGCGTGGGAAGAGAATGTAAAGGGCACGGGCGAGCGCAGGATAGAGCTTCAGGAGAACGAGGCGACCTCGCCGGTAGAGGACTTTGCCGAAGATAAGTGAGCGGGACGATGAAGGGGGCGGTGCGGCTTTGAGTTATTTCCGACTCGGTGCCGGAGCAGGACTATATATATAATCTTTAGCAAACCGGGGCTGCGGTAGTGCGGGGAACGTTATGGTCTGCATGTAGTCTGAGTAGCCGCAGAGCGAGGCGTTCCGCCAGACTGTGTTGAGAGAGTCGGGACTGGTGCGCCCGCCGAGATCGGGAAAATGCGCAAAAGCGACACAAGATGGCTTGGTGCGACGCAGTCAGCGAAGCTCGTTTGTGCGGCGGAAACTTACATGAGCCGCGGTGCGGTGGCACAACCGCGAGAAGGGTGACCTCCCGCGTTGCGAGGAGAGCGATAAACTTAAAGGAGAAGAGGTGGGTCCAATGGCCGATCGTTCACGTGGTCATACAGAGACAGGGCACGGTTTAGCTCCTTTAGTGGTCCGCGTTGCCCGCCCTCGTTGTCCCACCGGCTGATTGCCCGTACGAGCGTCGCGGCTCCGGCGAAATCCGGTGCGGCCCGTTCCGTGATGGGTTGTTCCGATGCGGACGTTGCGATCGCTCCGGCGGCAACGGGGTCTAGATGCACGGTGAGCAGCATAGCACTCTCTTCCAAGGCAGCAACGTTGTGCTCAACCCCAGCGGCGAGCACGAGCATCTGACCCGCGCGAAGATCATGCTCCTGTTTTTCGGCGGTGAGGCGCAGTCGGCCCCTGAGCACATGAATGACCACAGTCCCGTTCGTACGGTGCGGCGGCATGTGCGTGAGATAGCCGAAGAGGAAGAGCGCAATGGTGGTCGCGCCGTGCTTGTAGAGCGTTTCCTGCCGCCGCCCGGCCTTACCCGCCCCGACCTCTTGCGCCAGCGCTACGGCGGTTGCTTCAAGATCGAAAGAATGCTGCGGCGACTTAAACCGGAAATGTGCGTCTTCACGGAGCCGTTTCCAAACGTGATCTGTATCATCCATCAACGTGTCTCCCACTCAGATGAAAATGGCACCACGAGTGACACCGACCACGACCGATATCCAGAGCCACAGACCGCGCATCTTATGCCTGCTCGTCGGAGTCAAGCGAAGTTGCAGCTTAAATGGAGAGTGGTTCCCTCCCCTGCCTTCTCACCACCTTAAATCTCAGTTGGGGAAATGTGCGTGGCGTGGCACACTCCGGGTATAAAGCGCCGGTTCTTGATCGATGCTCCCTCCTCCGAAGGCTCGGGGCATCGTGCTGGGCGTGGATTGGGCGAGCGCCCCGCGACGAACAAGTGGGCGATCGGCACAACGGTCAGGATCGGGAGTTGCATCAAGACATTCCTGAGCCCAGATTTCCAGGGAGACGACGCTCCACATCGCTTCGGTGTACCAGCGATCCTTGTGGTCACGGATTCTGGCGTGCCACGCGCGCACGATACGCGGGTCGATCCAGCCGCGGGCACTGATACCCGGCAGGAGCGAGTCGTTGAGGAGTTCTTCAAACCGCGGGTCGGAGAAGTAATCGACCAGGGGCAGGCCGAAGCCGAGCTTACGTCGGTTGACGAAGGCGGACCCGAAGCGGCGCTGGGCCATCTGCTTGAGCAGCACTTTCGTGCTGGCTTCCATGGCATTTGGGTGGAAGACCCGGTCGTCGATACGCAGATGTTGCGGGAGGGATCGGCCTAGCGCGACGACATCACGATCAAGAAAGGGCACACGGTTTTCGACGCTGTGCGCCATCATCATCTTGTCTTGCCGGATCAGCAGTTCGACCATAAAGGTCTGCATGTCGAACTTGTTACAGTTGTTCAGAAACGTGGAGTTGCCTTCACGGAAGAGCTCTCGACGGCGGTCGAGCGCACCTTGAAGGTCGGCGTGGGGGCGGAGGGCGAGCACCTGCCAGTCTCGCATCGCGGTGCCGTGCTTGATGAACCATCCCTCATCGTCCAAGCCCGGGGGGATGTTAAAGTTACGATTAAGTTTAGGGCCCAGGCGTGGCACGCCCGAGAGGAACGGGAGTAGGGGCATGACCATGGGACGCAGCCCGGCGAGATAGAAACGCGAGTAGCCGCCCATGAGCTCATCGGCGCCGTCGCCGCTGAGGAGCACGGTGACGTGCTTGCGAGCCTCTTCGGCGAGCAGATATAATCCTACCGCGTTGCCCAGATTCAGCGGGGCATCGTAATGCCACGTGGCATCGCGCAGGTTATCAAAGAAGTACTCGAATGTAAGCGGGTAGCAGTGGTTGATCGTGTTGGTTTTGATTGCCGCCTCGCGCATCCACTTTTCTTCGCTCACCGCGTTATTCTCGAATATAATTGAGAAGGCGTCTAGATCCTGGCCGAATCTTTCTCTCGCCACGCTGGTCACCAAGGAGGAGTCTATTCCGCCGGAGAGCTGGCAACCGAGCTTAACATCGCTGATAAGCTGGCTCTTGACACTCTTTTCGAACGCCGCTTCGAAGGCCTGCGAGGCCTCGTCATCGCTCATCGCGCCAGATTCAGAATCGGGAATGGTGTAATAGCGGATCGACCTCACGTTACCGTCGGCGGTTACGTGAAGGCGGTGACCGGGACGGAGGTTGTTTATGCCTTTGATCAGGCATCCTTCGCCAGCGTTGTACCGGAAAAGTAATTGTTCATCCAGAAGCTCTTCGGCGAGCTCGCGTGGGAAGCCGGGCACCGCGGTGATGCTCTTGCTTTCGCTCGCGAAATAGAGGCACCCTTGGTGAATCGACCAGTAGAGAGGTTTGATGCCTAAATGATCGCGGGTAATATGCAGGGTTTGAGTGCGCAGGTCCACAAGCGCAAAGGCGAACATCCCGTTCAACCGCTCCAGGCACCCTTCGATACCGTATCGCTCGTAAAGATAAATAATAATTTCGGTGTCGGTGGTGCTGCGAAAAGTAACTCCAGCAGCCTCCAGCTCGCGACGGTAGTCGAATGCATTATAGATCTCTCCGTTAAAAACAATGAAGATCGAGCCATCGGCGTTGGTCATCGGTTGATGACCACGCGGCGAGAGATCAAGTATGCTCAGCCGATTAAAGCCCAAGCCCCCCGAAAACCGCTCGGTGTTGTGCGGGCTCTGCTCCGTACCTTGCCCTACGTGAAACGAGATCTCGCGAGATGAGGGCGACGTGAGCGAGAAGAGCCGGAATCCTTGGTCATCAGGCCCACGGTGGCGGGCGATATCGGTCATCGCCCGCAGGGTGGCGGGGTCGCCCGGCGCTTGTCTGAGGTTGAGGAAGCCAGCAAGTCCGCACATAAGAGGTTCATCCAGGAAGAAAAAGGGCTGCCGAAGGAACTTCGTGGACAAGTTCACCGAAGGGCGAATAGCCGCACGAGCAAATACCAAATAGGCTCTGAGCCTCGGGGACGACGCGGGGGCGTGTGGGGAGTCGCGCAATAGTATCGGTCGGCGGCGGCTGCGGGTCCAGACGTGAAGCTACGTGCGGGCATGGTGATGGTTTAACGCTTGATTGGGGTAGTGAGAGACGTGACGCAAGTGGTGGGGCATGTGGGCCACGGCGGTCATTTCGGGAGGGCAATGGAGGCAAGACATTGCGACCTGCTACGCTTGCGGTAGCAAGGAATCGCGGACCGCTTTAGGGAGTTTTTTATGGCAATGCAGACTAGATCGCTTCAGCTCGCCGCGTTATTTACGGCTTCGTTATCACTTGTTCCAAGTGGCCTGCTGGCGGATGCGGATGAGGGCGCATCGCGGGAGCGATGGATCGGTTACATCGATATGGGCGGGCGGAGGGTGCCGCTTACGCTGGCATTTGAGAACGGGATGAACGATTCCATCCTCGGAGATGTTGAACTCGGGGATACGGAGAGAGATGCGTCGGCGAAGCGAGCAGGCGGGCGGGATAAGAATGAGCCTGAGCAGGCGGGACTTCGCGCTGACCTTGAGAACGTTGCGATTGTCGGCAGCAAGATGTTCTTTAATGTAAAGGGGCTGCAAGGTAATCCCACTTTCCGAGGCGAGATCGCCCCCGACGGTTTAGGGGTGGCGGGCACCTATTCCGTGCATGGCAAAGAGCATCCCTTCCTGGTGCGTTATGAAGAGCCTAACGCTTCGGTTTCGTTCGCGGGGGCCAAATCTGAAGAGGGTGCCCCCTCTCACGGCACGCTTGAGCGGTGGAACGGTGGAATTACGACTCCTGGGGGGGCAGTGGGGCTGAGCCTGGCGTTTGCGAACAACGCCGATGGCACGGTGATGGGTGAGCTTTCAATTCCCAGTTCACAGGTAAGCCGCGTGCGGGTGACGGATTTCGCGATCAGTGGGAGCACACTTCACTTTTCGGTTCCCAACGTTCCCGGGAATCCCGCGTTTAGCGGGGTGATCGCCGAGGACGGGCAGACAGTTGCTGGCACGTTTACGCAGCTGGGAAACTCTTACCCGTTTACGTTAACGTATGAGGAAAACGCTAAAGAGATTGCTGCCTCGGCCAAGGGTGGCGAGGTAGAGGGAACCGTTACAATCAAGGGGCCCGAGCGATGGGAAGGCTTTGTTGAGTTGCCAACTGGGCGGATGAAGATGCTCTGTGATTTCGCGGCGATGGGGGACGAGACCATCGTCGGCCGCATGGCGATTCCGCATCAGGGAGCCGCCGTGCTCGAGATGCGTGATGTAAGTATTCGGGCAAATGATCTCTCGTTCAAGGTGGCTGATATGGACGGAGAGTCGTCGTTCCGGGGTGTGATTGGCGCCGACGCGGAGACTGTGCGGGGCACCTATATACTTGGCGGGAGGGAGTTCGCATGCGAGTTAAAGTATGTGGAGTCGCCCGTCGCTCTCGAAGCTGCCGCGGCGGCCGATTTCAATGCGTTAGTGGCAGCGCCGAAGGTTGAGCTGGCGATGAACGATGCTGCATCGCAGCCAAGTTCAAGAGGTTCGGAAGTTGATCAGGTTGGTACAGTCTGGGCACTTCCGCCCGGCGTCAATGCTGCGGCCAAGGTCGCCAGCGGGGGGGCGTCTGCGGGCCAAGCAGCACCCCCGGACCGATGGGATGGTGTGATCGAGTTGCCCGGACAGAAGTTAAGTTTTAATCTTGATTTTGTTGGCAACGCGGATGGTACGATCACCGGAGATATAACCATCCCGGTGCAGGGCGCTCGCGATTTGCCCCTCACGAATATATCGATCGTAAACGACGCCGTGAAGGCGACGATCAAAGGAATCCCCGGCGACCCGACATTTTCCGGAAAGATCAATGCAGGCGGTGAGCGGGTGGAAGGCACATTTACGCAGGGTGGAGGTTCGTTTCCGTTCTACTGGACCTTTGCGGGGAGTGGATCATCAAAGGTTGAGGATGGCTTACTTTCGGGATATAAGGAGTGGCTCGATCAAGCCCGCAAGCAGTGGCGCGCGCCGGGCGTGGCGGTCGCGATCATCAAAGATGGTCGGGTAATCTTCATGGAGGGGCTGGGGACCAAAGATACCGAAGAGGGCGGGGCGGTAACGGCCGATACGGTCTTCGCTATCGGCAGTTGCACGAAGGCATTTACGACGTTCGTGATGGGGACGATGGTGGACGAGGGGAAGCTGGACTGGGATAAGCCGGTTCGTAGTTACCTTCCGTCATTTAAGTTGCAAGATCCTTTCGCGGCCGAGCGGCTCTCTCCTCGCGACTTGGTTACGCATCGGAGCGGGCTCCCGCGGCACGATCTGCTGTGGTACAACAACAGCGGGATTTCACGCGAAGAAATTGTTGGCCGGCTGGCTTATCTCGAACCGAGCAAGGACTTCCGCCAGACCGTTCAGTATAATAACTTAATGTTCGTCGCGGCCGGGTATCTGACCGAGCGTGTGATGGGCAAGACGTGGGAAACGTGCGTCTCTGAGCGGATTTTGACGCCGCTGGGAATGGGCAGCACGAACTTCGGCGTAGTTGAGATGCAGAAGATGCCCGACTTCGCGGCTCCGCACGAGTTTCGCGATGAGGCGATGCGGAAGATGCCGTTCCGCGATCTCTCCGTGGTTGCGCCAGCCGGAGCGATTAACTCGTCTGTTTCAGACATGAGCAAATGGATCGCATTGCATCTTGGTAATGGCACTCACGAGGGCAAGACAATTATTTCTAAGTCAACTCTCGCGGAATTGCACCGCCCGCAGATGGTGATGCCTTCCGACTCGGTCGAGCCAGCGATCATTAATATCGGCTGTGCCATGGGATGGTTCGTCGCGGCGTACCGGGGGCATTTGATGGTCGAGCACGGGGGCAACATCGACGGATTCTCAGCGTTGGTGACCATGCTCCCCAAGGATGGCATCGGTGTGGTGGCACTTACGAATATGAACTCGTCGCCCCTGCCGCGGATGGCAACTTATCATGCGCTTGATCGACTGCTGGGCGCGGAGGTCAAGGACTGGAGTTCGATAGCACTCGGCCAGCGGTCGATGGGCGAGGCGATGCAAAAAGACGGCAAGGCAAAGAAGCTTGCGGCGCGAAAGGAAGGAACTACCGCTTCGCGACCGATCGCGGAATATGCCGGTGAGTACTCGCATCCGGGTTATGGAGTTACGTCTGTCGCTGAGAGCGCGGGGCAACTTTCTTTCGCTTTCAATGGAATTACTGTGCCGCTCAATCACTGGCATTATGATGTCTTCGCGGGCGGGAAGAACCCGATTGATCCGACGTTCGAGGACCTGCAGATTAATTTCAGGGGAAACTTGTCTGGCGATATCGACGCACTGGAGGTGGTGTTTGAGCCGACAGTTAAGCCAGTGGTGTTCGAGCGGAAAGCATCGGCCAAGATGGTTGATGCCGCTTACATTGAGCGATTTGTGGGCCAGTACGAGCTGGGGCCGCGGACGTTTGTGTGTTCGCTTCGCGGAGAGACGCTGATGATGATGGTTGAGGGGCAACCGGCGTATGAACTGGTCGCGACCAAGGAAGACACCTTCGCTCTCAAGGGCGTGAACGGTTACTCGGTGCGGTTCCTGAGCGAGGGGGGCAAGATAGTGTCCGCCGAGTTCATTCAACCCGACGGTGTCTACACAGCGAAGCGTAGGTAAATGAGATAAGTGCGGGGGTTAACTCCCATACTTACTAGCTGGCATGCGAGCGTCAAATTGTAACCGAGTCCGTTCCAAGCGGGGCGATTTGTATCTTGTGCGCAGGTGACAAGCTCCGCACATGCGTGCGCGGTTGGTAACCGTGGGGTGAGCTACCTCAGCAGCAGACTGCAAGTGAGTTTCCGCGGAGAAATCCGCTTAGGATCTACATCCGGCGTTCACCCACGCATTGAAGAAGGGCTCGATGTCCGCGCCGTCGATCCCCCCATCACCGTTAATCTCGGCGAGCGGCTCGGCGCGCACCCACGCCGAGAAAAAATCGCTTACATCCTCTCCATCTACACCACCATCAAGGTTAAAGTCTGCGGGGCAGTCATCGACTGGGGTAAGCAGAAAGGGTGAATAGCCGTCGGAGACGAGAATCTGACCGGCGTCGTTGACTGCGTACGCCGCCGCGAACTCGAAGCCTTTCGCACGGTCGGCGCGGGTCAGCAGATGATTCAGGTTTCGAGCTGGCGGGCTGGCGGGATTGTAAACAAAAGCAAACGCGGTTCCCGGTTCGGAGCGTGCGAAGCCAACGGTGGTGGCGCGGATATTAATTGCCGAAGCGTTAGAGTCGGCGACTCCCGTGCCGGGGATCACTTGCACGATGCCTTGGCCGTCTCGAGTGGCGGCGCGTGGCGACCCAGCAATAAGAACGGTCCCGCAGAGCAACCCGTCGTTGTTCACATCGTTCGGCCTGAACTGCCCGAGATCGTTCATAACGCCATTCCATAGGAATCCCGACTGACCGCCAGCAGCGTTGTCGCCGGTGCCAACGACTACATCAGAATCGTTGATGCCTGTGGCGGCGAAGCGGTTACCGAAGGGAGGATGGATCTGTCCGAGGTCGATGGTAACTCCGGCGGCGTAGAGATAGGCGTAAATCGCGGAGGGACTCACGTCGCTCCGCCCAGCGACGTGGCCAGCGTTGTTTAACGCCGTAGCCTCGGAGAAGATGCCGTTGATGGGGGGTATTACGGTGAGCAGATCGCCAGTGAGCAAATACGCTTGAGCGGATGGTGGCGGCTGGGTGTCTATAGGAACGCCGGTGAAGGCGATTTGATTGGCATTGTTAATCTTTGGAGAGCCGATGATGAAAAAGTTCTGGGCGAGCAAGAGGGGTGGGGTACTGAAGATGCCAGCGCGATAAACATATACTCGCCGCACGTTACCGTTAACTTGGTACGTTCCGACGACGTCACCC
>Ga0105044_10009285_pt1 | contig 13472 bp, 10 predicted proteins | sample MAT01_FD_78092 | JGI IMG/M metagenome (GOLD analysis project Ga0105044, IMG submission 78092) | Freshwater microbial communities from Lake Fryxell liftoff mats and glacier meltwater in Antarctica - MAT-01 | ecosystem: Environmental > Aquatic > Freshwater > Ice > Liftoff microbial mat | place...
GCGCCGGCGCCGGCGCCGGCGCCGGCGCCTGCGTGGTGGTGGTAGTGGTCGTGGATGGTGCACCGCCGCCGGAACCTTCTCCGGACCGGTCGGGAAGCAACCCACCCAGGTCGGATCCGCTGCCCGACCCGGGGAGCAGCCCACCGGGCTCCTCCTCGTCCTGGGGGCCGGGTGCCCCGGACTGCGGACCGGAGGCCGGTGACCGCCCGGTGCCCGGCTCGGCATCGGCGCTCGGATCGGGTGTCGCGGTGTCGTCGGTGATGCCGGGCGCGCCGGGACGGTTCGGCGCCGGGATGCCCGTGTCGTCGTCGGAACCCGTACGCCGCTGGGCGCAGCTGCTCTCGGCGGGCAGCGGACCGAGCTCATCGACCGCACCCGAGGTGACCTCGGTGCAGTTGGACCGGTCCTCGAGGGCCTCCGCGCGGTCCATGAGCCGGGCGAGGAGCTCGATCGAGTCGTCGGCACCCGCGGAGTCCGGGAGTGAGGGCCGCAGCTCCGACAGCCGGGCCGACTGGCCTGCCGCCCATGTCTGCATGTCATCGATCGCGGCGGAGTCGTCGTGGGCCAGCAGGACGCGGGAGCCCTCGCCGGTGGAGGTGTCGAACTCCAGGATCGTCGATCGGAGGACCCCGGGGTCTGCCACGGTCGACCGTCGGGCCACCAGCTGCTCGACCTCGTCGAGCCGGGTGGTCGCGAGCTGGAGATGACGGCGGGCCCTGGCCACCTCGTCGAAGGTCGTGGCGATCCCGGCCGACTCGGACGCCCGCTTCAGCGCGTAGAGACCGTCGCCCGGCAACGCCTCGCGGCTGGCGAAGATCCCACTGCCGGCGAGGGCGATCACCGCGACCAGCGCCGCCGTTCCGACCAGCACGCCCCGGCGCAGCGCCGACCGACTCCCTGCGTGCCCCGGGGGACGGCTGGGCACGGTGTGGCGACCCCGGCGGCGGGCGACGGTCATGGACGGCGCCGTGGTGTCGGCCTCCATCGCGGCGGCGGTCGTCTCGAGCACCGTCGGCAGCCGCGTGGTGACGGCGTCCACGTCGGTCTCGGCGCGGGTCTCGCGGACCGGGGAGTGGTCCACGCGGGTGGCCGCGGTCGGCGGGAGCGGCGGCATGAGGACACGGGCCGTCGAAGCCGTGCGATCCGGGGCCGTGCGATCCGGGGCCGTGCGATCCGGGGCCGTGCGATCCGGGGCCGACGGGGCGGGGGTACGCGGCTGTGCGTCGGCGGCCAGCGCCGCCATCACGCGTTGCCGGGCGCGTGCCTTGGCGTCGGGATGCGGCGAGAAGGCGTCACCCCTGGCCCGCAGCGCCGCCGCGATGTCGAGGTCACGCAGGAGCTCGGCGTCGGCGGAAGCGAGGGGTCGCCCCAGCTCCAGCGCGGCAGCGAAGCGCTCCGCGTCGTCGTTGCCCTTGTCGGCGGGCATGTCGGCCGTCCTCACTGCATACCTGCGCTGTTCCGATACCTACTCGCACAACGAGCAGCGGAGCGACGGGATACGAACCTCGAACCGTTCATCGCATCGAGTCGGTCACTCGCCGCACACGTAACGCAGATGCGTTTCGGAGCGATAGACGGCCGCGTCACCGGAACCCCTCCGGCATCAACTGTGCCAGGCGTCGAACCGCGCGGTGTTGCAGGGCCTTGACGGCACCGTCGTTGCGATCCATGATCCGCGCGGTCTCGGCCACCGACATGCCCTGCAGGAACCGGAGCTGGATGCATTCCTGCTGGTCGGGGTTCAGCTTCTTGACGGCAAGGAGCAGTTCGTCGTTGGCGGCGCGGTCGATGACCTGTTGCTCGGGCCCGTTCGTGCTGGGCGACGGCTCGACCATCTCGCCGGTGGTCTGCTCCAGCCGGTACCGGCTGGACTTCACGTGGTCGAAGATCAGGTTCCGGGCGATGGTGACGAACCACGCGCCGATGTCGCGGCCCTGGTAGCTCACCGAGGTGATCCGGCGGAGCGCCCGGACGAACGTCTCCTGGGTGATGTCCTCGGCCAGTGACCGGCCGCCCATGCGGAACAGGACGTAGCGGAACACGACGTCGTAGTAGCGGTCGAAGAGCTCGCCGAACGCGCCCATGTCGCCGGCCTGCGCGGCCTTGACCAGCTCCCAGGCTCCGGTCACGTCGGGATGGTCGTCGGGGTCCACGGGTCGGGTGGTCACGGCCTGGTCCGGGCCGGCGGTGCGGCGTTCCTCGGGGTCGGGTACCGGCGCGGGATCGCCGCCGGCGGGGCCGCGCGGTCGCTGCCGTGGGAGCAGCGGACCGGTGGAGGGGGCCGGGCGGGCGTAGCCCGGGGGCGACCCGACCGGGGGAGCGGTCGTCGGGGGCATCGTGACCTCCCCGCCCGGGTGGGCGGTGTCGGTGTGGAGCAGTCGGGCCGGTCGCGTCGGGCGGGTCATGTCTCCCGACTGGCCTTGCTGTCCGGACGTGACCGGCCGTCGCACGCGGGTGGGCCGCCGTGTCGAGAAGGACCCCGCGGGATCACCCGCGGTGCACTGACAACAGGCTGCATGCCGCTCCCTCGGGTGAGTCTCGCGACGCGGTGAATTGTGGTGGTGAGGCAGGTAGCGCGGAGCATACGACCGGGTTCGTTCCGTGACCGCTGAGTCGCCGACCGCTTTCGTCATCTACCGGCGAGCGGACGACTACAGGCGGTGAACGTACTCGAGCCTCCGTCGCCCGGCCTTCGCCGGTGCCGTCGCCCGGCTCCGGTTCGCTGAGCGTCGCGGCCGAGTCGCCGCGCGGTCCATGCCAGACTCGGCACGAGGCCGTCGTCCGTCGAGCAGACCACAGGAGAGCCGTGGACAACCCCGCCCCACGCCCCGACGAAAGGGCGGCCGCGCACGTGGCCGAGCTCGTGACGCGTGCTGCCGCCAGGGTTCCCGCCCACCCCGCCGTCGTCGACGTGACCAGTGCCGTCACTCTGACCTGGGTCGATCTGGACGGCGCGGTCTCGGCCGAGGCGGCCCGGCTAGGGGTTGCCGGGGTCGGGGCAGGCGACCGGGTGATCGTGCGGCTGGCCAACGGGGCCGCGTTCTGCGTCGCGCTGCTCGGCGCGCTGCGCATCGGTGCGATCGCCGCCCCCTATGGCCCGATCGCGGTGCCGCGCGAGCTGGACATCGTCTTCGACGACTGCCGGCCCGCAGTGGTGGTGGCCGCCGCCGGTGACGAGGCGGCCGAGGCCGCCGCGACGCGCGCGGGAGCGGTCACGCTTCCCCCGCCCGACCTCACGGCGCGCGGTGAGCCCGTCGCCGAGGTCGGCGGTGGTGAGGACATCGCGCTGCTCGTCTACACCTCGGGCACCACGGGCACCCCCCGCGGCGTGCAGCTGAGCCACCGCGCGGTCCTGGCCAACCGGCAGCAGACCGCGGCGCTGCGGCCCGCGCCCGTCACCGCGGTCGACCGGGTACTGCTGTCGCTGCCCCTGTTCCACATCTTCGGGCTGGGCGCGGGCCTGCTGCAGGTCTGCTGGGCCGGCGCCACCGTCGTGCTCACGGAGCGTTTCGAGCCCACCGAGATCGCCGACCTCCTCGTCGAGCACCGGGTCAGCGAGGTGGCCGGGGTGCCGTCGATGTTCCGCGCGCTCCTGGACCTGCCCCCCGAGCGGCTGCGGGCCGCGACCGCGGGCCTGCGTCTGTGTACCTCGGGCGGCGCGCCGCTCCCGCCGAGGTGGCTCGCCGAGTTCCGTGACACGACGGGCCTGTCGATCTTCGAGGGGTACGGGCTCACCGAGGCCGGCCCGGTACTGACCATCAACGCGCTCGGCGGCGTGCCGAAGGCCGGGTCCGTCGGCCGCGCGCTGCCGGGGGTCGAGCTGCGCCTCGTCGACGCCCAGGGCCGGCCGATCGACACCGGGCTCGACCCCGATCCCGACGACATGGACGTCTCCGACCCCGCACAGGACACCGGGCTGGTGGCCGTGCGCGGGCCGAACCTGTTCTCCGGCTACTGGCCCGACGGTCATGGCGGACCCGACACCGACGGCTGGTTCAGCACCGCGGACGTGGGCTTCCTCGACGCGGACGGCGACCTGTACCTCGTCGACCGCGCGTCGGACCTGGTGATCGTCAACGGCTTCAACGTCTACCCCCGCGAGGTCGAGGACGTGCTCGCCGAGCTGCCCGGCGTCGCCGAGGCCGCGGTGGTCGGCGTGCCCGACGACCGCACGGGCGAGGCGGTCAAGGCCGTGCTCGTACGCGCGGCGGGGGACCCGCTGACCGAGGAACAGGTCCGGACGCACTGCGCGGTGCGGCTCGCCCGGTTCAAGGTGCCCGCGGTGATCGAGTTCGTGGACCTCCTTCCGCGCACACCCACCGGCAAGGTGGCCCGGCGGCAGCTGGCGGGCCGGGCATGACCGGCCCGGTCGCGACCGGGCCGGGAGGTGGCGGGAACGCCCGCGTGAGGGTCTACACCCGGGTGAACTGCGGGCTCTGCGCCCAGGCCGAGGCCGACGTCGAGCGGATCTGCACCGAGCTGGGGCAACGCTTCGACACCGTCGACATCGACTCCGACCCGGAGCTGCGCGCCGAGTACGGCGACCGTGTACCTGTGATCGTGGTCGACGGCCGCGAGCACGGCTTCTGGAGGGTGGAGGAACCCCGCCTACGAGCCGCGCTGTCCTGACCGTGAGTGGTGCCGAGCCGGCCGCGCCGGCATCGGGCCGGTCTCGTCACAGCTGCACGGGTGAACCGCAACCGGACCCCAGGGCGAAACTCCCGTCGTGAGCACGACCGCGGCACCACCCCAGCCCACCCTCCCGTCCCGACCCGCCGTCCCGCGTGGCTTCGCTGCGCTCATCGGGGTGCCGGCAGTCGGTGCGGCACTCGGTGTGGGTCATCTGGTGGCCGCGCTCGTCTCGCCGGCGTCGTCGCCCTATCTCGCGGTGGGCGACACCGTCATCCGCTTCTCCCCGCAGTGGCTGACCGAGTTCGCCAAGGTCACCTTCGGCACGGCCGACAAGCCCATCCTGCTCGCCGGCATGGGCGTCGCCATCGCGATTCTCGGCGCCGGGGCGGGGATCGGGTCGCGGCACCGGTCGACGCCGGGTGTCGTGGTCGTCACGGTGCTGGGCGTGCTGGGGTTCCTCGCGGTGATCTTCGCGCCGGTGTTCACCGCGGTCGACCTCGTCGCTCCGGCCGTGTCGCTCGCCGCGGGCATCGTCGTGTTCCGGCAGCTGCACACACACGCTCTGGGCATCGAGGCACCGCCTTCGGGCGGGGGTGTCTCGCGGCGCAGTGTCCTGATCGGGTCGTCGGCCGCGGTGGGCGCCGTCTCGCTGGGTGCGGGCGTGGGTGGGGTTCTCCTCGGAGGGGGGTCGGGCAGCTCCCGCCAGCTCGTCACCGACCGGCTGGCCCGCGCCACGCTCGCGGAACGCGCGCCCGCGATCCCGGCCGGCGCGGCGTTCCCGGAGCTCGGCACCCCGACGTTCCTGACGCCCAACGCGGAGTTCTACCGCGTGGACGTCGCGCTGCGTATCCCGACGCAGGCGGCCTCGGAGTGGACGATGCGCGTGCACGGGATGGTGGACGACGAGCTCACCCTCACCTTCGACGACCTGCTCGCCCGCCCGCTGTTGGAGCGCACCATCACGCTGACCTGCGTGTCCAACGAGGTCGGCGGCCGGTACATCTCCACGACGAACTTCGTCGGCGTCGACCTGCGGGAGATCCTGCTGGAGGCGGGGATCCGGCCCGGGGCGGACCAGCTGGTGAGCACGAGTCTCGACCAGTGGACCGCCGGCACGCCCCTCGATGTGATCATGGAGCCCGGCCGCGGTGCGCTGCTCGCGATCGGCATGGACGGCGAGGCGCTGCCGCCCGAGCACGGGTTCCCGGTGCGGATGGTGGTGCCGGGCCTCTACGGTTTCGTCTCCGCCACCAAGTGGCTCACCGACCTGGACGTCACCACGTTCGACGCGAGGCAGACCTACTGGTTGCAGCGCGGGTGGGGGCGGCTGGCGCCCATCAAGACGCAGTCGCGCATCGACAGCCCTCAGGCGTTCGCCACCGTGCCCGCCGGGCGCGTGCCGGTGGCCGGGATCGCCTGGTCGCAGCCCGACGGCATCGGCAAGGTCGAGGTGCGGGCCGACGGCGGAGCCTGGCAGGAGGCCGAGCTGGCCACCGAGGTGTCCGGCGTGACGTGGCGGATGTGGCGGGTTGGTCTCGATCTACTGTCGGGTAGTCACACGGTCCAAGTACGCGCTACGGACCGTAATGGTGTGATGCAGCCGGAGGTGCGAGTCGCGCCCATCCCCGATGGTGCGACCGGCTGGCAGTCCATCATCTGCACCGCATACTAAGCCGTTCAGCTCAATGTGCTAGTCTGTTCGGGCGTAAGTCGACGCGACAAGCTGGGCGTGTGGTGCAGTCGGCCCCCGTGGTCGGAAAGTTACGTCCAGTTACTGAACCACCTTTGGCGCGATGCCGAATGTCCAGATGAACAGGCCCGGAACTGCCGGGCCGAGCTCGAGGAGGAAAATCCGTGCGAAAGATCCAGCGACTGGCCGCCATCGGCGCCATGGCGGCACTCACCGTGGCGCTCGGAGCCTGTGGCGCTGCCGAGACCCCGGCCGCCACCACGTCCGAGTCCAGCCCGGCCGCAGCCCCCACCAGCTCCGCGTCCGCCGACACCACCGCGGCGGCCGCGTCCGGCAGCGGCGTGACCGAGATCTCCGACATCTTCGGCCCGGCCTGCAGCCAGGTCCCGACCGAGGGCGAAGGCTCCGCCCAGGGCATGGTGGACGACCCGGTGGCCACCGCCGCGTCGAACAACCCGCTGCTGTCGACGCTCGCCACCGCCGTGGGCGCCGCCAACCTGGGCGACACCCTCAACAGCTCGAAGGCCCTCACCGTCTACGCCCCTTACAACGGAGCGTTCGACGAGGTCAAGGCCGCTCTGGGCGACGAGGCGTTCACCGCGCTGCTGGCCAACCCGACCGACCTGGGCGCGATCCTGTCCTACCATGTCGTCGGCTCGCGGATGGATGCCGAGCAACTCGTCGCGGCCGGCTCCACCACACAGCTCGCCGGTGGGGACGTCACCGTCGGCGGCAGCGCCGACGCCCCGACCTTCACCGGTGGCGACGGCAACGCGGCGACCACCCTGTGCGGCAACATCCCCACCGCGAACGCCACCGTGTTCGTCATCGACAAGGTGCTGATGGCGGGCTGATCCTGCCCCTGGACATCACACCGCAGAATCGCGCCGCAGGGGCGGCCCCGGGTTCCGGGGCCGCCCCTGCGGCGTCGTGTCCGAGACATCGGGCGGCGAGCGGCCCCCTCACGACGTCCACCGGTCGGGCTGGTCGAGCCGCTCGCGTGACACGATCGCGTTCAAGATCGCAACTTTGTGCGCACGTTCACAAGCGACTACCGTGTAAACCAGTCGCCGTCAACGTCCGATCCCGGTGTATCCGGTCGGGCCCGTCCCGACCTGCGGGATGAGCGGCCAACCGTCAGCACGTCAGAGTCAGCGAGGAGAAGTCGTGACCGAGCCGGGCCCTGAGGGTACGGCCGGTACGAGGCAGCGCTCCGCTCCCCGGTCCATTCCCGAGGCCAGCGTCGCCCGGCTCGCCGTATACCTGCGGATGCTCGGTGAACTCGCCGAGCAGGGTGCGGAGACGGTGTCGAGCGACGAGCTCGCCGCTGCCACCGGCGTCAACCCGGCCAAGCTCCGCAAGGACCTCTCCCACATCGGCACCTACGGCATCCGCGGCGTCGGCTACGAGATCTCCGCTCTCGCCCACCAGCTCGAACGGGTCCTCGGGCTGGGCCACCCCCAGGCCGTCGCGCTCGTGGGCGTGGGCAACCTCGGGCACGCCCTCGCCGGCTACAGCGGGTTCGGCGGCCGAGGCTTCCCGGTCACCTCGCTGTTCGACGTCGATCCCGACCTGGTCGGCATCCACATCAACGGCATCGTCGTGGAACACATCCGGTCGATCCCGGAGGTCTGCGCCGAGCGGGGCGTCACCATCGGCATGATCGCCACTCCCGGCCAGGCGGCCCAGAGCATCTGTGACCTGCTGGTCTCCGCGAGGGTGCGCTGCATCCTCAACTTCGCACCGGTCCTGCTCCAGGTGCCGGCCGAGGTGGAGGTGCGCAAGGTGGACCTCGCTGTCGAGCTCCAGGTCCTGGCCTTCCACCTGGCCCGCCGGAACCTCGCTGTCGAGGCAGAGGCCGAACCCGAGGCCGAACCCGAGGCCGAACCCGAGGCCGAACCCGAGGCCGAACCCGAGGCCGGGCCGGTGGCCTACGGGTACGCGGTGAACGGCCGGAGGGTCAACAGATCCGGGGGGCGGCTCTGATGAGTGTCCTGGTGGTCGGGATGTCGCACCGCAGCGCACCGGTCGAGGTCCTCGAGCGCGCGGCGGTCGGGGCGGACGACGTCGCCAAGCTCCTCGACGAGATGTTGCGCGGCACCCACGTCTCGGAGGCGGTGCTGCTCTCGACGTGCAACCGCATCGAGGTCTACGCGGTCGTCGACGCGTTCCACGGCGGCCTCGCCGACGTCTCCGCGGTGCTCGGACGGCACGCGGGCATGGCGCTGCCCGAACTCACCGAGCACCTCTACGTCCACTACGCGGCCGCGGCGGTCCAGCACCTGTTCGCCGTCGCGTCGGGCCTCGACTCGATGGTGGTCGGCGAGGCGCAGATCCTCGGCCAGCTCCGCACCGCCTACGCGGGTGCCGACGAGCTCGGCGCCGTGGGCCGCGTCCTGCACGAGCTTTCCCAGCACGCGCTGCGCGTCGGCAAGCGGGTTCATGCGAGCACCGGCATCGACGCGGCCGGTGCCTCGGTGGTGTCCGAGGCGCTCGCCGACGCCGCCGACGCACTGGGCGGCGATCTCGCGGGACGGCGGGCCGTACTCGTCGGTGCGGGGGCGATGGGCGGGCTCGCTGCCGCCCACCTGCGCCGCGCCGGAGCGTCGGAGGTGGTGGTGCTCAACCGCACCCCCGCTCATGCGGTGCGGCTCGCCGCGATCACGGCGGAGCACGGCACGCCGGCCCGCGGCGGCACCCTCGACGCACTGGCCGCCGAGCTCGCCACCGCCGACGTCATGGTGGCCTGCACCGGCGCGGTCGGCGTCGTCGTCGACCGCGCCACCGTCGCGGAGGCCGTCGCCGCCCGCGCAGGTCGCCCGTTGGCGATCTGTGACCTCGGCCTGCCCCGCGACGTCGACGCCGGGGCGGGCGCGCTGCCGGGTGTCACGATCGTCGACCTGATCGGCCTGCAACGTCGGCTCGCCACCGGTGAGCGGGGTGCCGCCGTGTCCGCCGCGCAGGAACTGGTGGCGGAGGAGGCGCAGGCCTACCTCACGGCGCAGCGGTCCGCCGAGGTCACGCCGACCGTCACGGCGCTACGCCGGCACGCGTCCGATGTGATCGACGCCGAGCTGCTGCGGCTCGACTCCAAGCTGCCCGACATCGACGCCCACGTCCGCGCGGAGTTCGGCCGCAGCGTGCGCCGCGTCGTCGACAAGCTGCTCCACACCCCGACCGTGCAGGTCAAACGACTCGCCGAGGGCCCGGACGGCGACAGCTACGCCGCGGCCCTGCGCAAGCTGTTCGAGCTCGACCCGCAGACACCGGGCGCCGTGGCCATCCAGCGCAGCGGTGACGTGCTCGCCGCACTGGAGGCCCGCGGCCCGGAGGTGGACGCCACGTGAAGCTCCGCATCGGTACCCGTCCCAGCGCGCTCGCGACGGCCCAGACGGGCGCGGTCGCCGACCGGCTGCGCGCCGCCGGCCACGACGTCGAGCTCGTCGAGGTGCGCACCCCCGGGGACCGCTCACTGGCGCCCGTCGTCGAGCTGGGCGTCGGGGTGTTCGTCTCCGCGCTGCGCGACGCGCTCGCCGCCGGCGAGGTCGACGTCGCGGTGCACTCCTACAAGGACCTGCCCACCGCGCCCGACCCGCGGCTCGTCCTCGCCGCCGTCCCGACGCGGGAGGATCCCCGCGACGCGCTGGTGGCCCGCGACGGCAAGGTGCTCGGAGAGCTCCCGGTCGGCGCGCGCGTCGGCACCGGCTCGCCCAGGCGCATCGCACAGCTCGAAGCGCTCGGTCTGGGGTGGGTGATGGTGCCGATCCGCGGCAACGTCGACACCCGGATCGGCAAGGTCGCCTCGGGTGAGCTCGACGCCGTCGTGGTCGCCGCCGCCGGGCTGCGCCGGCTGGGCCGGATCGACGAGGCCACCGAGCTGCTCGATCCGCTGCAGATGCTACCCGCGCCCGCGCAGGGCGCTCTGGCGATCGAGTGCCGGGCCGGCGACGGCGACCTCGCCGTCGAGCTGGCCACGGTGCTCGACGACGGGCAGACCCGCGCCGCTGTCTCCGCCGAACGCGCGGTGCTCGCCGCGCTGGAGGCGGGCTGCAGCGCACCCGTCGGAGCGCTCGCCGACGTGGTGAGCGACCTGGACGACGACGGCCGGGTGGTCGACCGCATCTCGCTGCGCGCCGTGGTCGGCACCCTGGACGGCGCGCTCCTGCGCGCGTCCACCACCGGAGACCTGGACGTCGCCGAGAAGCTCGGCACGGCACTCGCCGTCGAGTTGCTCGACATGGGGGGCACAGCATTGCCCCCGGACAATCGTTGGATCGGGAGTTCCCACAGATGACACGACCACCTGCCACCCCTGGACGGGTCGCCTTCGTGGGCAGCGGCCCCGGCGATCCCGGCCTGTTGACCGTCCGCGCCCGGGACGCACTCGTGAGCGCCCCGCTGATCGTCACCGACCCCGACGTCCCCGAGGCGATCCTCGCGCTGGTCGCCGACGGGGCCGAGGTGCGTCCCGCCGTCGGGCAACCCGCCGACGTCGCGCGTGACCTGGTCGCCGAGGCCCGCAGCGGCCGCACCGTCACCCGGCTGGTGAGCGGCGACCCACTCACCGTCGACTCCGTGGTGCAGGAGGCACTGGCGGTGGCCGGCGCCGAGGTGGCGTTCGACGTCATACCCGGGGTGCCCGCGGGCACGGCCGTGCCGGCCTACGCCGGCGTGCCGCTCGGATCCACCCACATCGAGGCCGACGTCCGCTCGGGTATCGACTGGGCACGGCTCGCCGCGGCGCCCGGCACCCTGGTGCTCCACGCGGGGGTCTCGCACCTCGCCGAGGTGGCGGGGGCCCTCACGGAGCACGGCCGCGCCGCCCAGACGCCCGTCGCCGTCACCGCCGGGGGCACCACCACCACCCAGCGCACGGTGCAGGCGACCCTCGCCACGCTGGCCGCCGAGGGCGCCGACCTGGACGGTCCGCTGGTGGTCACCGTCGGCGCAGAGGTGGGTATGCGTGCCGAACTGTCCTGGTGGGAGTCCCGAGCCCTGTACGGGTGGCGCGTGCTCGTCCCGCGCACCAAGGACCAGGCCGGCGCGATGAGCGAGCGCCTGGCCGTGCACGGCGCCACCGCGGAGGAGGTGCCGACGATCGCCGTCGAACCGCCCCGCTCGCCCACGCAGATGGAGCGCGCGGTCAAGGGCCTCGTCGACGGGCGCTACCAGTGGGTGGTCTTCACCTCCACCAACGCCGTGCGCGCGGTGTGGGAGAAGTTCGCCGAGTTCGGGCTGGACGCGCGCGCGTTCTCCGGTGTGAAGATCGCCTGCGTCGGGCAGGCCACCGCCGACAAGGTGCGCGCCTTCGGTATCGCGTCCGAGCTGGTGCCCTCGATCGAGGAGGCGCAGGAGTCCTCTTCCGAGGGACTGCTCGGGATCTTCCCGCCCTACGACGACGTGCTCGACCCGGTGGACCGTGTCCTGCTCCCGCGCGCCGACATCGCCACCGAGACCCTCGCCGCCGGCCTGCGCGAACGCGGCTGGGAGATCGACGACGTCACCGCCTACCGCACCGTCCGCGCCGCGCCGCCGCCCGCCCCGATCCGTGAGGCGATCAAGACCGGCGGGTTCGACGCGGTGTGCTTCACCTCGTCGTCCACGGTGCGCAACCTCGTCGGGATCGCGGGCAAGCCCCACACCCGCACGATCGTCGCCTGCATCGGCCCACAGACGGCCGAGACCGCCCGCGAGTTCGGCCTGCGCGTCGACGTCCAGCCGGACGAGGCGCGGGTCCCTGCCCTGGTGGACGCGCTGGCCGTGCACGCCGCCCGCCTCCGCGCGGAGGGCGCTCTCCCCCCGCCCCGCAAGGCGAAGGCGCGCCGCCGCTGACCTCGGACCCCGGCGCGCACCCCCGGCCCGGCTCCGCAACGAACGGCAGTCTCGTCCACACCGGTCGGACGAGGGTGCCGTTCGTCCGTCGTCGTAGGCTCGGCGCCATGGCGTTTCCTTCCTCCCGGCCCCGGCGTCTGCGGGCCACCCCTGCCCTGCGGCGGCTCGTGGCCCAGACCGAGGTGCGACCGCGGAACCTCGTACTGCCCCTGTTCGTGAAGGAGGGGGTCACCGAGCCGGTGCCGATCGGGTCCATGCCGGGGGTCGTGCAGCACACGCGCGACTCGCTGCGCAAGGCGGCCGCCGAGGCGGTGACCGCGGGCGTCGGCGGGTTGATGCTGTTCGGGGTGCCGCTGCGGCGGGACGCGGTCGGGTCCGCGGGTCTGGACCCCGACGGCGTGCTGAACGTCGCGCTCCGGGACGTGCGAGCCGAGGTCGGCGACGCCACGGTCCTCATGGCCGACACCTGCCTCGACGAGTTCACCGACCACGGCCACTGCGGCGTGCTCGACGCCGACGGCGGTGTGGACAACGACGCGACGCTGGCCGTCTACGCCGAGATGGCCGTGGCGCAGGCCGCGTCCGGTGCTCACGTGCTCGGCCCCAGCGGCATGATGGACGGTCAGGTCCGTGTGATCCGCGAGGCGCTCGACGCCGCCGGGCATGCCGGCACCGGCATCCTCGCCTACACCGCGAAGTACGCCTCGGCGTTCTACGGGCCGTTCCGGGAGGCCGTCGACTCGCAACTGCGCGGCGACCGGATGACCTACCAGCAGGATCCGTCCAACGCCCGCGAGTCCCTGCGCGAGTTGGCGCTCGACCTCGAGGAAGGCGCCGACATGGTCATGGTCAAGCCGGCGACGGCCTACCTCGATGTGCTGCGGACGGTTGCCGACGCCGTCGACGTGCCGGTGGCCGCATACCAGGTGTCGGGGGAGTACGCCATGGTCGAGGCCGCCGCCGCGAACGGCTGGCTCGACCGCGACCGGACGATCCTCGAGACACTCACCTGCATCCGGCGGGCCGGCGCGGACGTCGTCCTCACCTACTGGGCCGCCGAGGTCGCGGGCCGGCTCGACCACGGCTGACGTCACGGTTGGGTCGCCATGCTGGACACGATCACGGTGCGCCAATACCTTTCGGTCCATGACGTCGCCCTACGACCCACAGCGGAGTCAGAAGCAGCCTCCTCCGGGTTACGGCCCCCCTCCCGGCTACCCCCAGCAAGGGGGACCCCCGCCGGCCGGGTACGGCCAGCAGCAGTCCGGGGGCCAGCCCCCGCAGGGCTACGGCCAGCCCCCGCAGGGCTACGGCCAGC
>Ga0105044_10009288_pt1 | contig 13468 bp, 8 predicted proteins | sample MAT01_FD_78092 | JGI IMG/M metagenome (GOLD analysis project Ga0105044, IMG submission 78092) | Freshwater microbial communities from Lake Fryxell liftoff mats and glacier meltwater in Antarctica - MAT-01 | ecosystem: Environmental > Aquatic > Freshwater > Ice > Liftoff microbial mat | place...
AGCTTCCGCCCTTCCTCCTCGCCGATGGCTGGTGCGAACAACTCGACGACCACACCGCCACATGCGTCAGCACAGCCTTCTCACGCTGGTCAATCCGTCGCGGCGTCTGCCTCATCGCCGCCAGCACCAAACCCGCAGCCACACTTCTTCCGGGCGCAATCCCCATCGCCGTCACGCCAGAATCATTCCGCCATGGGTTCCCCGCCAGCCCGCTCGTTCGCTAGCTCGTTTCAAACTCGCGATCCCTCTCCTCCTTGCTCGCTTAACCGCCTCACCACCCCGCGTCAACACCACTTATATACCCCCACCAAGCCCAACTCTTCCCCCAAAATGATAACCACTAAGAGCACTACCCATGAACACCTTCCAACACAACACTTACGTTTCGCCCGGCACACGCGCTGATTACCAGTCGCTTTCCCAATACCACTACCGCCCAGGCCACCCCGCCGCAATCGATCAAATACTTACAGCCCGCATTCCCGGAGTTCCCCTCCCCGCCGCCGTGCTTGTCATCGCATATGCACCACTCAACGCCTCGTGGCGAAAGGTCGCCTGGCCAGATCTACTTACATCCAGCCGCTCACTCGCCGCCCATCAACTTAACTCCCTCGTCCGCCGTATCGCCCGCGTCATCGTCCGCCCCACGTTTCGCGGCTTGGGCCTGGCCTCCCTACTTCTGCGAACTTACCTCTCCGCCCCACGCACATCTCGCACCGAAGTAGTCGCTTCGCTCACCAATCCCCTCTTCGCCGCCTGCGGCATGCGCGAAGTATCGCCCGCTCCCCCTCCCGCACGCGATCAACGTTTCGCGCACGCCCTTCGCGCACTCGGTATAGAACTCTGGCACCTGGCAGATATGAGTTACGTCATCGCGCTACTCAGCCGCGAGCCTCGGTTCGCCGCGGCCCTCCACCGCTGGTGCAACGACAGCCGACACTCTCGCTCCCCACACCCCCGCCCCTTTCAATCCTGTTACGACCAGCTTTCACACCGCAGCGATCACCCGCCCGTAGACGTAACCAAAGGAGACCAAGGCACCCATCCCGCCAGCGCTCGCCACGCCCGCACCCCTTGCCAGGCGCAGGATTACCTCTCACCCAACCGAAACAACGCCAGCCCAGCAGTCCAGGCTGGCTTCGCAATAGAGGCCAGCTTCGCGGCCTCCCGCATCGCCCACCCGCCTCACATTTATGTTACGCCATGAACCCTCTCCTCAATTCCTTCCTCTCCACCTACCTCCCAACCAAGGCCCGCCATGTCAAAGAACCACAAACCTCGCCGCCCGCGAAAAAACCGCCCCTCTTCAGCAAAACCCGCCGAGCAATTCCCACCAATCCTAACTTGTAACCCAACCCCCACCCCAACTCCAACTCCAACCCCAACCCCAACCCCCGCTCCCACGATCACGCAAAGCCCGGCAACTACACCAACACTCACCCCACTAATTAATGTTAACTCTTCACTTATCCCCGATTTCCCGCCCTGCTTCACCCCACAACTTCATCCGCCCGCGCAAGATAGCCTCTTCCCCCCTCCATCAACCCCAGATGAGCTTCACGCCTGGATCTTCACGCATCTCTCCCTCCACCTCCCGCGAACAGCAATGCTCCCCCGTCACGCCGCGCCCTTTGATTACATCTGCCGCGCCTTCTTTGGTGATCACACCCAGGAACCAAACTCGCGCGACATAAGTCTTCCCCTCGCAACTCCTCCCCTCTCCCCCCAACACCCCTCCCACCTCGGCACCCATAGTCCCCGCGACACCGTCCTCCTCGCCAATCGCGGCGGGGGCAAAACCTTCCTCGGCGCCCTCGCCACCGCGCTCGATCTCATCTTTAAGCCCGGTATCGAGATCCGTGTCCTGGGCGGCAGCCGCGAACAAGCCCGCCGCATGTTCGCTCATCTTAAACGATTCTTCTCCCCTCGACACCACCCTCTGCTGGCTGAAACTATCGACGGTAAGATGACACAATCCTCCATCCGCCTGATCAACGGGTCCAGCGTCGAAATTCTCTCCCAGTCTCACACCTCAGTCCGCGGCACGCGCGTGCAAAAACTCCGCTGCGATGAGGTTGAGCTCTTCCGTCCAGATGTCTGGGAGGCCGCGCAGTTCGTGACCCGTAGTAAGCAATGCGGCACCATCTTCGTTCACGGCACCATCGAATGTCTCAGCACCATGCACTTACCTTATGGCATCATGCACCAACTGCTCGATGAGTGCAATCAAGGCAGGCGCAAACTGCTTACGTGGGGAGTTATGGATGTCCTTGAAGTCTGCCCGCCCTCCCTCTCTTGTGGCAACATAACTATAAATCACGGCACCACGCCGCCGCTCCCGCCACCGGAGGCACGCTGCCAGCTCTGGGATGATTGCCAAGGCCGGGCAAAGCGCACCCACCCCCCGGGCGGTCACATTTACATCGCCGATGCCATCAGCCAGAAAAGCCGTGTCGCAGACCTCGCCTGGAAGACCGAAATGCTCTGCGAGAAACCTTCACGCACCAACACCGTCCTCCCCGAGTTTGAGCCTGATTTTCACATCCGCGACTTCGATCTCATCAACGGCGAGATCATCACCCACCCTCGCTCTTTAGACGCTCTCTTCCCGTGCCCGCCCAGCCAATCCCCCGACCACGCACGTAATCATCCCTCCGCCCACACGAGCCCCGGTAATGAGCACTTAACTATTGATCAATCCGCGCTCGATACCTCAGCCAGCGACCAGGCCGCTCGCTATTGCGACCACTTCATCGCCCGCCGCGTTCACGTAAACCGCATCATGGTCGGCATGGACTTTGGCCTCCGTGGTCCAACAGTTATCCTGTGGGCGGCAGAAGATGAACGCGGCGTCCTCTGGGTCCTCGATGAACTCGTGGAATCTAACAAAATCGTTGAGCTTCACGGACGCACACTCCTGGATGGCAACTTAACCAAGTGCGCCACCCGAAACATGCCCCCCTGGCCCCCCGCCAATGTCATAAGTGTCGATCCCGCAGGCGGAGCACGCAGCGCGGTCTCAACCCTATCTCCAATTACAATCCTTATCGACATGGGCCTCCCCATTCGCGCTATCCGCCAGCGCGTCACCGTTGGCATCGCCCTCATCGCCGCCCGCCTCCATCCCGCCGCAGGCAACCCCAAACTCTGGATCCACCCCCGCTGCCACCAACTCGCCGACAGCCTGAAAAAATATCACTACAAAAGCGATGACCCTGACAACTTGACCCCGGAGAAAGACGGAAGCGACCACGCCGTCGATGCACTCCGTTACCTCATCCTCGCCGCTGATGCAAACGATAACTTCCGCCAGGGCAACTGGACGGCCTCGCGCTAAACCTCACACCCTCAACTTACATGTACATCCGCACCGCTCAAACCACCCGCCGATTGCTGCTACTCGCCGCAGCCAAACATCCCCAAAGGACACATATGGGCCACGTAATAAACAACGCTAATCCCAAAGTTAGAAACCCGGCCACACTCGTCACCACTAGCATCACCAGCGCACCCAGCACCGTGCTGTACAGCATGCCCAATGGCCCGAACAAGAGCGTGAGAATGAATGCGAGCGCCACACTCTTGCGCTCCACAACTATAATCGTCCGACTCGGCATCTGGCTCATAGTCACTCCCTTCGTTAAGAAACGCTCTCGTACCAACCAATACCCATCGTTCACCGACACGAACCAACCCGCTGGCTTGCAGTTGTCGTGCTTCGCGGGCGGCCCTCTGACTTATGGGTCCATCGCTCTTCCCGTCTACCACCGGCCTAGAGGCTCCCGGAAAGCCCTAAGCCCTCGTTTGTCCACAAAGGCGATAGGACGAAGTTCGGTACTTTCGCTCTTTTTATCGCGATCCGACTCAATTTTCTTTGGCCGTTCGCGCCGATTTGATACACTAGCCTCTCTTTCATTTGAGCGGCGGTCGGATGCATCTTTCGGAAAACGGAGAGACGAATTGTGAAGCACCAACTAACCGGCCCGGCCAAGGGCCCCGTCGCGGGTAATCTGCGCACTTATCTTTCCCGCATCGCCGCGTTCGCTGTCGCCAAGGCAGCCTCCTCGCGATTGGCCACACAGTCTTGTCTCTCGCTCAACTCTACCGGCAACAAGGCACTCGAACCACTCGAAGCTCGTCAACTCCTCGCCGCAGCCGCGTGGACGGGAGCCGCAGGCGACGATAACTGGTCCACTCCAGATAACTGGTCGTCGGGCTCCGTTCCCGTCGATGGCGACGATGTAACACTCGACGCCGGACCCCAGAACCCCACCATCCGCTTCACCGCCGATGCCGGGCTGCTCCGCCTCAACAGCCTTGTCCTTAAAGAAAACCTCGTTATCTCCGGCGGTGCTCTTTGGTTGAACGGCGGAGCCACCGCGAGCGTCCTCGCGCCCCTCAACATCGCAGGCGGAACCATCGGCGGCGGCAGTTTCGCCGGCGGCACCGCAACTTGGGATGCTTCCGCCTCAAGCATTAACTTCACTGGTAGCGCCACCAGCCGAATTGAGGGCGGAGTCCTAGTCCTCGGCCCTGTCTCCATCACCTCGGCTCGCGTCAAAGTCTTCGGAACCCTTGCGCTCACCGGAACCGCCACCATCACCAACAGCGGTGTTGACTTTGAATCCATCGCGACCACCATCCCCTCCGGCACCATCATCCTAAACAACGGCCGGCTTGGGCTCGCGCTTCGTTCCGATGAAGCGCACGCAACCGGCAAATCTCTCACGATCGCCGCCCCCGCCTCTGTCCGCGGCTGGGGAAACGTTGGCGGCGCACTCTTCAGCGAACGCGTCAACACCAGCCTCGTCAACGATGGCACCATCACCGCAGATGTAAACGGACGGTTTCTGAATCTCGCGCCGGTTGGTGCTTACACCACCTCACTTAATAACCGCGGCACCATCCGCGCCATGGGCGGTGCCGCCATCCGCGTCGGTGCCCTTAACCTCACCAACTACTCCGATAATGCCGGTGGCACTCTCACCGGTGGTATTTGGCGGGCCGATGCAAACAGCACGCTTTCATTAGATTACAACCGTGCGGTCGCTGTCAACAACGCCACCGTAATACTCGGCGGTGCCAACGCTGTTTTCCAGAATCTTATGGAGCAAATTCAGGTAAACACCGGAACCATTACCCTTGGCAGCGGAATGCTCTGGTCCCGTTATTACCCCCTGGCCAACCGCGGCACCATCAATCTTGAATCAATCAGCAACCTGAACTTGCCCGTCGGTGGTGTCCACACCGGCACCTTTAACGTCGGTGCGGGTAGCGTGCTCGTGATAAACGGTAGCGCTCAGTTTGACCCCTCCACCCGCTTCCTGGGCACCGGCATTGTCATCGTCTCCTCCGGAACACTCAATCTCAGAGGCTGGTTCGGGGCGGAGAGTAATATTAAATTAAGTGTCGGCCGCAACGCCACCGTCAACGTGCAAGAACCCGTCCGGCTCGGCTCCATCGAAGTGATCGGTGTTCTCAACCTTGGCATTCATCGCGTCTCTCTCTCCGGAACCTTCTCCCAAGCCTCCTCCGGACGCTTGGTCATCGACGTAAGAAATAATCAACTTGCCGGAGAAATCTCCGCCGCCGGCACAGTGACCCTCACCGGCCAGCTCGACGTGGTCTCCTCAACCGCCTACGACCCCGCCGAGAATCAGGTCGCCATGTTCACCGCCATCTTCCTCCGCGGCTCATCCGTCATCGGTGCCTTTGCCACCACCAATGTTATGACTGTCAGCGCGGGTTCTTACATGGGCGTTAACACCGGCAAGACGTACGAACTCTGGCTCAACCTCGCTGATTTCAACGGCGACGGCGGCGTCGATGGCGCCGACCTCGAGCCCTTCTACTACGCTTGGTCCCGAGGCGCGAACTTCGCCGATGTAAACGGCGACGGCGGTACCGACGGCTCCGATATCGAAGCCTTCCTCACCGCCTGGAGCATCGGCGGCCGATAACGCCAACTCCTCAGGCGCCGCATCCTTGACATGTAAATACTAATATAATTGTACTCGCCCGCTCACGGTCGTCTATTGTGCGCCGTACCAATGAGAAAACAAAAAAACACGCTAGGTCCACCCGGCCCTCGCGTACTCTGGGTGTGGCAATCCTCGTCAAGCCCGGCCGCACTTGGCAGGAAAGTTGTCTAGGCCGCAGCGATTTGTGGAGTTCCAAATAACCTCAACAAAGCGCGAACCGGCGGCTCGGATTTACTTACATTCATAAAGCCTGGCAAAATCACTAAATCTAGGATGTTTTTTATCAATCCCGCCTGCAGATGTTGGCGCCTGCCAGCCGCGTTGACGCCTGTTCTGAAGAGATTTGGAGAGGTGGTTCGCTGGCTTAAAGGTTCGATAACTCGCTCCTCGTGAAAGAATCTTTAGCTGCAAATTGGACAGATTCCGCCCCTCACTCCGGAAGCCCGAAGGTCACGGCGCAGCTGATGACCGCGATGCTGACCTACTTGGCGGGAAGCGGCGGCACGCCGCGACCGCTCTCGTTGAGATGAACGCACGTTGGCGTTTCCCCGCGGAACTGATTAGCATCGGACCAAATATTATGAATCACCACTTACATTGCCGCCCGACTTGCGTTCGATCCATTTCACTTTGTTTAGCGGGTCAACTGGTCGCGGCGTGCGCGGCAACCGCGCTGGGGCAGGTAAACCCTCAGCCGCCAGCAGACATAAGCTCCTACCAGCCGCAGGAGATCAAGCCAGAGTTCCGCACGCGCTCCGTGTGGCGCGATGGCGGGCCTTCAGAACCGATTAAAGGGAGCATCCCGCCCGCCGATTGGAACTCAATCGTCCCGATGCCGATGGCCCAGCCCACCCCTAAGAGCGAGAGGCGGGTTGCCAGCGACCTCGCCAAAGAATCAGTTACGTTGTACGATGCCACGACAGGCATAGCGCGGGTGCTGCCGCTCGCCGAGGGCGCGCCGCCGCTGGGTGGCTCGGGGATAGGTGCTTATATTGGTATGGATGGCGCGAGCGAGCAGGGCGAGCCCACCAACTGGAGCGCGCAGATGTCGGCCGTGTCGCCCGAAAGCATTGTGGCGTACCCGGCCCGAACAAATGTTAAGTTGGTCATGCGCTTCATCGACCAAAAGGGCGAAAGCAGCTACTCCGGTTGTTCGGGATCAATGCTGGACAGCGGGGTTGTGTTAACCGCAGGGCATTGCGTGTTCTCGCATAACAACAGTCGCAACATCGCCGATTACGCCGAGGAGATCTGGGTGCTGCCGGCGTGGGATGGGGTGGGAGCCGGCGGGAACCTAAGTGATGCGGCGATTAAACGGCACTTTGGGTACGCCCGCGCCACTCAGTGGATCGTGGGAACCGCCTGGGTTGAAGATGCCGACTTTGATCGCGATGTAGCCGCACTGCGACTCAAGCGATCAGAAACGCGTAACGTCGGAATGGTTACCGGGTGGATGGGGTGGGTGAGTAATAACTGTAATCAATCCAAGACCTATCATAACTATTCATACCCCGGCGAGTTCTGCGCCTTTCACCTTCATACCGGGCGGCAGATGTATTACTGGGCCGACACCGTGGATGACTGCCCGGGGGTGGTCTGGAACCAGTTCGACATGCACACCACCGGTGGCTGCCTTGGCGCGGGATGGGGCGGCATGAGCGGAAGCTCGCTGTACGAGGTAATCAACTCTATCCCATACGCCGCGGCGGTCTCTTCGACCTCCAACCGTGACGATCGGGCCTACTACTGCGGGATCTGGGGTCAGTTTGGCTCGGATCTTGAAGGGTTCAAAACAAGCACCCGCGGCAATGTGTTCGATGCGGAGCCGCTGCGGCTTCGGATGGTGGCCGAAGGTGCGCCCGCGCCGGTCGTGCCCGAGGGTGGCATGATGCCCGCAGGTAGCGTGCTGGTGGCGAACGCGACAAACAACAACCCCGCGCCCCGGACTATAACATTACGCGTATATCTCTCCTCGGACGCGGACATCACCACCGGGGATGCGTTGCTGGAGACGTATACTTATAATAATGTTGACTTTGCGGCCATGGGGTCGGTGCAGCTTAACATTCCATCGACCGAAATCCCCTTCCTGGTCCCCCAGGGCACGCAGTACGTGGGTGTGATTCTGGATGGGGGCACAGATAATAACAGTAGCAATAACGACTCGGACGGTTGGGATGCGCAGGCGATCAGCGTGGGGCCGTGTGTTGCCCCATTGGCGATCAACAACCTCTCCGCGAGCGATGGCACCTCATGCGGGCACGTGTATTTGCTCTGGACTCCGGTAGCTAATGCGGGCTTCTATCAGATCTGGCGAAGCAACAACAATAACTTTGCGAATGCTACGCTGATCGCGGAGCCAGCAGAGAATGATTACTATGATGCCACCGCCAATGCTCAAGGTGCAACGCAGTATTACTGGGTGCGGGCGGCGAGTCAGTGTAACTATGGCGGGTTCGCGCCAGTGACAGACGGCTTCCGGCAGGCGGCGGTATTGTTCGCCCCCGGCAATTTCGTGGCATCTCAGGGTACTCAGTGTAACCATATTGCACTCTCATGGGCCGCCGCGACTCACGCGACTACTTACTCCGTGTATCGGAACACCGCGACCACCTTCGCAGGGTCCACCCTGATGGCCATCACGGCCGGGCTGAGTTACAATGATGTGAGCGCCACCCCGGGCCAAACGTATTATTACTTCGTGCGGGGCGGCAACATCTGCGGGAGCGGGCTCTCGGGCGGGCCTGCCGCGGGGGCGGCCCAGGGCATGCGGCAGACCCCCGCGTTGGCACCGGGCCAGTTGGACGCGAGCGACACGATCTGCCAGGGCATCGAAGTGAGCTGGCTTGGTTTCAGTAACTCCGTTGCCTACCTGGTGTATCGCAACACCGTAAACAACTCGGCAACTGCCATCAACATCGGCGTAAACAATGGGGGCGCTAACAATACTTACTTTGATAATACGGCCGCGCCAAATATACCTTATTACTACTGGGTGCGGGCGAGCAACGCCTGCGGACTCTCAGCATTCAGCGCGGTGAATGCCGGGCTTCGAGGTACGACGGTGCCCGCGCCGACCGGCGTTGCCGCGAGCGAGGGAGGCCCGTGCCGAGCGACCATCGATGTAACATGGAATCCGACGCCCGGCGCCTCAAGCTATGCGATCTTTCGTTCGCTTACGAACGTCGTCGGCACCGCGATTCAGGTGGGCGCGGTCGCCGGGCCCACGGTGATGTGGAGCGATGCGAACGCGAGTTTGGATACAACATATTACTACTGGGTGAAGGCCTTTAGCCCTTGTAACACCATAAGCGGCTTTAGCGCAAGCAACAGCGGGAATCGTGGGGTGCAGCCCGGCATGCCGCAGAATGTGCGTGCGAGCGATGGCACAGCGTGCGGCTTTGTAAGTGTCTCGTGGGATGCTGTCCCCGGCGCGGGCGGATACCGCATCTTCCGAGGCGCGACCCCCAACCCCAATGCGAGTGTCGAGATTGGTGTTGATAATGCGAGTGCCTATCCAGATGTAACGGCCCAAGCAGGCGAGGTTTATTATTACTTTGTGAAGGCGACCAGTAACTGCGGTGATTCGAGCACGAGCCGATCTGACAGCGGCTTCACCGGCGAGCCTGGCACCATCATTACGCAGCCGGTTGATACGTTCGCTTTGGTGGGCGGCTCGGCTAACTTCTTTGTTGAGGCGACCAACGCCACGGGTTACATCTGGTACCACGATGGCGAGGTAGTAATCGAAAGCCCGCTCATCACGGGCACGCAGACCGATCAACTTAACTTTCATCTTGTCGCGGCGAGCGATGCGGGTCTGTATCACTGTGTGATACTCAACCCGTGCGAAACGCTTCTCTCGGCCCGCGCGTTCCTGCTGGTTGATAGCACAGCGTGTGCGGCGGACTACAACGACGACGGCGGGGTGGATGGCGCCGATGTCGATGCCTTCTTCGCGGATTGGTCAGAAGGAAGCCCCTTCGCGGATGTTAACCTGGACGGTGGTGTCGACGGTGCGGACGTGGATGAGTTCTTTATCGTGTGGGCCGCAGGCGGGTGCGTGTGATGTAAGTAGTCTTGATGGGCTCGGTGAAACCGTAAGCAAAGAGTTGAGAGTCGTGCCCTTTACACGGCACGACTCTTAACTATTGCATTTGCCGGTTGAATGAAGGCTCGGGCGCGGCGGTGAGTTGCAGGAAGGTTTTGGGTTCCGCCGCGCTTACCAATGAGACCGCTGGCTTAAGTTCACACTAAAACCCCTGCGCGAATGTGTGGTCGGTCCTTCATAATCTCCGGCAAGGCTGATTGTTGTTGTAAGTTACTTTGTTGTTTCGACCAGCTTAATTACCGAGTCGGGGTCGTTGAGGACCACGTAGATGGCGCCTTCCGGGCCGCAGACCACGTCGCGGACGCGGCCGCGGTCAAAGACTAGTTCTTCGCGCTCCACCATCTCGCCGTCTTTCATGCGGATGCGATCAACATTCTGGCCCGCGAGGCCTCCGGCGATCAGGTCGCCCTTCCACGCGGCGAACATGGGGCCGCGGATGACATCCAGGCCGCACGCGCCGATGGAAGGGAGCCAGCGGAAGGCGGGCATCTTAATATTAGCTTCCGTCGCGGCGGATTCATCCATGAGCCAGGGCGTTTTGAAGGGCGTGCCGCTGTAGTTGATCGAATGGGCCACCAGAGGCCAGCCGTAGTTGCGGCCCTTTTCAATTACATTAACTTCATCCCCCCCGCGTGGTCCGTGCTCGGTATCCCAGAGGGTTCCATCAAGGCCCATCGTTAGTCCTTGAGGGTTACGATGGCCGTAGCTCCACACTTCATCATAAGCTTTTGCCCCGCCGATATCCTGGCCGACGAAGGGATTGTCGGTCGGCACACTGCCGTCTTCCCACACCCTGAAGACTTTGCCGTTGGGGCGAGAGAGGTCCTGGGCGAGTTGTTCACGGCCGCGCTCGCCGATACTGAAGTAAATATATCGTTTGCCACCACTCTGGGGTTCGGTGAAGACGATTCGCGAGCCGAAATGAAGTCCGGTGGCAAGATAATGTTCTTTGCGAGCCTCGAAGATAGTCTCCTGCGAAACCCAAGCATTGCCCTTGATTTTGCCCCTGACCACCTTGGTCATGCCTTGACGCATGCCTTCGGCATCTTCCACGCTGTTGCGGCCGTGGGAAAAAGCAAGATAAATCCAGCCGTTAGTCGCGTAGTCAGGGTGGACCGCTACATCCATCATGCCGCCCTGTCCTTGATTACGAACGGCGGGTAGCCCGGTGAGAGATTGTCCTAACTTACCATCCTGAAAGAGGCGCACGCCGCCCGGGCGTTCGGTGATAAGCATCGGTGCCTGCTCACCGGCCTTTGCGGTAGGAAGAAAGTCCACCGCCCAAGGCACGTCCAGGCCACTTTCGACGACAGGCACAATCTTGAAAGAAGTGTCGCGGGCGTTGGCCACGCCGTCTTTCACTTCGGGGGCGACGAGCGGCCCGCCGCGTTTGCGCAAGTTTCTTAGTTGAAGCTCACGAATATGGACGACCAGGCCCCACACCTGAGCATCGTTAAGTGAATTGCGAAAGCCGGGCATGCCCGAGTCTTTGTCGCCGTCGCGGATGATATTAAAGAAGGGCCGGTCGTGCTTTTGGTCGTAGAGATCGTCGGTCAAAAGCGTGCGGGTGCCCGCGCCACCGCCCTGGCCGCGGTTGCCGTGGCAACTGAGGCAGTTAAGCTCCCACAACGCGGCGACCCCTTCCTGCGCTAGCGCGTTGGCACCGGCCAAAGCGGTACCCAGGATCAGCCCCGCCAGATGTCCCCGTGTTAACATAATCATAAGTGTTCTTTCAACTGCTTGCTTGGCTGGCGTTGCTCGAAACGGCCCCGGCACGCCGCGGAATCTTAAACCTCTCTGCCACGCCGCAACGCCCAAGTTACGCGGCTACCGCCAAATCTCGCAGGGCTCAGTTCGAGTCGCTGGTGCCTGCGTGATCTACTTTTCGTTTGTTATCGGTCCATACCGGGATTCAACTCAGTAATCTACCCATCAGAACTGGACATTGCCACTTTGTGGGTATACCGTGGATTTCCCTGGTTTTTGAGGCACTTGGCTCCGCTGTTGGATTTTGTGATGCTCGACTCATTTTTATTACTCACTTTTTGTGGCGGGTTTCGGTCTGCTGGGTAAAAGGATGCAGAGATGCTTAATGTTCTGCCTGACTTTAAGCAACTCAAGTGGTTGTGAGTGACATTACGGTGGTAGGTTGCGATGAGGCTTTAGGTCGAGTGCCGGGCATTGCGGTTGGAGAAGCTACGACTTTGGTGGGTGTTTATGCTCATTGTATCTCAGGCGGCTCGCGGGGCGATGTAACGGTGGGATGCCGGGGCGGGTGCTGAAGAGGGAGGCTGGCGCACTTGGGATTTGGGAAAGAGGTTCTCTTTTTCCGAGTGCGACGCGTTCACGGAGAAATATTGTGCCTAGTCAACCTATTTCGCTTTTGCTCGCCATCGAACATCCTTTTCTTCGCGGGACGATTGCGCGATGGCTTGAGACGATTCCCAACATTCGAATAGTGGGTGAGGCGGACAATCTGCCCGATGCCGTTACCGGGGTAGCGAAGCATCAGCCGCAGTTACTTTTGATCAGCACGCAGTTGCAGGAGCAGCCGACGTTCGCCGCGTGCAAAGAGTTGCAAGAGAGCAGCCCCAAGACCAAGGCTCTGTTTTTGTGTCATAAGACACAGGATAGCGACATCGCTCAGGCGTTGGCGGCGGGCTCGCAATGGTGCATCTCAACGACGGATACGTTGGAGGACGCAGCGGCGGTGATCATGGGTGCCTTGGCGAACGTGGCGCAGCACACACCGACCATCCGCGAGCGGCTGGTGGCGGCGAAGGCGGGCGGAATTAACCTGAAGCGGCCGACGCGGATGCAGACGCTTTCATGCCGGCAGTGCGAAGTGTTACGTTACGTTGCGACGGGGCTGAGCAAACGCGAGGTGGCGGAGAAGATGTACATAAGCCCGCGAACGGTGGAGCGGCACGTTGCGAACATCATGGCGGCGTTGAACATACACGACCGGGTACACCTGACACGGTTTGCGATTCGGGAGGGGATGGTGGAGGCGTAAGGGGGTTGGGGTGCGGGGACGCTGAACGCGGCCTCTGGTGTGCTTTGATTAAGCTTAATTGGGGTGTGCCGCGGATTGCCCGATGGCAAACCGATAGATCGGGCCCCGGGCAGCCGCGATGGGCAAACTTTTGCTTGCCCACCGCTTGCGCACAGCGCGCGCACCGGGCCGAGGCGCGGTTGTGGATGGTGCGCTGCCGGTGCGGGTTTGCGCGATGGGTGTGGGAGGCGGGCGGCATCTGCGGCGACGCGGCGGGCACGGTGCACTGGCTCACGCGCTGCCCTCGGTGCGGCAAGCGCTCTTGGCACACGATCTCCCGCACGGACCCAACTGAGCGGCCGCCGCCCGGTGCGTGCCAGG
>Ga0105044_10009290_pt1 | contig 13465 bp, 12 predicted proteins | sample MAT01_FD_78092 | JGI IMG/M metagenome (GOLD analysis project Ga0105044, IMG submission 78092) | Freshwater microbial communities from Lake Fryxell liftoff mats and glacier meltwater in Antarctica - MAT-01 | ecosystem: Environmental > Aquatic > Freshwater > Ice > Liftoff microbial mat | place...
GCCAGCGGGTGTCCCCGACTTCGAGACACCGCAGAACCCGGCGGCGAAGTCGACGATCGGCGTGCGCCCCGAGTTTCCGATCGGTCCGTTCACGCTCGTGATCGCCGCGACCGACGAGAACGGCAAGTTCGGTGCGCCGGCGACCGCGGAGCTGATCGCGGTGCCCGAAGATCCCCCGATCGGTGAGCTGGTGATCTCGCTCGGCTGGGACGGCAACGCGGACCTCGACCTCCACGTCATCGAGCCCGGTCCGTTCGGCGGCGAGGTGTTCGCCGACGATCCGAACAGCTTCACGCCGGTGCCCGGCGAGCCCGTCGATCCCGACGAGCCGCCGAAGCACGGCATCCTCGATCGCGACGGCAACCGCGACTGCGAGCGGATGCCACACCCGAGCGAGAACGTGATCTGGTCGATGCCACCACCGTCCGGCGAGTACATCGTGCGCGTCGACGTACCGTCGCTGTGCGGCGACGGCAGCGCCGCGTGGTACGTCGCGGCATATCGAACGATCGGTGGCGTCACCGAGGTGATCGGCAAGGCGCGCGGCACCGCGACGCCGGATCACGTGTTACTCCCGCGTGGTCGCGGCGCGGGGATCACCGCGTTGAAGTTCACGCTGTGAAGCGCGTCGGCGTCGTGCTGCTGGTGATCCTCGGCACGTCGCTCGCGGTCGCCGAATCGGTACGAGGCAAGATCGTCGATGCCAGGACCAAAGCGCCAGTCGCCGGTGCGGTGATCACCGCCGGCAGCGAGCTCGCGGCGAGCGACGACGACGGGGTGTTCATGCTCGACCTTCCGCTCGGTCCCCTCACGCTGATGATCGATGCGCCGTGGTTGGTCACGAAGCGCCAGGTGATCACCGTCAAGCCGGGACTCGAGGTCGTGATCGAGGTCGAGACATCGGACGAGATCAAAGGCGAGACCGTGATCGTCGAGGGCATCGCGCCCACAGCGCCCGGCGAGACCCGGATCGACGCCAGGACCGCGCGGATCGTCCCCGGTGGTGGTGATGCCGCGAAGGTCGTGCAATCGCTGCCCGCCGTCGCGCGCCCGCCAACCGGGAGCTCGGAGATCATAATCTGGGGCGCAGCACCACGTGACACGCGCGTGTTCGTCGACGGTGTCCCGGTGTCGGCGCTCTATCACGTCGGCGGCTATCGATCGATCGTCGGCAACGACCTGATCGGCGACATCCGTCTCGTCCCCGCCGCGTTCGGGCCCGATCGCGGCCGTGCGATCGGCGGGGTGATCGACATCAGCCTCGCCGATCCGGACCAGGCGCCCACCGCGCGCATCCAGGCCGATCCGCTCGATGTCGGTGTCGCGGCGAAGCAGCGCTATGGTCGTGCGACGATCGCGATCGCGGCGCGTCGGAGCTGGCTGCACCGCGCGGTCGATCTGGTCGCCGACCCGCGCGAGCTGGCACCGAACGCGCCCCTGCCGAAGTGGAGCGACCTCCAGTTCGTCACCAAGGCGAAGCTGCGCGACGACGTCACCCTCACCGGCTGGATCCTGAGCTCTGGTGACACGTTCGATCGCACGCTGGCCTCCGACGATCCGGCCACCGAGACCTCGCAGACGATCGACACCCGGATGCAGCGCGGGCAGGTCACGCTGCGTCGCGATCGCACCGACGGCTTCGATCGCGCGACGCTGTGGTTCGGCTACGACACGACCCGTGACGATCTGCGCGTCGGGTTGATCCCCGCGAGTCTCGATCAGCGCCAGGTCCTCGGCGGTGCGCGCGCGATCCAGCACACACGCCTCGGCGAGCGCCTCTCGCTGACCATGGGGCTCGATCTCGACGCAGAGCACGCACGTTACGAGCGCCGCGGCTCGCTCTCGGTCCCGGCGCGCGAAGGCGACCCCCGCATCTTCGGTCAGCCGCCCGGCGACGACGTCAACGCGGATCGGTGGTTCGCCACCACGATCGATCTCGCGGGCCACGCCGCCGTCGATCTCCGGCTCGGCCGCGTGACCGCGACGCTCGGGGCGCGCGGCGATGGCTGGCTGCTCGGCGCGAGCCGGTTGACGCCCAAGATCGGGACGACGCCCAGCATCGGCAGCCAGCAGATGCGGTTCACGCTCGACCCGCGCGTCGCGGTGACCGTGCGTCTCACCGACGAGCTGCAAGTCCGCGCCGACGCCGGTCGCTATCACCAGGCGCGCGCTGGCAGCGATGCCTCCGCCGTGTTCGGCACGCCGGATCTCGCGCTCGAGCAGGCGCTGCACGCGACGCTCGGCGGCCAGCTCAAGCCCGAGAAGGCACCGTTCGCCCTCGAACTGGTCGGCTTCGCGCGCAAGCTCGATGATCTTGTCGCGCGCGACCTCGCCGTCACGCCGCGGTTCGCGCGGGCCTTGACGCAAGACGGCACCGGCGACGTGATCGGCGCACAGCTCACGGCGCGCGTGGTCGGCTATCGCGGGCTCACCGGGTGGCTATCGTACATGGTGTCGAAGTCGACGCGTCGGGATGCGCCGATGGTCGACGATCGGCTGTTCGATCGCGATCAGACGCATGGCCTGATCGCGGTCGCCGGGTACGAGCGTGGGCCGTGGTCGTTCGGCGGGCGCGTGCGCGTCTCGACGGGCGAGCCGCGCACGTCGGTGATCGGCAACTTCTTCGACAGCCGCTCCGGTCGGTTCCAGCCGATCCGCGGCGAGCAGAACGGCGTTCGTCTCCCGACCTACGTCGCGGCGGATCTCCGCGGCGAGCGCCAGCTGACGTTCGGTCGCTGGCGCGCGGCGGCGTACCTCGAGGTCCAGAACCTGACGAGCCGTGCGAACGCCGAGGAGATCATCTACAGCGCGGATTTCTCGCAGCGCAGCTTCCTCACCGGCTTGCCGCTGCTCGCGATCGCGGGCGGGAGGATCGAGTTGTGAAGCGGTTGCTCCTTCTCCTCACCGCCTGCGACAGCGCGCTCGATCAGCGCCTCGCGATCATCGACGAGCCCCGCGTGCTCGCGGTGATCGCCGAGCCCGCCGAAGCCAAACCGAGAGCGATGGTGACGTACACGATCGTCTCCGCCTCTCCCGACGGTGCGCTCACCACCCCGCCGACGTGGGCGTACTGCACGTCACCGAAGCCGCCGACCGAGGACAACGCGGTTCCCGTGCCGTGCGTCGCCGGTGAAGCGGTGGTCGAGCTCGGCACCGGCCCACAGGTCACGGGCACCCTCCCTGCCGACGGTTGCCTCAACTATGGTCCCGACACGCCGCCCGGCGGCTTTCGCCCGCGCGATGCCGATGCGAGCGGCGGCTATTACCAGCCGGTGCGCGCCGAGCTCGAGGGCTTGCTCGCGTTCGGCCTCTCGCGGATCACCTGCAAGCTGCCCACTGCGCCCGCCGAGGCCGCGCGTCAGTACGACCTCGAGTACCTCGCGAACGCGAACCCGATCCTCGATCCGATCGAGCTCGCGATCGTGCCCGCCGACACCGACGTCATCCTCACCGCGACCTGGCCCGCCAGCTCGGCCGAGACCTATCTGGTCTTCGACACGTCCGCGCAGCAGCTGATCGATCGCCGTGAATCCCTGCGTGTCTCGTGGTTCGCCACCGGCGGCGCGCTCGCCGTCGACGCGACGCTGGTCGACGAGAACGATCCCGCGACCACCGCCTCGACGACCTGGCACACGCCCGCGGCCGGTCCCGCATTCGTCTGGTTCGTGGTGCGCGATTCCCGCGGTGGGATCGCGGCGCGCGAGCTCGCGATCACCGTCGAGTGACGTCCACGCTCGCTCCGCTCGGCGGCAACGAAGTCATAACAGCTCGCGTTCCTTCAGCGCATCCTCGAGCACCAGCTCGGCCCCTTCGTCACCGTCGCGCAACCGGGCCGCGAGCTCGGCGAGCAGCGGATCGCGCTTCACGTAGCCGCGGCGCAGCACCTCGGCGAGATCCTTGCGATCGATGCGATAGATGATGCCACCCTGCGCGCCGATCACGAGCTCGCCGCCGATCTCGGCGAGCGACCACAGGTGCGCTTCGACAGCCGTCGCGAGCCCCTGAAACGACTGGCCGTCGTCGTGCGAGACCAGCAGCGAGCCCTGCGCGCCGACGATGAAGATCCCGTAGCGCGTCACCATCAGCTTCTCGAGATCGTTGCGCGAGTCGATCGAGATCTTCTTCCACGTCGCGCCGTCGGTGGTCGATCGCAGGACCAGGCCGCCGTCGCCGAGCAGGAGCAGCGTCTTCCTCGGCGTTCGCACCAGCGCACACAGCGGCCGCGCGTTGCGCATCGCCTTGAGCGGTACGTCGACGAACTCCTTGCCGGAGCTACGCTGGAGCTCGCCGGCCGAGTCGAGCAGCCAGGTGTCGATACCGTCGACGAACATGTAGAGCAGGCGCGCGGTGCTGACGTTCTCGACCCGCTCGAACTTGGTCGCGGTCGCCTTCGTGCTGCGCGATCGCAGGACCAACCCGTGATCGCCGAGGACCCACAGCTTGCGATCCACCCCGCGCATGATCGAGTACAGGCACGCCGAGTTGTCCTTGCCCGCCGGTCGCAGCGCCGTCCAGGTCGCGCCGCGATCGATCGTGCGCGCGATCCGGCCCCACTCGCCCGCCACCCAGACGACGTCGCCCTCGACGTGAACATCGCGCAGCCCGGGGATCTCCGGCGGCGTCTTCCAGCGCTGGAACGTGTGGCCGCGATCCTCCGAGACCAGCAGCGTCGGGTTGTGATGCGTGCCGCCGGCCGCGAACACGCGATCGCCATCGACGACGATGACTCCGAGATAGCCGCCACCCTCGGTGGGGACTTGCGTGAGCGTCAGCGTGCGCACGCCGCAGTGTACGCTCGCGCTACTGCCAGCTACCTTCGACCCACACCCACTTCGCACCCTGCTTCTCCCACTTGCCGTCGACCCACTTCTTCTTGTCGCGCAGCTTCTCGTGACGGCCGGCCTGCCACTCCCACTTGCCCTTCCACTCCCAGCGGCCCTTGATCCAGACGAAGCCCGGCTTGTACGGAATGCGCTCGTCCTTCGACGTCGGCGGCTCGCCGTACTCCACCGTCACCGTGGCGCCTCCCCCACCGGATGGTCCCCACGATCCCTCGACCCACGCCCAGCGATTGCCGGCCTGCTCCCAGCGACCCGGGGTCCAGCCTTGCTTCCAGCGCACGGCCTCCCAGCGACCCGCCGTCCAGTCCCACTTGCCGCTCTTCCACTCCCAGCGCCCGGCGATCCAGATCTGGTTGCGCTTGGTGCCGGGATTCTCCGCGCGATGTGGCGGCGGTGCCGAGGTCGGGCCGTCGTAACGGACTTCCCACGTGCCCTCGACCCACGCCCAGCGATTGTCCTGCTTCTCCCAGCGTCCCGGCGTCCACGCTTCGGTCGGGCGCTCGTTCTCCCAGTGACCGGACGACCACATCCACTTGCCGTTCTTCCACTCCCAGCGGCCGGCGATCCAGATCTGACCGGGACGGCTGCCGGCATTCTCCGCCTGCGGCGCCGGCGGATCGAGATCGGGATACTCGCTGACGACGACCGCGCCGCCACCACCGATGGAACCGCCACCACCAACGGAACCGCCACCCGCATTCCACTGGCCGGGCACCCAGTGCCATGCGCTGCCACGGCGTTCCCACCGGCCCTCGCGCCACTGCGTCCCCGAGCGCTCCTGCTCCCAGTGACCGTCGATCCAGGACCACTGATTGTTTTGCCAGTCCCAGTGCCCGTTCACCCAGAAGAAGTTTGGTCGCTCGACTCGCGGTCGATCGACGCGCGCCTGCGGAGGCTCCTGATAAACAACCGTGGCGCCGGAGTGGACGCGGGCGGTGCCCTGGACCGTGCACGCGGGTGCCGCGAGCGCGATCGCCAGACCGAACAACAGATGTCTCATCATCATGCGCATACCCTGGAAATATTTAAGAACCCGAGTATTCCTCCCTGCTTTGCGCGATGTCAACGCGGGGCCGCCGAGGGTCCGATCGCGCGCGGACCGGTTCGCGACCTGGTGATGCCGCGCACGCTCGATCAGTGAGCGCATGGCATGACCACGCCAGCGCTTTCTCGATCGCGACGCGGTTAACTCCCCGCCGATGCGGCCGCTAATCCTGGGCACGATTCTGGTCTCGGCGTGTGGTGGTGGCGAACCGGGAGAGCCCGACGCGCCACTCCCAACGCCGGATGCGGAGGTGGTCCCGCTGTTCCGCAATCCCGTCGATCTTCCCGACGACAAGCTCGCCACCGCGGCGCTCGCGCTGATGGGCGCCAACGTCGCCGACGCGCGCGAGAGCAGCTGCAACGAGTGCCACGGCATGACTCGCCAGCACATCAATTACTGGAAGGCGCTGTCGGACTCGGCGATGGCGAACTGCTTCACCGATCTGCAGGTGTCGTCGCCGGAATCGGCGCGCACGATGATGGAGTGCCTGCGCACGGTCCCCGGCGAGGCCTCCGACTTTGCGACCACCAAGGCCGGCATCTTCGCGATCGCGATCGATCTGCCGTGGTTCAAGTACACGATCGGGAAGGCGTACGGCGCTGACGCCGCGGTGCGCCAGGCCGAGTTGACCGCGATGGTCGGCATGCCGCGCGGCAGCGACATCCCGCAGTTCACGCAGGCCGAGTTCGACATCGTCGCCGAGTGGTTCGCGCGCGGCTTGCCCACGCTCGATCAGACGCTGACCAGCGAGCCGCCGCCCGACGAGTGCATCCCCTCGATCTCGGCTGCGGTCGGGACGCACGTCAACGCGATGGCTACTATCGGCTGGCGGGCGGTCAACCAGACCAGCCTGATGGCGATGCACGGCTGCGGCGGCGCGACCGATCCGAACCTGTGCTTCGCGGATCGTCCGTTCGGCTCCGAGCAAGCATTCGGCACCGGCTGGGACGTCCCCGCTCGCGGTCGGATGCGCGTGCTCGCGGATGTCGATTACGCGACCTCGTTCTGGACGCGCAGCTCGCCCGACGGCCGCTTCATCGCGCACGGTGTGCGTGGCAGCGGGATCGGGATGGACGAGTCGTACGTCTACGATCTCCAGCGCGATCTGCCGGTCACGATCAAGGCGCTCTACGATCCCGCATTCTTCCCCGATGGCTCGGGCTTCGTATTCCAGGGCGGCAACCGCAACACCTGCGGAAGCAGCGTGCTGACGTCGAACCCGACCGGCACGGTGACGATGACGGAGGCGCCGTGCACGCGGATCGCGACGATCGGCCTCTACCAGCATGTCGGTCAGGCGCTCGGCGGCGGCGATTACTTCACGATCGATAGCGAGTTCGTCTCGGACGACGGCGGTCACGCCGTGACGTTGCGCGATCCACTGACGCACTTCGAGTCCGATGCCGCAGCGTACCTGAACCCGTTGATCTTCAACGGCACCAAGTACCTCGGCAAGCCGCAGGTCCGCGTCGACATCCCGTTCGAGGGCGACAGCGTGCTGTCACCGTCGGCGCGGCTGATGATCTCGCGCGTGTCGGGTCCGAACGATCGCCAGCTCGGCTTCGTGCTTCGCCGGATCGACGCCGTGCCCGCGGGTGCGTCGTACGACATCACCGTCCCCGAGGTCGCGCGCTACTGCAAGTCGGGTGGCAAGCCGGCGTTCTCGTACGACGAGCGCTGGATCGTCTACCACCACTACGTGACCGACGCGGATGCCGTCGACCTCGGCTTCACGAGCTCGGACGATCCGGGCTTCGCCGCATACAAGACCCAGGGTGCCGCGAACATCTACCTGATGGAGCTCACCACGGGCGTCATCCAGCGCATCACCAACATGCAGCCGGGTCAGTACGCGCTGTTCCCGCACTTCCGCTCCGACGGCTGGATCTACGTTCAGGTTCGCGACCTCAACGCGAACCGCGAGTACATGGTCGCGAGCGACGCGGCCCTGCTCGCCGAGTAATCGCCGCGAGGCTTTTCATGGACCGCCTCCGCACGCTCCTGCTGGCGCGCACCCTGACGGTCGCGCTCGGCGAGCGCAGCGACCCGACCATCCCGCGACGTTGTCGAGAAGTTCGAGGGCGAGCTCGCGTAGCTCCGCTACGTGATGAGCCTCGACCTCGCGATGACGAGGCCGACCTGATCGCGGAGCTCGAGTGCCCGAGGAGCTCGCCGCCCGCCAGATCACGCTCGAAGGCGAGACCCGCGAGGTCTACTGCGTCGGCGATGGCCCCGCGGTCGTCATCATGCACGAGGTGCCCGGCCTGCATCCCGGGGTCGTCGCGTTCGCGCGCCGGGTCGCCGCGCTCGGGTTGCGCGCGTACCTGCCGTCGCTATTTGGCGAGCCGTTTCGCGAGGTCACGCCCGGCTACTCGGCATGTTCGATGGCGCGCGCGTGCGTCGCCTCCGAGTTCACGACCTGGGCGACCCGCAAGACCAGCCCGATCACGACCTGGCTGCGCGCCCTCGCGAAGCTCGCGCACACCGAGTGCGGCGGTCCCGGCGTCGGCGCGATCGGCATGTGCCTGACGGGCGGCTTCGCGCTCGCGATGATGGTCGATGACATCGTCGTCGCGCCGGTGCTCAGCCAGCCCTCGCTGCCGTTCGGCTTGTTACCCTCGCAGATGCGCGATCTCGGGATCGACGACGCGACGCTCGCCCAGATCAAGACCCGCTGCGCCGCCGGCGGACTGCCTCACCCCGCCCTGCTCGGGCTTCGCTTCACCGGCGATCGCCTGGTCCCGCCGGAGCGCTTCGAGCGGTTGCGCGCCGAGCTCGGCGACGACTTTCTCGCGGTCGAGATCGACTCGAGTCCGGGGAACCCGCACGGGATCCCGCGGCTCGCCCACTCGGTCCTGACCCACCACCTGGTCGACGAACCCGGTCATCCGACCCGCGTCGCACTCGACCAAGTGCTCGCTTTCTTTCGCGACCGACTGCTGCCCACGCCGGCCTGAACTATTTACCGCCGGCCTCCGGGCGCCGTGATATTCGAGGGCATGTACCAGCAGCCGGGATATCCGCCGCAGCAGTATTACCAGCAGCAACCGCAGCGCTCCGCGATTCCGAAGGTGATCGGCATCCTGATGATCATCTTCGGGAGCCTCGGGTTGCTGGGTGGGCTGATCGGCCTCGCCGGCGGCATCGGCAACGACGAGTTCCTTCGCCGCGTGCCCGAGCTCGGCACGCTGAAGACCGTCGAGCGGCTGATGTCGATCGTCGGCCTCGCGCTGGCGTCCGCGCAGCTCTACGTTGGCGTTCGTTGCATCGGCTACAAGGCGAATGCACCCGGCCTCGCGAAGGTCTACGGCATCACGGCGATCGTGATCGTGATCCTCAACCTGGTGATCAGCATGGTCGTCATCGCTCCGATGATGGCGAAGGCGATGGAAGCCGCCGGGCTGCCCGGCATGGGCGGGATGCTCGGCGGGTTGACGTTCGTGATCAGCCTGTTCGGCCTCGCGTGGCCGATCGTGATCCTCGCGCTGATGACGCGGTCGACCGCCCGGTCGGCTTGCAGCGCCGAGCTGTAGTCAGCTCGCCTGATTCGTACTGGCGGTGGCCTCGAGGAACTTCTCCTCGAGCGACGCACCTTCCTTGACCGAGCGCGGAATCAGCCCGCCTCGGGCGAGCTCGCTGACCAGCACCCCGATCAACTGCTCGGTGGTCTGGCCCTGCGCGAGCACCAGCTCGAGCGTGTATTCGTTCTGGGTATCGACATTGACGCCGCCGACTCCCGGCTGCGCGCGGATCTTGCCGACCTCTTCCTCGGTGAGCTTGCGGCCAAACGTCATCCGGACGTTGCCTTTGTGCTCGGTCAGCTCAGCGACCGACTTGTGCTCGACCAGCTTGCCGTTGTGCAGGATCGCGACGGCCGCGCACAGCTCCTGGATCTCGGCGAGGTTGTGCGAGGAGACGATCAGCGTCGCCTTGGCCTTGACCTTGATGTCGTTGATCAGCCGGCGCACCGCTGCGGCGTTGACCGGGTCGAGACCGGCGGTGGGCTCGTCGAGCACGATCACCTCGGGGTTGCCCATGAACGCCTGGGCGATGCCTAGGCGCTTGGTCATGCCGTGGGACAGCGCGCGTGCGTTCTTCTTCTGGGCTTCGAGCAGGCCCACCATGGTGAGCACGCGGGTGGTCTCTTCGGACGCCTGCGCCTTGGTCATGCCGTTGAGCAACGCGAAGAACTCGAGCTGCTCGCGCACCGGCACGTTGGCCTGGTAGAGCGCGTCCTGCGGGAGGATCGTCAGCTTGCCGCGGAGCTCGCCGATCCGCTCGACGTCGACGCCGAGGACCTCGATCCTGCCGCTCGAAGGCCGCAGGAAGTTGGCCATGATCGAGAACAGCGTGGTCTTGCCGGCACCGTTGGGACCGAGCAGCCCGAACACCGAGCCACGCGGGATGTCGAACGACACGTCGTCGACCGCGCGCTGCTTGCCGAAGATCTTGACGACGTTCTTGATCGAGACGGCTGGAGATTCGACGCCCACTAGAGATCTCGCCTGTTGAAGTTGCGGTGGCCGAGCCACAGGAACAGCGCGGAGAACCCGAACATCGCCGCGAGCCCACCAAGAAACTTGGGGCCCAGTGGTTCGAGCAACCAGTACTTCCACCCCCACGGGGTGGCGTACTGCGCGTACTTGACCACGTCCTCGAACGAGCCTGCGATGCCGAGGAACAGCGGCAGGAAGAACGCGACCAGCAGCGAGATCGCGAGGGACCCGAACGCGGACTCCATCGCCGACGAGATCCACGCGCATAGCGCGAGATACGGCAGCGTGAAGACCATCATCCGCAGGTAGCCCTGCAGCATCCACATCGCCATGTCGTCCTTGGGATGGACGTTCAGCTTGGCGACCATGTAGATGGTCAGGATCCCGAATAACAAGAGATTCACGAGCGCCGTGAAGCCCAGGGTTCCGAAGAATCTCCCCCAGAAGATGTTCGCGCGCTCGGTGCGAAACAGCAGGAACCGGAGGCCCTTGCTGCCGATGTCGCCGGCGGTCTGGTTGAAGCCGCCGAGACACGCGAACAGCGGCGTGGCGAGGAACAGCAGCACCAGCATGACCGAGACCATCGCGGGCTTCTCTTCGGTCAGGTAGTCGAGCTGATCGGTAGATGGATCCATCGCCATCTCCATGCCCTTGACCGCGATCTTGACGATCTGATCGTTGGCTTTCTGCTTGGCGAAGTTGCGCTGGTCGTTGTCGATCCCCGGCGTTCGATCCGCCGCGAAGTCGACACTCTTCTCGACGCGCTCGAGCGGACCGATCGCGCATTGCGCGAGGAACAATCCGATCAGTAACGTCAGCGCGATCGATACCAGGCCAGCGCCACCACGGATGCCGTGCTTCAGCGAGTGCCTGGCGATCAGGTTGAGATGAGCTTTTCTCAGCATCGCATCCCTCTCAATTCGCCCAGAACATGACACAGCCGCCAGGCGCAAACCTGGCGGCTGGTGATCAACCTGAAGATTTGCCAGGTTTGTTACGACCCAGCGACGTGAGCGTTAATTGACGAGATCATCCTTGAACGTGGTGTTCACCATGATCAGCGTCAGCACCGGGTAGACGCTGAAGATGATCGTGAACACACCGATTTCGCCACCGTTGATCACGCCGAGGGTCGTGCCGCCGAGCGACAGAAGCGCGTACACGGTGCCGAGCGTCCGGCCCATGAACTTGCCCTGCTTCAGGTAGCCGACGCCCGAGGCGATCAGCAGGAACGCGGCGACACCCGTGAGGAGTATGACGACGTACGCGAGGCTGAGGTTTGTTTCCACCTTCCCGCCCGCGGCCTCCACTTGTTTTGCGGCCTCACGGATCAGCGACAGACCGCCGAACGCGAGGAGAGCTCCAATAGCGCCGAGGCCACCGAAGACGAAGTTCAACACTGCTAGTGCGGTCAATCCGCCAGGACGCTTACCGTCAGCCATCTCGATCTCCTTGTAGATGCCATCCCGCAACCACCCACGGCGCGGCACAGCCACTTTCGTTCAGTGAAAGGTCAAAGACAAGCAACCAGCTGGAGATCTTTGGGCTCTCGATCTCCATGGCCCTCCAGACGACAGCGGTTTGCCACCGTCGCGTCGTGTCGCGAAAATTCAGCTGCTGCTGTTGGAGGTCAGGTCGTCTTTGAACGAGACGTTCAGGAAGTACAGGGTCAGCACCGGGTAGATCAGGCCGATGATGGTCGAGATGCTGAAGCCGCCGCCGAGCTCGGATGGGGTGATCACCGCACCGAGCGCACCGCTCACGATGGCGGTGATCGCATACAGATTCCCGGTCGAGCGTCCCCACTTGCGCATCTTGAGGTAGCCGACGCCGGAGACGATCAGCAGCACCAGCGCGATCGCTCCGCTGACGAGGATCAGCACCCACAGGCCCATGTTCATGTTCTCCAGCGCCTCGAAGACCTGCCGGTCCTCAGGCGTTTCCGCAGCCTCCTTGAGGGCGCCGGAGAACGCGACGACCGCGACCGCGCCGAGCAAGCTGAGCGCGGAGAGACCCGCGAAGACAAAGTTGAGGACCGCGAGTGCGGTCAACCCACCGGGGCGACGTCCAGGTGTCATGCCGAGATTCGTACCACGGGTCGGCTACCGCGGCAGGGCGGCTTCGATCGCGGTCGCGAGGTCGAAGTCCTTGCTACTGAGGCCGCCGACATCGTGGGTCGTCAGGTCAACGATCAACTTGTTGTAGACATTGAACCACTCGGGGTGATGCCCCATCCGCTCCGCGATCAGCGCGACCTTCGCCATGAAGCCGAACGCCTCGACGAAGTCGGCGAGCTGATACTCGCGATGGAGCTTGTCGTCGCGGATGCTCCACATCGACATCGGCAGCGTCGCGAGGCGCGTGGTGATTTCGGAGGCGGCGAGCTTCACGAGCATCCCCGCTTATAACGCAGACACGCAGACGCGCAGACGCTCACGCACGCGGCTTGACGCGGAGGCGCAGGCCATCGCGCGGCAATGGCCCGAGACCACCACCGCCCGGGGTGGTGTCCTGCTGTGGATATGCGACGTCGTAGCGCCTGGTGAACCACGCCAGAAATGCCGGCACGAGGAGCGAGGTCAGGGCCTCGCCGGCGCAGCGATGACTGTCGGGTGCGCCGCCGCCCTGCGGCACGAACGCGTTGTGAGGCAGCGCGGCGATCTCGGCGTCGCCGAGGCGGTCGTCGCGGTACTGCGTCGGATCGCGGAACGTGCTGCCGTCCTGCAGCGTCGCCCAGATCGCACCCGCGCCCTTCCAGCCCGCGCGGATCGAGAAGCCCTCGACCTCGAGGTCCCGCTTCGCGACGCCGATGAACGTGATCGGTGCGATCGGATAGGCCCGCAGGATCTCGCGCCACACCGCGCGACCGATCGCGAGCTGCTGGATCTGCGCGTGCGTGGGAGCGCCGTCGCCGAGCACCTGATCGGCCTCGACGCGCAGCTTCGCCGCGATCTCGGGATGCTCGCCGAGCACGACGAGCGCCCACGCGAACGCCGCGGTGAGCCCGCCGTGTGCGGCGAAGAAGAAATGGAGCATCTCGATCTCGAGCTCGATCGGCGACAGCTGCTCGCCGGCCGGGCCGC
>Ga0105044_10009292_pt1 | contig 13465 bp, 14 predicted proteins | sample MAT01_FD_78092 | JGI IMG/M metagenome (GOLD analysis project Ga0105044, IMG submission 78092) | Freshwater microbial communities from Lake Fryxell liftoff mats and glacier meltwater in Antarctica - MAT-01 | ecosystem: Environmental > Aquatic > Freshwater > Ice > Liftoff microbial mat | place...
CAGACGCTTTCATCGGCGGTAGACCGGACACTCTTCAACCGACTCGCTGAGTCTTCGGCCGCCGCCTTTATTTTGGCCCGGTTTGACTCGAACGCGGCCAGGCCCAAGATTATGTAGGCGTCAGTGGGCTGGGTTTCTGGCGGGAGGGATAGCAGTGATTGCGGGGTCGCAGTGGTCATGGCAGGGCACGAATGGCATCAAGAACTAAACGAGGTAACACATCGTGGCGAACGGTCGACAAACGTGACAATAACATCGCATCGCCTCCGGTGAAAACAATTTTTAAGTCATTCTCACCCACTCGAGCTTCAAGGTGGCGAATCAAACCATCAATCGCCGCCGCAGTCCCTAACAGGATACCACTCCGAATGGCTGAAACGGTATCCGTTGCCGGGACAGGCAACGATTCCGCAGAGGTTTCTGTCGCCAGCGGCAGGTCGATGGCGGGCAATGCGTCGGTCCCGCGAGCGAGCGAATCGAACTGTAAAGCAATTCCCGGCATGATGACGCCCCCAAGAAATTCTGCCTCTTTGTTGACCAAGTCAACGGTGATCGCCGAACCAGCATCGACGACGATCGATGCCACGTCGCGATAAAGCTGGCTGGCCATCCAAGCCGCCAGCAGCCGATCAATCCCGACGCGATCGGGGTTCGACACTTTCGCAACCAGCGGGATGTCGTCGCAGGAAACTGCCTTCACGTCGGCATGCGGATCTTCTTCGAGAAGGCGACCGACGAGCAATTTCGTGATTGGTCGGTTGACGCTGGCGATCCGCCAGGAACAGGAATGTCCTGACGCTGCGGCGGTCGCTTCCTGAATCAGACACTCTGCCCAGTTCGTTGACCGCAGGGAAACCCGCTGCTCCGGTTGCTCATCAACGCACCACTTCGCCGCAGAATTCCCCAAATCAATCGCGATTATCGCCATGGTGGAAGAATCGTCGGTCGACGCTCGATCTAATGACGCTCGATCTAATGACGCCCGCTCTCCCGGCAATCGATCCAACGATGTTCGCTCTCCGGGCGCTCGATGGGGCACCCCGTTCAATGCTTTTCCTCGTCAAAGTCACGAGGTTGATTGTCGTTGGACAAGCCTGCGGTCAGCCCTACCAAATGAGGTGGCATTCGTCGCGGTTTGAGAGGTTTCTCGTCTTGGACCTCGGGGACGGTGACCACTTCCTGCTCTAATTCTGCGTCAAGATTTTCAGCGTGAGGGTTCTCCCATGGCCTCGCTGTCGGCACCACGGCAGCGGCTTCGCGCCAAACTATGAGGCGGGCCGCAATATCCCGAGTCAACGAGACCAGTCCTAGCCCCGTCACGGCGCTGATCATCAGCACGTCGCGGCCGATCGCTTCCTGCAACGCGTCGCGAGCTAACTCAGCGTCCGGCAGTTCGCTCTTTGAAATAATGACAATCTCGTCTCGCGTCGCCAAATCTGGACTGTAGCTTTCCAATTCGCTGCGAATGGTCAAGTAATTCTTAATCGGGTCGGAGCCATCGCTGGGCATCGGTTCGACCAAGTGGACCAGCAATCCGGCTCGTTCGACGTGGCGAAGAAACTCGTGACCAAGTCCTACGCCTTCGCTGGCACCTTCGATCAGTCCAGGAATATCGGCTAATACAAACGACGTGTCAGGCGTTGGTCGGACCAAGCCAAGATTGGGGAATTTGGTCGTGAAGGGGTAATCTGCGATTTCTGGACGGGCAGAGCTGAGTCGACTCAGCAGCGTACTTTTTCCCGCGTTGGGCATCCCGATCAAACCCACATCCGCGATCGATTTCAGCTCCAAGATCACCGCGCGAATTTCGCCGTCGTCCCCAGGCGTTTTTTGCCGTGGTGCTTGATTTTGTGCCGACTTGAAATGGATATTGCCGCGACCTTTCTTGCCACCGCGCACGACAATAACACTGTCGCCCGGCAGCAGCAGGTCCTTGATCACAAAGCCATGCTTGGCATCGATCAGCGCCGTCCCAGGCGGAACATAGAGCGTTAGGTCGCGTGCGTTGCGGCCATGACAACCTTTGCCCGTGCCAGGGGCACCGTTGGGTCCACGCCAAAACTTGCGGTTGGCGAACTCGGAGAGGCTGTTCACGCCATCGCGCGCTTCCAAGATAATGCTTGCCCCATCGCCACCGTCGCCACCGTCGGGACCGCCCTTGGCAACATATTTTTCTCGACGAAAACTAGCGCAGCCGTCACCACCACGGCCAGCTCGCAGTTCGATTTCAACGCGATCAACAAACATGTTCTAAACTTTTTTGGAATGACGTCACCGCGTTCGATTATATCCAGAATAAAACGACAAACGGCCAGCCTTTTGATTGGGCTGGCCGTTGCTCGGGATAGTCGAAGCAGACTTGTCTTGAATCGTGGGCTAGATCGCGGACGCATCAATATTGACGCGACGCCCGGATCGATCAAAGCGGACATTGCCGTCGATCAAGGCATAAAGTGTGTAGTCGCTGCCGCATCCGACGTTTCGGCCTGGATGGAACTTCGTGCCAACTTGGCGAACAATGATACTGCCTGCGGTCACTACTTCTCCGCCAAAACGCTTGACGCCACGTCGCTGGCCGTTGCTGTCGCGTCCGTTACGGCTGCTGCCTTGGCCTTTCTTATGTGCCATGATCGATTCTTGATACTCAGGGGGAAATCGCTGGAGGTTAATTAAGCTTCGCGCAGACGCGCAAAAGCGAGACGCTGCAAATTATCGGAAAACCCACTGATAATCAAGGCGTTTTTCCAAACCATATTTTTTTAGCACGTATTCTTGCTCCGCCGGGTCCGCCAGGGACGGGACGCCAAACCGGACGCGGTCCTCGGTTTGACGGATCGCATCGCCAGGCCGGTAGAAGTTGAGCTGCAACGCTTTTTTGGTGTACGGAGCGGTGTCGCCCTCTCCATCCTGGCGGAACGCGTTGGTCAATCCATAAACATATATCGAGAGAAAATCGATTTTCGGGTCGATATCCTCCCAAGTGGCAACGCCCCAAACACCGGGTGCTGCCGGATCTGTAGAACGCGGAATATCGACGGTTGTAATATCGATGCTGTTATGCAGTTTGGTTGTAATCTGCTCCCGGGCCGCGATTTTCTCGTTCGCCGTCGGCAGGATTCGGTCCAAATACTTTTTTCCGCTGCTGTGCTCTTCCAGCACCAACATCGGGAACGCACGGCGCGTGTCGTAAGAAACGGACTCGATCCGCTTAAACAACGGTACCCCACCGATCTGATCCGCAGCGGGACGCATGTCGCCGCCACGATAACGAAGCCGGTAAACCATGTACCAAACCAGCTTTCGGGCCATTTTGCCGCTTGGCTGTGGAACGTCGATATAAATCTGGCGAAGCGGCTTGAACGAGAACTCAAAGCAGTAGATCTCGCGGCGGAACGTGACTTGGCGAGCCATTTCGTACAACGTGCGGGTTCGGGCACCGAGGTTCGGTCTGCCATCAACGAACCCTTCACCCCATTCGATTTCGGGATGAGCGTCAATCAATGACTGCAATGCCATTGGGCCGGCGAAGGTTTCGTCCGGATGCGCCGCCGGGTCGATCACATTGAGCACACCCTTAGCAAACGGTGAGGTTTCTGTCCGTACCGGTTTTTGCTCTTGCGGCTCGGCGGCAGGTGGCTCGGCGGCGGGTGTCACAGCGTCCTGCGCGTCAACCCAGCAGGCGATGCAGCTAACTGCCATCACCATCAACAACGTGGCCGGCAAGAATCGACGTGAAATGCCGATCAATTGAATCGAAAACAGTCGGACGTTCTGGCGTTCTGGCAACATGATTCTGCACTTCAGCCGCGCCAACTCAGGCCGAGATGACGCGGTAGTTCCGGATAGATTGAAAATTGTTCTAACTCGTCGATTCACTTAATCGAGGCTTTGCTTTTGGCGTTAGCAACCTCGGATGACTCATCGTTGGTTGGAATGAATCGCATCGAAGCCCCTAATTGGACATCAGCTCCCACAAACGAATCTAATTCACTGCCACCGACCGTCATCGTCGCCAGCAATCGGCGCCCGCTGTCGTTTGAGAAATGCAGGAACACCCATTGCACGGGAACCCCCTCGACCAAACCCTGCGCCGATACCCGCAGTACTCGCAATCCAAACTCATTCACCTCTTCTCGAGACTCAAGCAACTGGCCAAAGCGGCTCCCCAGCGACTGCTTCACGTCCGACGTGAATGCGGTCATCGTCAATTGCGCCCCTGCCGCCATTGCACCAGCGGGTCGGATGTCGCACTGCGCGATGCCACGATCGTTCTCGATCATTCTCATCATACTCGCTCCCGGCCCATCGACCATCATTTTCCAGCGGCGATCTTGCAGGACCGTAAAGCCTACCGCAGGACTTGATAACTCGCAGTACAGCCGGTCCGCAGGCACTGGCCCCGCAGGCGAAGCCGGTGGAATTGAGGATAAACGCTGCGGAGCCTCCAGCGGCTTGCGGATCATTTTGATAGTCGCCGAGACATCAAATCCAGGCTCAGATTTACCGATCTCTCGCTGCTCACGAACGGCGAGTGCCAACCAACTGCAGGTCATCGCTTCGCGATCGAAGACCATTTTCCCGACTAAATCAAGCACGGTTGGCACGCCAGCAACTGACCCCTGCACCTTGCCAGTGAAGTGAATCTTGGCGGAAGAGTCATCGATCGAGTTGACTTCCCCGACCACATCGCTTTCATCAACTGATGCTAACGCCAGTAGTTTCTCAAGAATTTCCTTCGCCGGCTTGAACGTATCGCCCTGGCGTACCGCAGTCGTTGGCAAGAGTCCATCGACCGCCAAACTGTTTGCGGGAACTTCGAGTAACTCCAGCTCAGCACCCGACATGAATGCGTCGGGACTGTACAGCAGCCACTTCGCATCATCGCGCCGCACCGACAAGTATTGCGAGGTTTTTCTCAACTCCACTCGCCGCGAAACTTTCCCGCTCGTCCCGTCATTGCTGGCTTCGTGGTAATAGCGCTCGGCGGCCAGCACGGTTTTGTCGCTAGCAAAGCCGAGAATTCGCTCTTCCCAGTCCAGCACCGATTTGCCGTGAATTGGATGTTGGGTTGCGGTTTCTTTTGAAACGAGCGAGTTGCGAGGGACATTAACGTTTCCTTCAACCTCCATCTCGACCCGGATTCGAAACAGCGTCCGCGATGGGTCCGAGATCAACAATATCGCCTCGGGTTTTGCTAGCGAGTCGGCTGCAAGTATGAAGCTGGACCGTGTCGAGACCAAACCGGTCGCGACGACCGTGGCCGCACGTTTTAACCAATCTCGTCGGTCAGGCAAAAAGTCGTTCATCGTGGGATCGCCATTCTGAAGGGAACAAAGTCGATAAAACACTCAAGCATGGTCCTCCGTTAGGAAATCGGCTCGCAAGCGGTTCCATCTGCACCGGAAAATTGTCGCGTAAGGAAAACGCGGCGCTGGCTTAAGTTCAACCCGCAAGAATGCCCGCCAGATTGGCAGCTATGCTTCCAAAAAAGTCAACTTCCGTCTCAAAGTGCGACGGCCAACGGAATCTTTTTGATGGCGGTCTTTGCAAAAAATTGTACTTTTTTCAATCTGCCACGGCTTTCGTCCAAGAAGTTTTTACCACCGTCGAAATATTTTCTACAAACAAAGTGCTGCGGCACAACGAGTTACCTAGATGTCGGCAAATTTTGTCCGACAGATTTTTCTTTTTTGGTCCTAAATTTCCTTAGATGTCGCCTGGTCAGTTGGTCAGTGGTGCCAAATGATTTTCGACTCGGTGTTTAACCGGTCGAGATCGAAGCATGACAAAGCTTGACGTTCAGGGATTTTGCGGCGATGACTGTGAACTTTTTTGTGAACTTCGCGTCTATTCACGGAACGGTTTTGCGGTCATTCGCGTAACATCACATGTACGCGTGACAAGTAGACGTTCGATGAAGCGCTAACGCGTTTTCAAGAGCCGTTTGCACAGCAAGAGTTAGTTTGGAGTTGGTTAAGTCAGGATGATCACCCCAGGACGAGGTGAGACCCCGGTCACAAATGACACATCGCGTCGAGTGGTCCGCCGGGACCGCAAGGAAATTTCGACAAGTTCGGTGTCAGCACTGGGAAATTGGAAAATGCACGAAGAATATCGAGATGCCAAAGTAAAGGAGTTGCGTGACCAGTTGGTCCGCTTCGCCCCCAAAGATCAAAAGGTGGAGCTGTCGGCTCGCGCCGAGCAGTTGCTAGTCGAGGTCGAACCCGATCGGGCCTATGCCTATGATTTTGTCTGCTTTCGGATTACGAACTACCGCCCTCAACAGGCGTCGCGGGTCACAATCGCCTCGAACGATGTAAAGCACGACCTTCGCTTGTTGATTGAAGACATCAGCGAATCCGCAGATGTCAGCGTCGAGGACACGCCTGAGGCGGTACATACCGTTGAAGACCTTAGCCGATTGTTTAACGTTTCGACCAAGACCATCAGTCGCTGGCGTGACCAGGGGCTCGTGGGACGCCGTTTCGTATTTGCTGGCCGCCGACGAGTTGGTTTTTTGCAAAGTAGCGTTGATCGCTTTGTTGCCGGCAACGCGGAGCGAGTTCGTCGCGGCGAGCGATTCAGCCAACTGACGGATCTCGAGAAAAGCGACATGATCGAGCGCGCTAGGCAACTTGCTGATGCGGGCTCCAGTTTGTCCGAAGTCACCCGAACCCTCGCCGACCAGATGCGGCGCAGCCCTGAAACGGTCCGTTACACATTGAAAAACTACGACGCGGAAAATCAGTCGATTGCAATTTTCCCAAGCCATCGCGGTGCACTTTCCGACGATGACCGTCGGACAATTTATCAATTGTTCCGACGCGGAAGTACGGTGCCACAGCTTTGCAAGCGATACGGCCGAACTCGTAGCAGTATTCAGCGCATCCTCCTGGAAACGCGTCAAGAACGAATCGCTGAACTGGCGCTGGACTATATTTACAACGAAGAATTCGAAGATGCATCTCGCGATGCCGAGTTCCTCGGTTCCGAGCCCGCGCCAGCGGTCGCGCCACGTAAAGTTCGCGCACCAAGTGGCTTGCCAAGTTATTTAGCAGCGCTGTACGAGGCCTCGTTGCTGACTCGCGAGCAAGAGTATCACTTGTTCCGCAAGATGAATTATTTCAAGCACAAAGCAAGCAAGTTGCGTGATTCGCTTGATTCGCTCCGGACAGGCAAGACACTGGCAATGGACCAGATCGAGTCGCTGTATGAACAAGCGGTCAAGACGAAAAACAAGATTGTGCAATGCAACTTGAGGCTTGTCGTCTCGATTGCAAAACGACATATGGGCAGCACCGATGACTTCTTTTCGTTGGTTAGCGATGGGAATATGTCTTTGATCCGCGCCGTGGAAAAATTTGACTATTCGCGAGGCAATAAGTTTAGCACCTATGCGTCGTGGGCGATCATGAAAAACTTCGCGAGAACGATTCCGAACGAATTCAAGCATCGCGACCGATTCCGTACCACCGCCGAAGAACTTTTCCTCGCACGTCAAGACGAACGCAGCGATCCTTACGCCGAGGAAAATGCTCACCAGCGCCGACAGCGTGAACTGACGCGGATCATCAACGGCCTCGATGAACGAGAGCAGAAGATCATCATGGCCAGATTTGGACTGAGCCGAGGCAGCGAACCGCTGACGCTGAAGGAAGTCGGTGAAGAACTTGGCGTTACCAAGGAACGGATTCGCCAACTCGAAGCGCGAGCCCTAAGCAAGCTCCGTGAAGCCGTTGACGAAGCCAAGATCGACGTCGAACTCGGCTCGTAAGCAGAGCCCTAGTCGTTGACCAGTATAGAACAATTGTCCCCATTGTTTTCCGAACAATTGGGACAGTTGCTATACTCTATACTCTAAACCCTAAATTTGATCATGGACAAAGTTCTAGGAGTCGGCCCATGCTCCAGCACCTTCTCCCGAATCTCTGCCAACTTGTCGGATGGCGATCAGACTTCACGTCTGGCCACTGTTCTTGACCGACAAAGCTCGCTGTGTCTGATTCGCGTGACGAAATTGCGTGGTAAGCTAACGTGTTGAAGATTGAGCAACGCAATAAACCACGATTTAGGTAACGAGACAATCGCGATGGGCAGAAGTTTCGAAGTTCGCAAAGAGTCGATGGCCAAGACAGCCGGCCAGAAGTCCAAGCTGTATTCTAAGTACGGCAAACAGATTTACGTCATGGCAAAAACCGGCGGAGCAGATCCTTCAGCAAATCCGTCATTGCGGAGTTTGATTGAAAAAGCCAAACGTGAGCAGGTTCCTGCCCACGTGATTGAAAAGGCTCTCGACAAAGCCACTGGTGCTGGCGGTGAAGACTTTGTATCCGCCCGTTATGAAGGCTTTGGCCCTGGTGGTTGCTCGATCATCATCGACTGCTTGACGGACAACAACAATCGGACGATTACCGATGTCCGCAATTGCTTTACAAAAACCGGCTCGAAAATGGGAGCCCCAGGCTCTGTCGCGCACTCGTTCGAACATTTATCGATCCTGTCGTTCAAAGGCGATAACGGCGATCAGGTGCTGGAAGCTATGTTGTCAGCCGGCGTCGACGTCAATGATGTGGAATGTGAGGACGGCCAAGTAACGCTATTTGCTCCTGCGAACGAATTCTACAAGGCCAAGAGTGCATTACTGGAGGCGATTCCAGGACTCAATCTGGAAGTTGACGAAATCTCTTTCATTCCGCAGACTCGCACGGAGATCGGTGCCGACGAACGAGCGATGTTTGAAAAGTTTATCAACATGCTGAATGATTGCGATGACGTCCAGGACGTCTATCACAACGCCATTTTGCCTAGCTGAACAACAGGAATGATCAATCATCATGGACTTAAGTCACGTTGATTTTGTCGCAGCGTTGGCTTCTTGGTTTTCATGGCTATCCGGCGAGAACCAAAGGTTGAAAACGTTGTTCTTTGCAATCTGGATCCGAACGTTCATAAGTTATTTGCGATCTGCAAGCTGATTCCCGATGGCTCCGACGCAACGACGCCACTGCATCTTGCGGAGACCGTTGATGCGGCGACCGCGTTGTACAACGAATGAATTAACAACTCAGCGTTATTCATTGCGGATCAACGTACTTTTGAATGACGTAGAATGCGAAGTAATAAAATCGGCAGAAAGCCCAAATCGCAATGCAATGCAGCATCGCATTTGTGAAACTTGGAACTCGGAGCAAAAGTATTGCCGAAGCGAGGCCGCCAAGCAGCAAGAACAATAGACCCTTAGCAATGATCACATTGTGATTCTTCAGATCGCCCATGAAACTGTTCCGCTAACGAATCGGCTGCAACCGGTTGCCTTGTCCATTATTCGTCTCGCCCTTTGAGAATCAACAACGCTGATGTCGACCATCGAACCAAGATCCACAAAATTTGCGATCAAGCTTGATCGGGTCTGGCACATCGCTCGGTTTGTTGCCGCAACGTTGGTCAGCACGACCCTTGTCACTCTATTTGCCCAGTATCATTGGCTGGCCGACCTGTTAGCCAATCTTCGTGTTCAGCAGTGCCTCGTCTTGTTGGCCGTCTTGTTGACATGCCTAGTGTTCCGAAAATGGGCTTGGTTCGCGTTGACGCTGGCGTGCCTCGCAATCCACTTGCCATCGTTCAAGCCCGCATTGCCAGACGGCTCGACCAGACGCCCGGCTAGCGGACTTATGAAGATTACGACCGCAAACGTACTCACGCAGAATCAACGCCATCAAGACATTCTTACCGACGTCTTGAGTCGCGACCCCGACGTGTTTGTAATCTTAGAACTGAGCCATTCATTAGCCGAAGCGCTGGAGAGTCAAGTCAGATCGACTTATCCCCATTCGATTGTCCGCCCAATGGATAGTGGGAACTTTGGGATCGGTTTGTATTCACGTCATCCGTTAGTTGACGCGGATGTTTTTGCCTTGAACACGGAAATTGAATCGATCGCGGCAACGATACAAATTAATGGAAATCCGTGCCACGTTATCGCTACTCACCCGCTTCCGCCAATCGGCGCTCGCGGCTATCGATTGCGAAACGAGCATCTCCAACAGCTTGCGGCGAAGATTCGAAACGCCATTGAGAACAGTCCGGAAACGCCGGTTGTTTTGCTGGGCGACTTGAATTTGACGCCATGGTCACCGCACTTTGCAATGTTCGAAAGCGACAGCGGTTTGCGGCGTGCGTTCGATCGACCCAGCGTTACGCCCACTTGGTATCGATATCCACTGTTCCCGTTCGGGCTGATGCTTGATCACGCAATGATCAGCGACAACTTGTCTTGCACGAGTCATGCCGTCGGCCCTGAGATTGGCTCAGACCATCGCTCGGTAACGGTAGAGATTGCAATGGTTGATCAAAGCTAACCGGAGGAAATTCGCTGCCAACGTGAGCCCGCAACTAATGCGGTCCGACTATCGTTTTGCCAAATAGATCGCCTGTCCGGAGAATCGATGGCGGAACGTTGACTGATCCCAGACCGTTCGTCCAAAGGCAGGATCGCCGATCATGAAGTCACCGTTCGCAGCTTGCCCAAACACAACAATCGCGTGACCATCGCCTTGCCGCCCAAGAATACGGTTCAACGACCCTCTTTGACCCGAAACGTCATCTCGAAACGTAACCAGAGCCAACACGGGAAACATGTCTTGAGCCCGCCAAAGAGAAGAATCGGTCGACGCCAGCCTGGGCGTGATCGACCGCGACTTGGTTTGGTTGACCAAGCCTCGATACAAGCCTAGCGGCTCGGTGCCCTCGCAACTGGTCAGACATGTACGAATCATTTCGCCTTCTGAGACGTCGACGCCATGGTTCTGAAGCAACGTCACCGCAGCCGCAGCCGCGCAGGTCGCAGAATGGCTCTGTAAACACACGCCGTCTTCGAACCGAGGCAGGTCGTCCATGACAACTGGGCGAAGCCAAGGCCGGATCAATGGCGCAAAGAAAAAAACGACGGAGAGACCAGCCATAGCCGCGAAGCGAAGGTGGTGACTTCGCGGTTTCACGCTCGGAAGCTGCCAAGCCAAGCCCACGCAAAACAAGATCAGGATGGGTGTTACATTCGTCGTAAAAATCGCCGTGCCACTGGAAACCAAGCTGGCAATTTCCAAACGTCCAACGACTAGCGACGAATACAAACTTGCCAAGAGAATGACGGCAGCGAACAAAGCAAGAGTCGCTCGAGGTGGCAGGCAAAGCCCGATCTGATAACCCGAGACACTGGCTAAAACGGCAAAGCCGAGAACGCCAAACGTTGCTGCGATGAGATCTTCGTCCATCGTCAAACAGCCCTCGCACTAAGAAAGCAAGGCTCGTTTCAACAAACGACCTGCAAACCCAGATGAATGTTACCTAATATCTTCGGTTAAGAAGATGTTAAGACTTTATCAATCATGCACAGTTCCGGTTGGAAATGCAAGCTCGGTTTGCGTTTTTTCACATACCTTCGCGGCGAAGCGTCAATTCACGCGTGACGGATCGACCGCCGAAGTATTGAGAAGGCACGTAACTGTTGGCGTCGATCGGCACCGAAATCCGAACCGTCACCTCTGGGGTGCTGCGCAGGATTCGACTAGGGATCACGTCGATCGATGAACGACCGACGCCGACGATGGCAAGCAGCCGGCGGGCTTCGGTTTGAGCACCGCCCGCCGTCCCACCAGGAATAATCGCCGATCGCGCGGCTTCGTAAACCGCGTTGTCCACCGTGTGTCGAATCATCGCGACGCGTGAAAACTCGACGGACGCGAAGAACAGAATGAAGACTATCGGCACAACAAACGCGAACTCGACCATCGTCGCACCGGAGCGAAGATGACGCCCGAGACGACGTCCAGCCTTGCCATCGATTGGTTGGGTAGCGGTTCGCATCAGTGGGTCATCATCGTGCTAAGGGAGAGAGCGATTTCACGATAGATTCGTTGCAACTCTACGCCGGTGAGTGCATGAAAATGTCGACCGCTGCCAATCCTGGCCACTTCTTGCATTCTCGGGATATCAGCGTCGGAACCGAATGTGATCGTATGAATGACGACGCCATCGGCGGCCAGGCGCGTCGCAGACAGCCTTGGTTCAGGTCCGCGATTATGATTTCCGTCCGTCATCACAATCATGGTTCGGTCTACAAAACCGCGTGACCGACCGGTACGCAAGACCACTTCGCCGGCATCCATCCCAGCGGAGATGCTGGTAAATCCAGCCACTGGCATCGTGAGAAATGCGGCGTCGATCAGCCTGAGATTAGGCGTCATCATGACGTCTGGAGTGGCGGTATCGCTGTAGGATGCCAACCCCACAAACTCTTCCGCAGGCGTTGTGCCAAGGGTCGTCGTAAACACGCCGATCGCCGCGCGTAACTCAGCAAACTTCGCACCCGCCATCGAACCCGAACGGTCGACAACCAGAACAACATCGCGATCGATGTAGGTTGCTGTTGCCGTCGACTGTGGTTCAAAGAACGGAACACCGAACATGTTTCCAAAGAACAAAGGCACTGCACCGCTTCGTGAACCTGTCGTTCGCCGTCCGACCACTTGAACGCTATTCGTTGGCGCTGTCGACGTTGCAAAGTCGAATCGTCCCGTTGCCGGATTCTCGCTGGATCGACCAAACGAAAAATCGGAAGCACTCAAACGCAAGGGAACGTTGTTGACTCGATTTGCTGCAGCAAGCTCAGACCCAACACGAATCGCCGCCGGAATATTCTGCGTTCTGGACAGTTCCTGAGCTGCGGCCTTGGCGGCGGAGTCAGTCGCACTGCGAAGCTCGGTCTTCGCCAGATGCATGTGTGCGATATCGATCGAGAACGCGACGAAGATCATGAACAAGATCATCATCGCAGCAATCAATACCAGCATCGCGCCGCGTCGAGTATGCTCGCGCCGAGTATGCCCGCGCCGAGTATGCTCGCGCCGATTAGCGTGCTTCCGCTGCCTGGATCGAATGGTGAACATCGGACTCATCTTGATTATTCCTTCAACATCACGACGCGAGCCGTGAGCGTGCGATTCGCCACCCACTGACCTGCCAATGGGCTATTGGTTCGAGTCGGTGCGCTCACTTCGACCACAACTTGCTGACCACGCACCGTCGATACCAATGGACCCGAAGCAAACCGTACATTCGCGTCACGGATCGATCTTGAACTGAGAATTGCAGTCGCGCGACCCGCTGCATCTGCCTCAACGGCTCCAATCGAAATCGCTTCACGAGCCGTTTCGTATGCAGCCACTTGCAGCGATTGTTTGAGGAAGATGAAACTTGCGGCTTCAATCGATCCGAACACAAGCAGGGCCAAAACCGGTAAGCAAAGTGCCAATTCAACCGTGGCGACCCCGTGACGATTTAATGACTGGCGCGACTCGTTGTACCTAATGAATGGGTTAGACATCGCTTGGCTTGTCCGTCTGATTTTTCCGATTGACCAATCCATTAAAGTCTTCTGCAATCTCTTGCCAAAAGTCGTTGTTGCGGA
>Ga0105044_10009293_pt1 | contig 13465 bp, 10 predicted proteins | sample MAT01_FD_78092 | JGI IMG/M metagenome (GOLD analysis project Ga0105044, IMG submission 78092) | Freshwater microbial communities from Lake Fryxell liftoff mats and glacier meltwater in Antarctica - MAT-01 | ecosystem: Environmental > Aquatic > Freshwater > Ice > Liftoff microbial mat | place...
GAGCTATCCAAAACTCAGGCTATTTACTTCGCAGGCACGACGAACACGGCTGTCGTGTAGGCCGGAACCGTGAAGGCTCCGCTGGTCGGATCGTAGCTGGCCGTCGTCATGGTGGCATCGCTGCTAGAGGCCAACAGCGGGTGCAGCTCATAGCCCATGTTGACAAAGCTCGTATCGGTGAACGTGGTGTCTTTTGCCGTCCCATTGAAGATCACGACGACCTGATCATATTCCGCGTCAACTTCATCGCCCTTTGTATCGTCCAAATGCATGACGACCACGCTAGGAAGCTGCTTTGAGCCTGTGTTGGGGAACGTCAGCTTCTGCATGATCTGGTCGCCTGTCTGCAAGCGCAGCAGGGCCGTATCCTTACGCACGCGCAGCATATCCTCAAACATGCTCAGGCTCATCTCAATGTGCGCCTTATCCATCTTCAGCGTCGCATCAGCCAGCAGCGGCTGAATCAGCGGCCACGCATTGGCGTTATCGCCCTGCGGCGGCATCCCCACGCCAAAGTTATTTGACTCGTAGGTGAAATCCAGCCGATTGAACCAATCGCCGGAGTTATAACTGTTGCGATCCATCGATTTTGAGCGCAGCAGTTCATCGCCCGCATGGATGAAGGGCACACCCTGGGCATACATGACATAGCTCATGCCGAGGATTTGCATCCGCACGCGATCATCGGGCGTGGTATCACGCGGTGCTTTGAAAGCAATCGCATCGTACAGGGTTTCGTTATCGTGCGCCGAGACATACACGATATTCTCCTGCGGATCGCTGGTGTAGCCTGCGGGCGCACCGTTGTAATCGACCTCCATGCCCAGGACAGGTTTGTCCTCATAGCCCGTGAAAGAGAAATCACGCAGATTGCCCGCCAGCCCAATGCGGGCCAGATCACCAAAGTGCAGCGCCATATCCTGATCGGTGTTGACATCCAGCAAACCATTCGGCGCATTGTAGAGGCCATTGGACAGCCCCTGCTCAAGCTGATCGCCAAAGGGACTGCCACCGCGCACCGCATCGCGCAAACGATCATTGAAGACTCCAATGCCCGTGCCTGCGATATTCAACTGTGAGGCATTGAGGCCACGTGCATTCTTTGCGACTTCGCCAAAATCCCAGCCTTCGCCGTAGACATAGATTGACTTGCCATCGACGCCATCTTTTTCCATCGTCAGCGTATCGAGGGCAGCGCGGACTTCCTTCATGTCTTCCAGCATATGATGGCCCATCAGGTCGAAGCGGAAGCCATCAATTTTGTATTCAATGGCGTTCAACACCAGCGTATCGATCATGAGGCGGCGCATCATATTGTGTTCGCTGGCGGTGTTGGCACAGCAGGTGCTCTTGGCGACAATGCCGCGTTCATCCAGGCGGTGATAGTAGCCGGGGACGATGCGATCCAGCACCGAGCGGTTGTCCTGGCCGGACGCATTGGTGTGATTGAAGACGACATCCTGCACCACGCGCAGACCCATACCGTTCAGCGCGACCACCATCTGGCGATATTCCAGGATGCGCTGCCAGCCATCCGGATTGGTGCTGTAGCTGCCTTCTGGCACGGCGTAATGATAGGGATCATAGCCCCAGTTGTAGCCATCCAGCTCACGGAACTGCGCCAGAAGCTTCTGCTGCTCCTCGCTGTCAGGCGCGAGTGTGGCGAGGTCTTCATAATCGGGCAGGAACCAGCGCTTTTTATTCTCGTTGATAGTAGCGATATCGAACGTCGGCAGAAGATGAAGGTGCGTCAGACCTGCCGTCGCCAGCCGCTTGAGATGCTGAACACCGCTGCCTTCTACCACCGTAAACGCGAGATAGGTTCCACGATAATCGGGCGGCACGCTCTCATCGAAGGCGCTGAAATCCCGAATATGCAGTTCGTACAGCACGATATCTTCGGGCGCGGCCAGCGGCGGCTTGACGAGGGTGTCCCAGTCCTGCGGCTTGAGGGCGGCATCCTTGAGATCGACCAATTGGCTGCGAAGGCTGTTGATCGACAGGCTGTAGGAATACGGGTCTGTCACATCATTGGTGACGATTTGCTGCACGGCGGGCGCGTAGACCTGCACGCGGAAGAGATAGAATTGATTCTTCCATGCCGCCTCGCCCTTGATATGCCATGTGCCAGTCGCGGCATCATTCATCATCGGCACAACCTGCGGCTCGCCTTTGGGATTGCTATCTGCATACAGCAAGAAATCTACGCTGCGGGCAGTGGGGGCCCAGAGAGTGACACTTGGCGTGTCTGCCTCCCAGACTGTGCCAATATCGCCTGTGTAGGTGTACAGATCATCCAGCACACCAGGGATTTGTACGCCCGCAAGGTCAACAAGCTGATCGCCTTTATAGGCCGCCAGCGCAAATTGTCCCTTGAGAATCTCAGGCACACGGCTGATATCGCTCAGGCGGAAGGCCGCAAATGCCGCGATCTGCGGGAATTTCGTCATCACATCTTTGGGCAAGCCCTCGGCCACAGGCGCAAGGTCAAGCGTCTCGTATGTGCCTTCCAACCCAAACAGCGAGACCTTCAAGCTGGCATCAGCGCTGTAGAGTACCTTGTACGTCGTATCGGGATCAACCTTCACATCCCAGGCAAAGGTATCGCGCAGCACCCAATGTGCTTTTTGTTCGCGCAGGTTCGCCCCGCTGACGGCGGCTCCGCCTGCTGTAATTGCCATTGCATCAAGATTTGAGTCATAGGCGAATGTTGTGGCTTCGCCCGTTTTGCCCACCTTGAACATCATTTGCTCACCCTGTGCTGTGCCATTGACGGCTACCTGTGCTTCATAATCGCCCGCTGGAATCGCGTTCGTCTGCCACAGATAGATACCATCCCCGTCCACATCTTGCAACCATGAGCGCATACAATCGGCTGCATTATCGCTTTTGCAGCCAATCTCATCCTGATACGTGCCGGGCATGGTGATGATCTTCTGGCGCACCGTATCTGCAATCCAGTGGGTCTTGTGATCGTAGTAGAACGTAATGGGCCTATCTTTTGCTACGTCAAGCTTGATATTGCCGCCGCCTGCATCCGCGACAGGGCCATAATTTTCCGTCCAGTTACCATTGATGGCGACTTTGTACTCATAGCTTCCCGCAGGCAGCTTATCGAACGTCCGCATCCAGACATCATCGGCGGCGTTGTATTCCAGCTTCGTGGCATCGCAGTCGGGCTGCCATTCACCAGGACACCCCAGCAGCGGCTGAATCGTCCCCGGCACATTGACCATATCCGCTATAACCGCAGGGGGTGCGGCCACAACCTCACCACCGCCATTCACGCTGTCCGTCACCATGCCCGCCTTGTGGTCATAGGTGAAGGTCACAGCCGTATCGGCATCGAGCACAAGCGGGATATTATCGCCGCCCATCTTCCCATTCAGGCCAAAATTCACATCCCAATTGCCATTGAGAGCCGCCTTGTATTCATACTTGCCCGCAGGCAGTTGGAACGTCCCCTCCCAGACATCCTTGTCGGCGTTATAGGTCAGCGACGTATTTTTACAATCTGGCTGCCAATCGCCCGGACAGCCCAGTTTACTCTGGATTGTCCCGGCAATGGTGACAAGATCAGGCGTCGGGACGGTCTGAGCACTCACACCAATGCAGAAGGCGCACAGAAAAAGAAGCACCCACACGGCACGAAAAGATTTTAATCGCATAACATCCTCCAAACGTATTTTTACCGTCAGTAAACCGACTTTTTTAGCTTATCGAACCGTTTAAGAAGATGCCACTCGAAATCTCAATAAAATATACAAATTTGTTTACAGGTGTGAATCTTTCGCCTCATCCGTCGTGCTCTCTGCTACACTGAAGGGGTGATTCATCGCGTCCGAAGGGCCTCTATGCTCTACGATATTTCTCGTCTGGTATCTCCTGAGACACGGGTCTGGCCGGGTGATCGACCCTACGAGGTCACACCGCAGCTTAAACTCGCGCAAGGAGCCTCCGTCAACCTGACCAGCCTCAGCCTCAGTCCGCACACAGGGTCGCACGCCGATGCCTACTGGCATTATGAGGATGCGGGCGCGAAGGCAGCGGACATGCCGCTTGATGCCTATATCGGACGTGCGCGACTTGTGACGGTGATGAAGCATGATGGCCCCCTCCATCTGTCTGATTTTGGGCATGTTGATCTGGTCGGCGGTGAGCGCCTGCTGATTCACAGCACCGTGAGCAATCTGCCTGAGACACAGTGGCCGGAACAATTCCCCTCGCTCAGCGTTGAATTGATTGAGCATCTGGCCGGACTGGGCTATCGGTTGATTGGCCTCGATTCGCCATCGGTTGATGTCTTCGACAGCAAGGATCTGCCCTGCCATCATGCCCTGCATCGGTTGGGCCTCGTCAACCTGGAGTGCCTGATGCTGGCTGCGGTGCCGGATGGTGATTACGAACTGATCGCTTTGCCGCTTCGTTTCACGGGCGCGTGTGCATCGCCTGTACGCGCCATTTTGCGGACGTTATAGAAGGAGTCATGGATATGTCGGCAACAGGATTGATCTTCTTTTTTCTCTTTGCAGCCATTCTCGTCGGCGTGTACATTGCCATGCGGCGGCGGTTGGCCCCGGTCAGGATTCTGGCAGCGGTGGGCGTCTTCGGCGGGATCGTCAGCATGACCCTGTTTGCCATGAGCCAGGAGAACATCGTCTTCGTCCATGCCCTGCTCGTGGGCGTGGTGTTGGGCGGCGGCCTGAGCATGGCCGTCATCATGATGGCATGGTATTTTCTTACGCAGGAATTACGTGCCGCACATGGGTCTAAATAATCTCTGCAACGCTTCAAAAGCTGTTCCTCAGCGCGAGACAATCAGGGTGATCGCCAAATCGCCCTGATTGGTCTTTGATTATGACCAATCATTACGTAAACTTAGCCTACTTTAACAGGTTGTTTCGTCTCTCAGGGGGGAGTTTGCTAGACTCTGTGAGGTTTGCCCTGTACCGCGTTGTATAATCCCATGTTGCAAAATCGCTTACATCTAAGGACAGCGTATGAAGCATATCTGTGTAATTGGGTCGGGCTATGTCGGGATGGTAACGGCCACCTGCTTTGCTGACCTGGGCAATCATGTTGTGACCGTTGATATCGATCAACGCAAGATCGATAAGCTGCATCAGGGCATGATGCCGATTTATGAGCCGGGGCTGGAAGAGTTGGTCGAGCGGAATGTGAAGGCGGGCCGCCTGCATTTCACAACTTCCTATGACGAGGGCTTAAAAGAGGCCGAGTTTGTTTTCGTCTGCGTCGGCACGCCGTCCGCCGTTGATGGCGAGGCCGATCTGAAGTATGTGCGGGCCGCCGCCCAGACCATCGCGGAGAAAATGAAACATCCTCTCGTCATTATCAACAAATCGACGGTTCCGGTGGGAACGGGCGACTGGACAACCGAGATCGTCCAGAAATCACAGCCCACCCCGATTGATTTTTCCGTCGTGAGCTGCCCGGAGTTCCTGCGCGAAGGCACGGCCATTGGCGACTTCATGCACCCGGATCGCACTGTGCTTGGCTCGACCAATCGCAAAGCCGCCGAATCGGTTGCCGAGTTGTACGAGTCATTGGGCGGAGCCATTGTCATCACCGATATCCGCACGGCGGAGATGATCAAGTACGCCTCAAACGCCTTCCTTGCCACGCGCATCAGCTTCATCAACGAGATCAGCATCATTTGCGAACGGCTCGGCGCGGATGTGATGGAAGTGGCACGCGGCATGGGCATCGACAAGCGTATCGGGCCGCACTTCCTGAATGCAGGTGCGGGGTACGGGGGCTCATGCTTCCCCAAAGACGTAAAAGCGCTTGCCAATATGGCCCTTACGCATGGGATGCACCCGCAACTGCTGAATGCCGTCATGGAAATCAATGATTTCCAGCGCAAGCACGTCATCCTCAAGGTGCGTGATCTGCTCGGCGGCACGATGGAGGGCAAGACGATTGGTCTGCTCGGTCTGGCCTTCAAGCCCAACACCGATGATGTGCGCGACGCGCCCTCGCTGACGATTGCCCGCTCCATCGTGAATCAGGGCGGCAAAATCCGTGCGTATGATCCGGTGGCAATGGAAACCGCCAGCGCTGAATTCAAGGCGATGATGCTGTGCGAAACCGCCTATGAGGTCGCCGATGGCGCAGATGCTGTGGTCGTCATCACCGAGTGGAACGAATTCAAGCAGCTTGATATGACGCGACTGCGTGACATGATGAAGACCCCCAACCTGATTGATGCCCGCAACCTGTATGATCCGGCAGATATGCAGGCGATTGGCTTCACCTATCGCGGCATGGGACGCGGCTACAACGGCCAGGGCGTCAAAGAAGAATAAATTGCACAACACGGCGAAAAGCCCCTCTCCCACGTCACGGAAGAGGGGCTTTTGGGCTCCTCCTCGCCCCTTGTGGGAGAGGAGGTTGGGTGGTGAGGGGTTATAACATTATCCCCAGGGGTTGTTACGGCGGCGTCCGCCACCCTGCTCACGATCATTCCCGCCCTGGCTGCGCTGCATGGCACGACGGGCTTTTTGCACGTCGCTCTCATGCTTGAGCAGCACCGTCAGCGTGGTTTCCAGCGTGCGCTGATCGAGGGCATTGGCGTTCAACATCATCAGGGCTTTGGCCCAGTCCAGTGTTTCGCTCACACTCGGATTCTTCTTCAAATCCAGGCCGCGCAAACTCTGAACATACTCAACGGCCTGCCGCGCCAGCTTTTCATTCAACTGCGGCAGACGCTGGCGCACAATGTTGATTTCATTTTCCAACGACGGATAATCGATGAAGAGATACAGGCAGCGCCGCTTGAGGGCTTCGCTCAATTCACGGGTGTTATTGCTCGTGAGGACGACGAAGGGGCGATGTTTGGCTTCAATCGTTCCCAACTCCGGGATTGAGACCTGAAAATCGCTGAGGATTTCCAGCAAAAACGCTTCAAACTCGGCATCGGCCCGATCAATTTCATCAATGAGCAGGACGACAGGCACATCCGATAACACCGCCTTCAGCAGCGGACGCGCCAATAAAAAGCGCTCACTGAAGAAGACATCATCTTCGCGGGCGAGGCGATCTGCGGCATCGGTCAGGCTTTCGGCCTCCGTCACCATCTGGCTCAGTTTATCGCGCAGAAGCTGCGTATAGAGCATCTGCTTGGCATATTCCCATTCGTACAGCGCCTTGCTCTCATCGAGTCCTTCATAACATTGCAGACGGATGAGCGGCATCCCGGCGGCCTTGGCCCATGATTTGGCAAGTTCCGTCTTACCGACACCCGCCGGCCCCTCCGCCAGCAGCGGCTTGCCCAATTGGGTCGCCAAAAACACCACTGTGGAAATTTCTTCACTGGCGATATACTGCTGATCCGCCAGGGCTTTTGTTACTTGACCCACATTGAGAGACATGAGGTAACGAACTCCCTATCGGTATTGAAGAAAGCAGCACGACGCTACCTCCACCTCTAACTATATCGCTACTTTTTGCGCCTGCAAGCTAATCGTCCGTCTAGGGGCTGTCTTCGCTCAAAGCCTCATGATCCGTTCAAAATTGCGTTTTCTCACACTGTCTCTTTCCCAAGAGAAAAGAAATCGTTAAAGTCCCCCTATCTATAGGGGGCCAGAACACACCCGTATCGCTACAATGAGAATGTACGAAGGAGTCAGCCTGTATGCGACGTTCCACTCTTGTGGTCATTCTGTTTGCCCTCATCGTTGGGGCGCTCATCGGCTATAACCAGTATGTCAAGCAACAGCCTCCTATGCAGATCACGCTGGCGGTTGATCCCCTGGTTGAAGATTGGGTACGGGCCGCTGTCGATCAGTACAACGCGACTGATCCCCGCGTCCAGAATGGATCGGTGCGGATTCAGTATCGCGTTGAGAGTGTCGTTGGCGATGTGAAAGCCTGGACGGGACAAAGTGGATGGACATCGGAGAAGCATCCCATGCTGTGGATTCCCGCCTCATCGCTGGCGGTGCAGTATTATCCCTCATCGCCTTTCCAACCCGTTGAAGCATCGCTGGCCCGCACGCCGCTGGTGTGGGGTGGCTTTCGCAGCCGTTTAGAAGCCCTGTCGCCCACTGGCACAGCCATCGATTGGCCCATCGTCTCGGAGGCGCTGAAAAATGCGACATGGGCGGCTGTCGGCAATTCAGGCATTCAGGGCAATATCAATATGGCCATGAATGACCCCTCCACCGCAAGTGCCGGACTTGCCGCGATTCTGACCGGGATTGCAGCGCTCAACAGCACGGACACGATCACTAGCGCCGTCCTCAACGCGAATCCGACGCGCACATGGTTGAGCAGTGTCGATGACAGTATTCGCGGCCTGCGATCCGTCTCAGCCGCTGAGGATATGGCCCGCTACGGGGCATCGCGGGTACAGTTTGGCCTGCTGCCGGAAGCACAATGGCTGACGAGCCTGAATGATTTACGCCGTAGCGAAGATTTCCGTTTTAGCTATCCCACTTACCAGTTCATCCTCAACGCGCCGCTGGTGCTCTGGACGGATAAAAATACGACGGATGTCCAGAAACAGGCGGCGGCGGCCCTCGGTCAATATCTGGTTGGGACTGCCGGGCAGCAAACCGTGCTGCAATATGGTTGGCGGCCCGTCACCAATGAACCCAGTGAGAGCGCGGCGCTCTTTGCGGCGGCTGTACCCTACGGCATCTCAGTACAACCTGTCCCCGGTACACCTGTGCTGATGCCAGCCCGCAGCGATGCCGAGTTCCTGGCGAAGGAATTGCAGTAGATTACGATTCTTTATGGCACAGATACGGCCCGAATACACTTAAGGCTGTGATCTGTTCCACATTCATCAAAGGAGATCATTATGACAAAACGCTTTACACTTCTCTTGTCCCTGGCCTGGATTTTGACGCTGCTGGCAGGATGCAATTCAGGGGGTTCCAGCAATACAACAGCCGCTCCGAGCATTCCAGCCAATGCCATCCAGATCAGCATTGTGTATGCGCCGGAAGCCAAAGACTACATGGTCAAGATTGTTCAGGACTTCAACGATGCGTATGCACGCGGCGTCAACCCCGTGACAGGCGCGGCGTTGACCTCCGGTGAAAAGCCGATTTTCATCACAGGCAAGTCCGGCTCATCGGGTACGACCATGCAGGGCATCGTCAATGCCTTCATTGCGCCCAACAATAGCAATGTTGAGAAGCCAACGATCTTTCAGCCCAGTGTGAGCCACTGGCTGGCGCTTGCCAATCACCTGAGCGGTCAGACGATCTTCAATCTCTCCGAGGCGAAGGCCACCGCGCTGGCTCCTGTCGTCATGGCAATCTGGGAAAGCCGCCTGAACGCCATCAAAAAGACCCTCGGCACAGATCAAATTGGCTGGGAGGAGCTGCTCAAAGTGATGGATGCGCCCAACGGATGGGAAGACTTTGGCCTTACAAACACCCGTCGGGCGGTCTTCTACGGGCATACCGATCCGTATGTCAGCTCAACGGGTCTTTCAACTCTCATCGCCGAGTTTTACGCCTCAGCACGGGCAACGGGCTTCACAGGCCGCCGTCTGACGCTGGATGTGGTCAAGCAGGACAAGGTGCAGGCCGGGGTACGTAATATTGAACAGTTGATTCGCCACTACTCGACACGCACGACAGAATTCAAGAATTACATCGCCCAGGGGCCGGATTATCTCGACTTTGTGGCGCTGGAAGAAAATGATCTAATCTCGATCAATCGCGGCTTAACCCAGTACAAGCCGCCGGAGAAACTGGTCGCCCTCTACCTCAAAGAAGGAACCTTCTGGCATGAGCATCCCTCCGGCATCCTGAATGCGCCCTGGGTTACGGACGAGCAGAAGGCGGCAGCGGTTGTCTTTGACGATTATCTGCTCAAGCCGGAACAGCAGGCGTATATCATGACGTTCGGCTTCCGTCCGGCCAATCCCAATGTACCGCTCGGCTTCCCGTTTGAAGAGCAGTATGGTGTCACCACCGCCGGGCCAGCCACCGTCCTTGATGTCCCTGATCCGGATGTCATCGCGGCGATCCAGGAGAGCTGGTCATTCGTCAAGAAGCAGGCCGATATCATGCTGCTGATCGACATTTCCGGCTCGATGCAGCAGGAAGGTCGCCTCGATCAGGCCAAAGTCGCGGCCATCGCCTTCCTCGACAAGATGGGTTCCAACAATCGTGTCGGCTTGACCGTCTTTGATACGACTTCTCAGGTCATCGTGCCGTTGGGCGAGCTTGAATCGAACCGCGAAAAGCTGCGAGCGGAGATTCAGGCGCTCCAACCCCAGGGCGGCACAGCGCTGTTTGATGCCACGTCTGAGGCGGTGACGCTGATGGATCAGGAGACGGAGACGGATCGCATTCGCGCCGTGATTCTACTGAGCGATGGCGAAGACACCGAGTCGAGTAAGGCTGACTTGGCCGCCACCGTCAGAGCGATTGAGGCTACGCGCAATGATCTGAATCCGGTGATCTTCATTCCGGTGGCGTATGGCTCGCAAGCGGATACACGGACGCTCAAACGGCTGGCTGATTCCAGCAATACCACGCTGCAAACGGGCGACCCGAACAATATTCAATCGCTGCTGGAACTGTTGAGCAGCTACTTCTAAATACCCTCACCATCCCGCCCCCATTCGCTTTGGTGTGAATGGAGGGGGGTGAGCGCCCTAGACACGCTCAAAATCTTGATTCAAAACGCAGCTTAAATCACAATAAAAATCGCCAGCAGCACATATACCGCTGTCATCGCCCGTGAAAAGTTCAGCATCCCGCCTGCGGTTTGGCCGTTCTCAGTGTAGCCGCTGATGGCAAGGAAGCGCTGCTTGGACAGCTCGCCCAACACCATAAAGCCCGCAAACACCAATGGCAGCCGCCGCGAATCAAGGACACGCAGCAGAGCGATCAGCAGCGCCAGATGCCCCAGAAAATTCAGGATCACATAGGCCATCGAAATGACCTCCTGCTGGCGGAAGCGGATGACAAGCGGCACAATCAAAAACACTGTCATCACGGTCATGAGAATCACGGCGGCCAGTTCGGGATTCCCGCCGATCACAAGATCATTCGCGGCGGTGCTCGTAAAAAACGCCAGCAGTCCGGCCCCAATTGCCACCAATTTCAGCCCAGTTTCAATCCAGCCCCATGTCCCCCAATTGGCGACGTGCCAGCCTTGCGATGCTGTTTGCTGCATATGAGTCTCCCTTCCCAATTGCATCTTTCGAGGTTCTATGCCATGTTTGTCATAAATGGCATTTATCGAAAGCATGGTCATATTGGTGGCGAATGTCAAGGAATTGGTGGGGTTCTTTTCAAAGGATCAAATTAATCAAATCCCCGTTCGATTTTCGGTTATTGTCCGCTAGAATAGCCATCAGATAATTTTTCTTTGCAGGAGGGTTTTACCTTGCATATTGTGACCTTTACGCGCAGCACACCCGACACCGCCGCCAAAGTTGAAGTCAAAGCCGATGGCATGGTCTCGTGGGGCGATGTTGCCACCGTCGTGAATCCCTGGGATGAATATTCTCTGGAAGAAACACTCGTCCAGGCCAAGAACACCAGCGGCAAATCCACCGTCATCACCATCGGCCCGGATATGCACACCGAATCGCTCAAGTTTGCGCTGGCGATGGGCGTCGAAAATGCCGCCCGCGTGCAGGCCGATGGCGTCGATATGGTGGACAGCCTCGCCTGGGCCACCCTTGCTGCTGCCGCTGTGAAAAAGCTTGGCGATGTTGATCTCGTCATCTTCGGCAAAGAGAGCGTCGATGTCTCGTCCGATGCCCACATCTACCAGACCGCCCGCAAACTCGGTTGGACGATGTTGAGCTATGTGTCAAAGATTCTGGCGATTGATCCCGCTGCCAAAACGATCAAGGTTGAGAAGGTCGTGGAACAGGGCAAGCAGATCATCACCGCCTCGCTGCCCGCTGTTGTCAGCGTGATGAAAGGCATCAATGAGCCGCGCTATCCATCGTTCATCGGCATCCGCAAGGCATCCAAAGCGGTCATTCCCGTCTGGTCGCCCGCTGATCTGGAGGCCAATATGCCCGCCCAGACGCTGCAACTTGTGAGCTATAATAATCTGCTGCCGCGTGAGGTCAAAACTGAAATCATTGACGGCGCATCGCCCGAAGAAAAAGCCGCCAAACTGGTTGATAAACTGCTTGAGGAGAAGGTGCTATGAGTGCCGTATTTGTCTGGATCGAAACGTTCAACGGCCAATTCAACCCCTCCAACCGCGAGGCCCTGACCGCTGGCAAAACGCTGGCCGATGCCTGGAGCGTGCCTGTTATCGCACTGGTCTTTGGCGCAAATGCCAACGCCATCGCGCAGGAAGCGGCCCAGTATGGCGCACAGAGTGCCATCGTGTGCGAGGATGCCACGCTCAATGATTTTCGCCTCGAACCCTATGCCGCCCTGCTCACCAAACTCGTGCAGGAGCAGCAGCCCAGCGTCGTGATCGCCGTTGCCACCAGTCGCGGGCGCGAACTGCTGGCCTCGTCTGCCGCCGATGTGGATGCGGGCTTGATCGGCGAAGCCACCGATTTAAGCGTCGATGGGGAGGGTGTGCAGGCCAGCAAAGCCGCTTATGCGGGCAAAATTGTCAGCAAATTGGCGCTCAAAGGCAGCGGCCCCAAATTTATCACCATTCGCGGACGCGCTTTCAAGCCGCTGGAGGCCAATGCAGGCGCGTCTGTGACCATCACCACCACCACCCCTGTCCTGAGCGAAGATCAGATTAGCACCAAGATCGAGCGCATGGAACAGGAAGCGGGCAAGGTTAATCTGGGTGATGCCGCGATCATCGTCAGCGGCGGGCGCGGCATGGCGAACAATCCCAAAGCAGCCCCGGCGGATGCGGGCGATGCAGCGATCTGGAAGGCCAAAGATGGCTTCGCCAATATGCTCGCGCCTCTGGCCGATGTGCTGGGCGGCGCAGTGGGCGCAAGCCGCGCTGCCGTTGATGCGGGTTTCATCCCGTATGAGCATCAGGTCGGGCAAACAGGCAAGGTGGTCAACCCGGATTTGTATATTGCAGCAGGCATCAGTGGGGCCATTCAGCATCAGGCCGGGATGCGCGGCAGCAAGCTCATTGTGGCGATCAACAAAGATGCTGATGCGCCCATCTTCAAGATGGCCCGCTACGGCGTCATCGAAGATATCTATACATTTCTGCCCGCGCTGACTGCCGAACTCAAAAAACGGCTCGGTAAATAGTTTCGCTCTATGGCATCCATAGACGAAATCTATGGATAAAGCGTATGGAGGGTGAGGATATCTTCGCCCTCTGTTGTTTTAAGCTGTTTATTATGCGTTTTTAGGTGCATATGTTCTATAAATATCCCCTTTGCTTCAAAAAAACCCCTGTAATCATTCACCTATCCGTGAGAATCGTGGGTTTGTAGGGGCACGATGGATCGTGCCCTGGTGATTTGTAGGGAATTTGGCGTGGGCGCGATGCATCGCGCCCCTACAAGGGCGTTTGTCGC